>Ga0041059_1003206_pt1 | contig 11391 bp, 10 predicted proteins | sample AraColnosormetaG_FD_56232 | JGI IMG/M metagenome (GOLD analysis project Ga0041059, IMG submission 56232) | Arabidopsis roots microbial communities from North Carolina, USA - Col MF nosort | ecosystem: Host-associated > Plants > Roots > Unclassified | place: USA: North Carolina | collected... | reverse complement strand
AAAAAAAAAAAAAAAAAAAAAAAGACCAAATGCACGTTTACCCCAGAATCACTCTTCTGATATTTATATTTACGTTTCTATGTGTCTTTTAATATTCCTTAATGCTTATTTGGACTCCACATGCATGTTAAGTAAGAATCCATCCATAAATTCTACACTATCCTTTCAAATTTTTAAACATTTTGTAGAAACTTAAAGAACCCGTTTCTATTTCTATAGGATTTGCTCCGTTTTAAAATCATACTTACGACGCTCCCGTGGTCTTTGTATACTATTGAGTAAAAAGATAACATGCATTATGTGATACTAACACTTTCTTTATTTCGTGTAAAACAAAACTTATGTCTAATTTTCTCATCGGTTACTTTGACCAAATCTACGTGAAATAAAACTTGGAGAGTTTTTTCTGCGATTAAACGTTATATACAACACTCTTTTTAAATAATACTAGGAGTTATGAAAACTGTATTAGATCTCATTGTACTTGACATAATCAGTTTAGAATTAAAAAAAACTTAATTTAAAACAAAAAGAAAATATGATAATAATTACTTTTGATGCTTAGATCCGCAGGATCCACTTAGAAAAAGAAAAGATACTTAGGACATGAACAAATAATTAAGTGGTGGAATCTGCCATTTCAGGTCTTGTTATGTTTAAGACCTTGGTAATCTTGTATGTTATACATTATTTCACATCTTACCTATAGCCGTTTTATCAAAATATAGCAGAAGTTATTTTATTTTTTTAATATTTTTTTGTTTGATATATTTTCTTATTCAGAATTATCTTTGTTTTCAAACTTAATTATTTATTTTTGCTGTTGTTTCGCGTTTGAAGCAATTCAATTACGAGTTTTAACAAAAACAAAAAGAAGAAGTTCGAAAAACTATCAGATTTGAAATGAAAATGACAAATCTTTTAAAGTTAAAGTTGAGTCTATTTTGTTCGGTAGTACGTGAAAGGGCAGTAAAGTCTACTGATTAAGTCAAAACTTTCATATGAAACTTTGATGTTAAGTGATATAATCGAAGAAAGCATCACAAACAAACAAAAGTATCCTTGGGATAATTATTTATATACAACGCACGAGTAATTCAAAAGCTACAGTGAGGAGCTATAACCAATAGTCTCACTTACCACATGGGAAGTTACATAATCAAAGCTCATGGATTTCAAATTTAGGATATATACAGTATGTTCTATTGTATATGTATTGGACTAATGCGTTAAAGCTGTTATAGTGTGAGAAGGACGTAACGAGAGGTCTTCGTGGACCTAATAATAATAACGTTTTACGGTTTTATCCAAAGACCAAAAAGCTACTAGATCTACGATTCAAACCAACACGCATAAAGATGAAAATTAAATTTTAAAAACAGATCTATAATCAACATGTCATGTTTGGTTGGTCTATTTTTTTCAAGTTTTTGAACACTCCCAACTTTCCCTCCACTCCTTTAGTTTACCACAATACCCAATCTATCTAAACATGTAACCACCAAACTCCAAATAATTTGCATGGCATGTTTGAGTAATGTGATCCATGAATTTGCTTCTTTTGTAACAACAATGCTTCTTTTGTAACAACAACAAAAATGTCTCGTGGAATATATGTTTGTGCCATTCGGATGAAAAATGAATTGAACGATGAAAAGGGCTGAAGAAAAACAAAGGGTTCGATTACCAAATATATAGAAACATGAAGGGCCTTTTATGTGATTTATTAGGGAAATGATAAACGCAATCAAGAAAAATAATTCTACGTTTGAAACGTGACGTTTGATTCTTTTTCTCAGGGCAAAGGCAAAGCAAATCCTCTGGTTGATCAGTAACATGTGGCAGAGGAAGAGGAATCAGACACTGCAAGGAACACACACGAGAAACGTCTCTCTCTTAGTTCTGGTAAAGTTTTGACCTCTCTCTCTCTCTTTTTCTATCAGAATCTGTAGAGTAGTAATGGATTTTTAAAGCTGGTTGATAATAATTTTTGGATCTAAGTAACAAAGGAAAGGCGTTACTCTTTTTTTGTTCTTTTCAAATTGGCGTAAAGTAAAGAAACTACTTTTTATTTATTTTCTCTTAAATAGATTAGATTATGATTACACCAAAAATAAAAAAACATGAAGTAAAAAACAAGGGTAGGTGAAGAAGAAGAAGAGGACAAAGAACAGGCGTGCTTAAGCAACGCTCATCTCTGTTTTAGGTTTTTGTCAACGATCCCTTTTGCATTAGGTTGAGAATTAATTCTGAATTTCTTGCATACTAGCCAGTGTGTATATATAATCAAACAATTCGATCCTAATTGGAAAATTTCTCCATCAGGTTCAGGTCTCGATCGAATTGATTTGAAATGGGTTCGTTTGGGATGCTTTCGAGGAGAACGTTGGGCACTGATATGCCCGTCATGGCTCAGGTCAAACCTCGTACTTCTCCACTTCCATTTTCATTTGATTTGATTTGATTGGTCTCTTGTCTTTTTTTCTTTAAAGTGAGAAATTGTTGGGGTTTTGCGTGCAGATTCGGAGTTTGATGGCGGAATTGACGAACCCCATGTCTCTCGCCCAGGTTTTGCCCTCTCTAGAAATGTGTGTTTTATTTATAATCTAATCTAGTTTAGTTCACAAAAGACTTGGGCTTTCGTGAGTGGTCACCTTCTTTGGCTATACTTTGTCTGGAGTTTTGTTTTGTCTGCAGGCTGATTCTTTTGCTCATGTGCTTTTCAGGGAGTGGTGCATTGGCAGCCTCCTCAAAAGGCCTTAGAGAAGGTCAAGGAGCTTGTCTGGGATCCTATCATTAGTTCTTATGGCCCCGATGAAGGTCTTCCCGAGTTGAGACAGGCTCTTCTCAAAAAGGTAATCGCACCGTACTGAACCATTCTTCTAGCTAGCTCTGGCAACCTTTCTTGTATCCAATAAAGTGACCACTTTTGCTGCTCTTGAATCCAATTCCGTGACTGAGCTTGTTTTATTTTTGATTCCTTGTCTTGTTCTGAAGCTGCGTGAAGAAAACAAGCTAACCAATTCACAAGTGATGGTTACTGCAGGTGCCAATCAGGTATAACCTGTCTTTGTTTACTCTTTTGATTGCTCTTCCTTCTGTTTTCTTCTACTCTCATACTCTGTTTCTGTTTTTGCATCTAATGTAGGCGTTTGTGAACCTTGTTATTACATTATGTGATGCTGGTGATTCGGTTGTCATGTTTGAGCCATACTACTTCAACTCCTACATGGCCTTTCAGATGACAGGAGTCACCAACATAATTGTTGGTCCTGGCCAGTCAGACACTCTCTATCCTGACGCTGGTACCTCCTTGATTCTGTATCACGTTTTTCATGACTTAACATAGCTTTAGTTGTGACCAGTGAATCATTTTTGTTCCAGACTGGTTAGAGAGGACACTGTCTGAGTCTAAACCGACTCCGAAAGTTGTAACTGTTGTGAATCCTGGTAACCCAAGTGGCACCTATGTCCCTGAACCGCTGCTTAAGAGGATTGCTCAAATATGCAAAGATGCAGGGTGCTGGCTGATTGTAGATAACACATACGAGTGAGTTTCTCATTTCCTTAATTCCTATGATGTCCAAATTGAATGTAGTAATAAGCGGGGATTTGAAAATCGCAGGTATTTCATGTATGACGGTTTAAAACATTGTTGCGTTGAGGGAGACCACATTGTTAATGTCTTCTCTTTCTCTAAAACCTATGGCATGATGGGTTGGAGGCTTGGATATGTGAGTGCTCGATTCAATTCTATTCCAAACTAAACACTGGGATTGTCTTATAAAAAGGTTTGATGGACCTGCAGATAGCTTACTCAGAGAGATTAGATGGGTTTGCAACAGAGCTTGTGAAAATTCAGGACAACATCCCAATCTGTGCTGCCATAATCTCGCAGCGACTGGCTGTATACGCATTAGAGGAAGGTTCTGGGTGGATAACGGAACGGGTAAAGAGTCTAGTGAAGAACAGGGATATTGTGAAAGAGGCGCTTGAGCCGCTGGGGAAGGAGAACGTTAAGGGAGGAGAAGGAGCGATATACCTGTGGGCAAAACTGCCAGAGGGACACAGAGATGATTTCAAGGTGGTGCGGTGGCTGGCTCACCGCCATGGTGTGGTGGTGATCCCGGGGTGTGCAAGTGGTAGCCCCGGGTATCTCCGGGTTTCCTTTGGAGGGTTGCAGGAGGTTGAAATGAGAGCTGCAGCGGCGAGGCTGAGGAAAGGAATAGAGGAGCTGCTTCACCATGGAATGGTGGAGTGAGACGTTGTTTAAAGAAGGGTCAAAAGATGGTTACTTTGCGTTTGGTTGAAGCTATATAGTTGTTTTAAAAAGAAATAAAAGAGTGTTTGTTTATTCAATAATCAATATAGCTGATTCTTCTTTACAAAGTCATTGTATTTGGGATGTTGTTACCAATGGTTGAATCCTTAACCCCTTTGGTGTATGTATATACTCTTTACTTATTCAAATGAATAATCCAGCAATGAATGCAAAAGCAAAAACTGGATCAGCTTTATTCGTTATGAGTCTTTCTCTAAATTCAAAAATTTAAATTCGAGTCTTATGATTGACGTTATGACTTGTGAGAAATTGATAATCTGGCCTTTTATTTGAAATTTTAATTTCTGAACCCAGAGGATAAATAAAGTTAAAATCGATGATGATTTTAGGCTTTATTGGTTTGAAAGTGGGCCGTAGATGGGCCCGAATCTAAAATATTTGAATCGAACCCGAATAAAGAAAGAGAGGTTGGATCATAACTACCATCGACGTGGCTTCCATCTTCTTCTACTTTGTCTTCCATCTTCGCCGACGAGTCACATCTCCGAAATCCGGAGCCGGAGAGGGAGAAAGAAGGAGAATTTGGGTTCTCCGAGATCGAAGCTCTTGCCTCGGAACCCTTGATTTTGTTTTGGAATAGGCTATTTTTTTAGTAAAAGAGGAAATGGTGGGAAGTAGTAATTCGTTAGCGGGTCTACAAGACCACTTGAAATTAGCGAGAGAATATGCACTAGAAGGATCCTATGACACATCTGTCATCTTCTTCGATGGCGCCATTGCTCAGATCAACAAGTAAGTAGCTCCTCTTATCTCTCCAGTCTTGAATCTAGCTTTTTTGTCACCCCTTTTGGCAATTTCTTCAAGCCCTAAGCTACTTTAATAGTTTCGTGTTGGATTGTATTGAAATGGGCTTAGAAAAATCTAGAATTTTGCAATGTTCACCGTGCAATGTCTGTGTAGACAGAGATAGAACACTCTTATGTGCTGCGTTAGTGGTTCTGAAGCTATGGTATACTGTTTTAGGCATTTAAACACCCTTGACGATCCTTTGGCCCGGACCAAATGGATGAACGTTAAAAAGGCCATAATGGAAGAGACGGAAGTTGTGAAGCAATTGGATGCAGAGAGGAGAGCATTTAAAGAAGCTCCCACTGGGCGTCGCGCTGCTTCTCCACCTATCAATACCAAATCATCCTTTGTTTTTCAGCCCTTGGATGAGTATCCAACTTCATCCGGTGGTGGTCCTATGGATGATCCTGATGTGTGGAGGCCTCCTACCCGTGATGTTACTAGTCGAAGACCCGCCAGGGCTGGTCAAACTGGTACTAGAAAATCACCTCAAGATGGGGCTTGGGCTCGTGGCCCTACTACACGGACCGGTCCAGCTTCCCGTGGTGGCAGAGGTGGGGCTACTAGTAAGTCAACTGCAGGTGCCCGCTCTTCCACTGCCGGAAAGAAGGGAGCTGCCTCAAAATCTAACAAGGCTGAGTCTATGGTAAGTTATATGTTTTTGCCTTTTGGTATTGCACAATAGAGAAGGTTAAACTTGAAAATTTTCCATCAATCAATATTGACTATGGCATTTCCATTTCCATTACTTTACTTTGGTGATAGACAGGATGTCATGAAACTTCGAAGTTGTTATGTTATAGTAGGACTGATGTATCAAAGATCATGATTTCTGTTACGTTTATGAATGTCTAATTCTGAAATCTGTATTTAGAAACTTTAGAGTCATGGCCATGTTTCCTGTGGTTATGTTGAGTCGGTAGTTTCCACCTATTTTCAACAACTAATAAAACTTTCGGCTTCCTCGTTGATATCAGAATGGTGATGCTGAAGATGGGAAGTCAAAAAGGGGATTGTATGAGGGACCTGATGAGGACCTGGCTGCTATGCTTGAAAGGGATGTGTTGGACTCAACTCCTGGTGTCCGTTGGGATGATGTTGCAGGTTTGTCTGAAGCCAAAAGGCTGCTTGAGGAGGCAGTTGTCCTTCCTTTATGGATGCCCGAATACTTTCAGGTACTTTGATTCTGCTCCATACGCTGTGAAATTTGGATTCTATATTACTATTATTAGACATGGAGCAATCATACAGAATAACAGTTTCAATTCATCATTTCCGTAGACTTTATATTTGATCTTCCAGGTATAGAGGATACTTAATTTGATTGTTTTTGTTTCCCTTCAGGGTATTCGAAGACCATGGAAAGGAGTTCTCATGTTTGGTCCTCCTGGGACAGGTAAAACCCTGTTGGCAAAAGCTGTTGCAACTGAGTGTGGTACCACCTTCTTCAATGTATCTTCTGCTACATTAGCTTCAAAATGGCGTGGAGAGAGTGAGCGCATGGTCAGATGCCTGTTTGATCTGGCTAGGGCATATGCTCCAAGCACAATTTTTATTGATGAGATCGACTCTCTCTGCAATTCTCGGGGGTAAATTTTCCTGACGATACTGAGATTTCGATACTGAAATGAAAAGTATTTGTAATTGGTGGAGGTGTGATGCAGGGGTTCTGGAGAGCATGAATCATCAAGAAGGGTGAAATCGGAACTCCTAGTTCAAGTAGATGGAGTGAGCAATACAGCGACAAATGAAGATGGTAGTCGCAAAATAGTAATGGTATTGGCAGCTACCAACTTCCCGTGGGACATAGATGAAGCTCTCAGGTTTAAATATTCTTTGAGTTAATGCCGTCTTTAGACTTGCTCTAATATAATGAAATTGCTGATTCTGGAGCTCACGTTGGTGCAGGAGGAGGTTGGAAAAACGTATATATATCCCACTTCCAGATTTTGAAAGTCGTAAGGCTCTTATCAATATCAATCTGAGAACAGTTGAGGTTAGTTGTGGATACATTGTTACAACACTCGCAAATCTCTCTACTGGTCCAACGCAATCAATTTAGCAATGAACATTGTCACTTTTCAGGTGGCGAGTGATGTTAACATTGAAGATGTGGCCCGGAGAACGGAAGGGTACAGTGGAGACGATCTGACTAACGTGTGCAGGGACGCATCAATGAACGGGATGCGGCGTAAGATAGCGGGGAAAACGAGAGATGAGATAAAGAACATGTCGAAAGACGATATATCAAATGATCCAGTGGCAATGTGTGATTTCGAAGAGGCCATTAGGAAAGTGCAACCGAGTGTGTCTTCCTCTGATATCGAGAAACACGAGAAGTGGCTCTCTGAGTTTGGATCTGCTTAATTAAACCCACTTTTTTTAATTTAGTGTCAAAAGATGTGTGCCTTTTCTTGTGTGTTGTTGTTTATTGTATCATTATTATTATTTGCCAGTCATTTAACATATTCTTATGTTTCTATATTCCAAACTTGTAAACCTCTACGAAAAAAGAAAAGGATTATATGATTTTCTTCGGTTTTTTGGCTTCAGACTTAGTGTTCATAATTTCTTTACTGTCTTAGAAGAAAAAAACCAGCAAAGAATCACCTTGGTCTTTGTATCTCCAATACGTTGCAATCATTTTGAAAGTATTTGTATATTTTGTAAATGATAGGGATTGAAACATCATCCTATCGTTGACCAAAAATTTCACTGCGTGCTATATAAAATACTATATATGTTACCCTTTAACTGATGAAAATGTAAAGAGACAAGGCAGCACCGTTTATCATCAGACCAGTTTCGAGAGTGTTCCTGCATCGTTGGGCTCCCTCCTCAATTTTGTCTACGTGATTATATATCATATCGTCTACAAACAAAATAAATACAATTCTATCATATGAATATGTGATCATCGATGATCGATCAATATATGTTTTCGAGGTGACGTATATAGTATATTTCCGTAGAGACGGCGAAGAACATGATATCTCTGCATGCCTCCAATCAAATCTTTACACTTCATCCTTCTTCGTTACTTGTTCAGTTGTTCCTTTCTAATCCCGACAACCCTTAATTTGTATTTCTATATTAGATCGAAATATCTCATTTGTGATAAATAAAATAAAAAAAATCAAAGAAAGCTATAGAGAAGCTGCGTGCATGCATGGGTTGGCGATGTTTGGCTTGTTATGTTTGGCTTGTTATGTGGCATTATCTGTATGTATATTACCCTAAATCACATCTACGACATTTCCCTCGATCTTCAAAATATGCCAGCAATCTTCATGTTTCCTCATATCTCTTAACATTGGAAAATGTCTTTTGACCTCTTTTGATGTATTTTAAATTACTTCGAGCTCATCTATATTACAAATCATTCATGGTGAATTATTGTCCAGCCAATAGAATAGAAATCTGAATATAATGTGTACCACATCTTTTATGTAATTTATACGATATTCTTTTTCCTGAGAATGATCAAATAACAACATGCATGAATTGCTGCCAGAAAACGTCAGATTGATCAGTTATCACTACAATTATCAATTAACTAGTAAATAGTATCAAAATGTACGTAGTGCCCATCTATAGCTAGCTAAGGAGGACTCCGGATGTAGAGAAAAGCTAAAATGTGACTTGCTAGAGTTGTATTATATTGAATTTTCTAAACTAATAGTATCTTTTTTACAGATAATAATTTCCGGAAAACCTATTAGATGTATAGATATAACAATAAGCATCGATACCAACCTTTTACTTCCAAAAAAAAATAAAAAAAAAATGCCAAGATGAGATAATTTTGTCAATTTCAATTAGTGGGAAAATAACAATTGTCGTGTTATTTTTGAACCAACGCATCTCAGTGAATGATTTCCCAGTTCTTAAGATTTTAGGACATACTTTCCCAGTAACATCTAATCCGTTTGGGCATAAACAAGACAATTTGTAGTTATGTACATTTCTTAGTGATGTGTGTTGAAAAGATATGAATCAATGAGGTCCGACATATTTTGTCAATACGTTAGTGGTGTTTCAAAATAAATTTTTAGTATATATATTAAAATAAGACCAAAGGATAGGCTTTAGTGGTGTTTCAGGTATAGTTTTAATAATCAATTCAAAATAAGTCGAAAGGATATGTAAGATAGGCGTTATTTCAACGTGGATCATTATCAACCATGTCAAAAACGCATTTCAACTCCTAGATGTGTTGTTAGTTATATATGTTCCAAATGGAATCGACCCAACAGAAAAAGAGAAAAAAACGTAAAAGGTTATGCGATTCCAGGGACGTCTCATATATATATATATTCCGATGAAATATAAATATAATTATCGTGGTCTGTGACAATAAATATGGAAATAGATGTGGAAATCATGATCATGTGAAGAAGAAGAAGAACACGTGCAGATGAACTGCAAATGATAATAATGTGCATGTCCATGAGTTATGTACTTATGTGTATTATCTACGTGTTTTCCATACATACATATATAAATCTTATATTACTTTATGGTTTTGTCGTAAAAGTTACGTAGCATCAATAATTGTGATTCGTTGCCATAAACAGACAACTACTTGTAACGGTATAAGGCTTGGCTCTCATGATAAAATGATAACCCTTTTTTTCGTCGGAGACAGACAAACGCATAAATCACTAATTCTAAACCGAGATGATTGTCGATTTGTTTGCCATATGCATAACTAGAATCTTCAGTTAATATTAATTTTTGGTGTTTTCGATCGAATAAAAAAAAATAAACATTGCAATATTTCGAAATTTGTCGTCTTTCTTTTTATAACACTAGCAAGTGAGAGGCTGAGAGCCAAGTGGAACGTTAAAAGACAACATTAGATATATATTATATATTGCTAAATCTGTATTATTTCTTTTTAACATACGCAACTTTTGATTGGAAATCGTAAGTCGAAGGAAGGGCCTCGATTTATGACGTACGCTTCGTGCCAAACAATTCCTCTTTAGTTGAGGCCGGGGAAGACGAGTTTGTTGTTAGTGAGCGATGCCATGGCATCAATGAACTCCCAAAGGCCATATGTTCTGTTAAAGGCTATTTTAGTTTTTAATTTTGTTCTGATTAACTCAACCACATGTTAAATCAGATATCATGTTTAACGATATTAGTTTTTAAACAAAATGATTATCATAAAACGAAATTTATGATGAAACATATATAATCTTTATCTTGTTTAAGTATGTAATTCTTGTATGTTTGTATACGCCTTGCAAATCAAAAAACTAGTTGCTGTTTTTGGCATTGTGTTTACGAAATATTTATTAATATTTTAAATTAATTAAATAAATGTTCTTATTTCTCAACAGGAAACAATATGTATTTTCTTTCTTTATAAAATTACAATGAATTATTTGTTTTAAGCTGTCTATTTCCAAGAAACAAAACACAAAAATGATAAATTTATAATAGTCACATAACCTGTCTTACAAAAAAAAAAAGAAAAGCGAAAAGAAATGTGACAACAGAAAATGGTTTTGATAACCAATAAGAATCGACAAAAAAAAAACTTACTCCACATATACTCTTCTCTTCACTCTTCAGTCTTCACTATTCAGTCTCGAGTATTTCACCGATCTATAAATACACTCCTCTTCTCCACCAAAAGTATCATATCATACCAAAAACATAAAGCCAAAATATAAACACATAAGCCTTTTAGCATGAGTTCAACGTTGAGCGATGTGTTTAGATCGCATCCCATTCACATCCCACTCTCAAACCCACCTGACTTCAAATCTCTCCCGGATTCTTACACGTGGACTCCTAAAGATGATCTCCTCTTCTCCGCCTCCGCCTCCGACGAAACCCTGCCGCTCATCGACCTCTCCGATATCCACGTGGCCACTCTTGTGGGCCATGCTTGTACCACGTGGGGAGCGTTCCAGATCACCAACCACGGCGTCCCCTCGCGACTTCTCGACGACATTGAGTTCCTCACCGGAAGTCTTTTCCGGCTTCCCGTACAGCGGAAGCTCAAGGCGGCTCGGTCAGAGAATGGCGTCTCCGGCTACGGCGTAGCTCGTATTGCTTCGTTCTTTAATAAGAAGATGTGGTCCGAAGGTTTCACCGTTATTGGCTCTCCCCTCCACGATTTCCGTAAACTCTGGCCCAGCCACCACCTCAAATACTGGTATCTTTTTCAATGGTTCATTTTATCAACGTTAAGACCATATTAACGTAACGTAACTTATCTTTGTATGAAAAAAAAAAAAAAAAAC
>Ga0041059_1003205_pt1 | contig 11395 bp, 12 predicted proteins | sample AraColnosormetaG_FD_56232 | JGI IMG/M metagenome (GOLD analysis project Ga0041059, IMG submission 56232) | Arabidopsis roots microbial communities from North Carolina, USA - Col MF nosort | ecosystem: Host-associated > Plants > Roots > Unclassified | place: USA: North Carolina | collected... | reverse complement strand
GTTAGAGTCTTTGATATGATCATAGCCCCGTCTAGTTCATCTCTAGCATAATTCATCTTGCTAAAATTTTAACCCTAGATCTTTTGCAAGTAGAAAGAAAAATTGTTTATGTCTTGTGTTCTTAGATGCAAAACATATTTATAGGAGGCTTAACCCAAGAAGAAAGGAAAATACAAGAGAAAAGGACTCCAACTCTTCCATTAACAAAACAGAAATTGTTCTTATCGGAAAAAAGGAGATTGTTAAGTAATTTCCTTAATACTCCCGAAACGAAAAATGGGAAGAGGGCATTGTAACTTGGGAAGAAAGTTATTGATTCAAGGCATCAAAATGAAGCTGAGATTTTCTTAACTTCAGAAAAGAACATTGATACATTTTGCAGTCATATGGTAGAAAAAGAGTAGAAGTTCCTTCCAAGAGGTAACTACCATCAGATCCTTGGAGGCTATACTACTGGCCATGCAAAATCTCTTAGTTTCATTCAAAGTTCTATGTAAATTATGGTTTTAGCTCTAATTCCTTAGAAGCCACCATAAGTGTTTTCTTAATTTAAAACCGAAGTTTAAATTCAACACTACATCGCTGCTTCAGCCTATATTTCCATTGGAGAAGTCCTACCATGGATAATATATATCGAAGAAACACATGATAGTACAATAGTTTTTCCCAGACGTCTTGACTACCAAAGTGTCCACACAACGGCTTCTACATCCATCACACATTGGTCTAGAGTTACCACTGTTGGGTACAATACCAATACTTGTTTTTGCACCTTCGTACATCTTGATCATATGGTTTGGCTTCATGTAGACCTTATCTCCCAGTAAACATGTAACATGAAGAGTGACAGAACAATAGCTGCATGTGTAGAACCACTTTTGTGCATCTATTTCTGATTCACAAATCTCGCACCAATACTGGAGATCTTTTGTCTTTTCTTCTCCACAGCAAAGAGTGAGTGGATGTTTATCGTACTTGTAGTGAGCCACCAGAGGCATAGTAGCACAAGTAAGACACGAAAAGGACCTGCATTCAATACATTCTAAGTACTTTCTTAATCCGGATGTAATCTTACAAACCATGCATTCACCTTCGGTCAAATTGAAGAAGAGAGGGTGATCATGTGGATGGCAGTCATGGATTATAGGATCAGGAAGCGAAGCACACCTTGCATCTAGTTGAAAGTCACAATCCTTTTCACAACACTTGTACATGAAACCACAACATTCTCGGCTACAACCACTACACGCGAAGAAACCTAGGTCATAGTATTTAGACTGGACCTCGTTGAGATGAGGATAGTGTAAATGGTAGAGGGTGAGCGGGTGTTTGTGTAGTGGATGGTGTTTTATGCGAGGAAGGCCTGCACATGTTTCGTGGATGACAAAATCGCATTGTACACAGCTATAGAAGCTATCCGAAACTGTTATCCGAAGGATGCAAGCTTGGCAAAACTTGTTTTCATGGTTGTCATTCCCATGATGAATCTTTAGATAGTGATGGTCATGACTGAAATGTTGTATTGTCTCTTCGTCAATCCTCACGAATGGCTCAATCTCTTCTTCTTCTTCCTCAGGCACTCCATCAAGATCTTTACCATCCCACACTTCATTCTTTGTTGCACATTTCGAATGGACAGCATAGTGGCATCCCTTTTTGCAAGCGTATTGCCCGTAGTTGACGTCAACGAGTTTGCGACAAACACCACAAGAGAGCTCATCACCAGAAGGAACAGCAACTGAGGAAGTGTGAGAGAGTCAATGCTGGTGACGGGTGATCTTAATGACACGAGGTAAGTAGATACATCTTCTGTGTACCATGTAGTTACAAAGCAAACAAGAGTAAACTGAATCATTGCGAGCGTCAAGTGAAAAACCACAAGCATCACAGGGCAAAGGGAGTAGTCTAGGAAAGAGGGTAAGAGTGTGTTCATGGCTTTTTAGGTTTTCAATAGTATGAGGTGGTGAATCCTTTACGCAAGAAGAGTGTAGACTGAAATTGCAGATAGAACAATGATAATATGTTATATCAAAAAACGAAGGATAGTCTGGGTCGCGGTATGTGATCTTTTTCCGACAAGAGTTGCATCTTTTATGATTCCCATCTGAAGCACATTCTTCTTCATCTCCAAACATATGCTTGTATGGATATTCCGTGCTTAACAGAAACCAAATTTCAGGGATCGCAGAGCTAACAAGATTATGATCTAAGAAGGTGAGGGTGAGAGGGTGGATGAGGTGGAAAGGGTGTTTGATTTCTGGAGGAAACAAGTAACAACCTTTGTGGAATTCCAAATCACAAGTAGCACAATAGTAATAGTACCCACGCCTATTCCCAGTGTATTGTTGGCCTTTGCAGGAGATGCAAACGGTGAGCGGTGGATCAAATCGTCGGCCAAGTTTGTGAGGCTTTGCTAGATCAGACATACGACACAAGGGCTTACTTTTGCTTCCGTCCATGGCTGTAGAATCTCTCAACTATGAATTCTCTTGCTTTAGAGATAGAGATAGACTTCCTTACCCACTTTGTAATGATTATTTTTCAGCCAGCTATATAATAAAGGCAGGAGCTAACTCGTATCTGCCAACTTGAGTTACTATTGCTGTCCCAATTACACTTTTTCGTTATTTTCTTATGAGTTATTGAATTGAAACGTTTTTGTCTTTTGAAATTATTTCTCTATATTTTAGTCTAGGATTTTAGGATTTAGTTTTTTATCTACTAGTAACATATATATCACTGTTTTCAGAAATGTGCAATTCATTTTCAGTCAATCCAAAACAAATTTAAAGGAACTTAGGTAAATCAATTCAGTTTTATGCTTTTGGTAACTAAAGCCGACCAGTCCATACCAAATCCTATTTTTTTTTTTTAAATAACCATTTCAACGCAAACGGGAAAGGATCATTTCACAAGGGATTATAACAGCCATTGGTAACTTTGACTAAAAGAGTGTGATACCACAAATTCCATCACAAGAACAGAGAAATTTAACAGATTCTTAAAACATGTGTAAAACGGTGTACAATGAAAGCAAATTAAGTAGAGGTTATTCTGACCTCACAGATTATGTAACCTCCCGACCAAATCAGTTGAGCTTCATTGATGCAAATGATGAAGCCATATCCAAAGCCGCCTGCACTTGAGAAGCATCCGTTCCCTAAAACCAAAACAACATGTTGAAGATTTAACATCTCTTTGTAGATGATACTATCACATTGTAGACTAAAGAGAATAGGACTCATACCTGCCCTGATGCAAGACCACCTTTCCCTTTCCCGCACCTTCCTTTTAGAGGACCCAATGCAGTTGTCAACCATTCAGTGACGTCTAACGGCTTAAACTGGTCTGATTTTTCTGGCACTCCTGCACACACAACCGCCTTGTTTGTGCTTTCATCTGTGCTGAACACCATTATCGACATACCCTGCAAGGTTAATCAAACGGAAACGTTAATTTAACTTTCTTGCTATCTATGAACAGGTTATGGTACAAGTGATGATGTAAGAAAATACGGATTACCTTCTTTTCCATGACTTTTGAAACGGCCTCTCGCACAGCTGCTGCATCAAGACCCACATCCAGCTGGATTATGCAGAAAGTCTTCCCATCTGATGCTGCGGACTCAGCTGCCTCTGTTGCTAATTTGACAGATTTTTTCAGGTTTTGTTCCGCTATTTTCTTCTGAGCTTTTCTTACTTCATTCTGCGAAGTTAGGAAAACAATAATTGCCACTTCAGAATTGCTTTGATTACAAAATTACAGGGAAATCTAGACAAAGCTGCTGACTGTAAGGCTGAAAGAGCTTATAACCTGAAGCGAAGCAATCTTAGTCCTAATATCTGCCTTTTTAGCTGCTGGGATAATTGCTGCATCTACTCGGCTTTTCAAAGCAGAAACTTTCTGTGAATGTGCAAATACAAACACAATAAGTTTTACGTGAATCCAAGTAACGACATCGTCTTCATTTTGTCAATAGTTTGACAAAGAGAGGGAGAAAACCTTTTCCAATGCACTTCCCTCCGCTCTGGAGGCATCCTCTACTTCTCTTTCAAGTAAGGACGCCGCATTCAATGCATCAAAAGCACATTCAGTAGTCACAGCAGTTACCCTACGAATACCTTTAGCAATTCCCTCCTCCGATAGAAGAGCAAATGCTTTGGCTTCGCGGGTGTTTGTTATGTGGGTTCCTGGAATTGTCAAAATAACCCTATACTCAACATTCTATTCAGAACGTAATATCTTGGTCCCAATAGCTAATGCCAATGGAAACAGACCTCCACAAAACTCGGAAGAAAGCAATGACCATTCATTGTTTTCAGGATCAGCCAAGAGATCCTCAACCTTCCTCCCAATTGACACCACTCTGACGGGATCGGGGTAGACCTAAAAAGAGTAAGAGAGAACGCTTTAACAATTCTTAGAAACCAAACTAAAAAGGTATAGCTACAGAACTGATGGACAGCTTACTTCTCCAAACACTGCTCTTAGACCTTTGATGCGCTTGGCTTCAGAAAGCACAGCTTCCTTGGAAAACACATCTAATTCATCCTTGATCTGTTTATTCACTATGGATTCGATCCTTCTCAAATCTTCAGGATCAACCGGCTTGCCTACTCGAAATTATGGAACCCATCAGACAATTAAGATGACCATCCACATCAAAATAAAAATGACTTTATTCAAAAATGTACCATGAGAAAAATCAAATCGCAGTTTTTCAGGAAGAACAATTGATCCCTTCTGATCAATATGATCCCCGAGCACTTCCTGAATTCATGGGACATGAATATTTTCAGATCCAATAGAAAAAATTAGAAAATCACAGTTTAGGTTACTTAAATTATAGAAAAGGGATACCTTCAGGGCATAATTCAACATATGTGTGCAAGTATGATTAGGAGCGATGAGTTTACGCCTCTCATAGTCAACCTATACGCATGAAAACGAAGGTGGAAACAAATTGGATAGTACCAAATATGGTGAATGAGACAAACACTGTTTGATGCAGAGAGTTACCTTGCAAATCACTTTATCACCCACAGATACCTCTCCAGTTTCTTTAGAGAGATAACCAATGTGAAGAACAAAGCCCCCAAATATTTGTACATTGCATACATTGAATGTCCCAAACGAGCCTTCTATAAGTCCAGTGTCAAAAATCTATTGCCAGAGAAAAAATGTTAGAGGCACAGAGTTTATATACATATAGATGATTGGAAGTGAATCAAAAGCTTAACCTTGTTCATGGATATGAAATCTAAAAATATTTATGTGACTGTCAACGACAACTTCAGAAATTAGTATGCAAAACCAACAATAACTATATCATGGTATTTGCCAGCCGATACATAAATTCAAACAATGCAGTTCTGATATGATTGTGTTCATGGTGTTACTGCCATGTCTACATTTGTATATATATACAAATCCAAGATGAACATACTGAAGACTGCAATTTCATGCCACCAGTCATATGATCAGAAATGAAAAACAATTAGCAAACTAAAATACATATCAAATAAAATGGATTACCTGACCACCCTGCTCAGCATAGAAGCTTGTAGACCCCAATACTAGTCCCACGTTATCACTAGCAGCTGAACTTTCTAGGAAAGTAGAGCCAGTATAGATTGCCTTTAGTTCACTCTCGTGGTCCTGCAGCGATATGTGGCAGAGTACCAATAAAGGTTTCTTTAAAGCAAAATCCATTTACTATTATATGCCCTAACTTCTTCATTTCTACGCCAACATAAGAACATTTCAGGTGCAACATGCAAGTTTTCTGGAATAAAAGGACAAACCTGGAACCAAATGTATTTAAAAGAATCATCTGTTGCTGAAACACCAGCCTTGTGCAATGTTGATGTAGCATCAGCATCCATAACAATGGCACCACCAGCTTGCTATAAAAAAATGACATTAAAAGATTGGTTAATAGATGATGTGATTGCAAACTTCGTTCATAGTCACACGTAAGTTTGGCATTAAACGCTCTTTAAGAAAGTAAACAAGAGGAAAGTTGAAACACCTTATTCTGGGCACTTCTCGATCTTTCCCTCGCCTCTTCCATGGCTTTGTTGAAACCATCAACATCAACCAGTAACCCTCTTTCTTCAGCCATCAACTGAACCCCGAGAATAAAAGTTAGAAAATAACACGAACATTCAGAAATAAGTATAAATGACTTACGTACCTGAGTTAAATCTAACGGGAAACCATATGTATCCCATAAGATAAAAGCATCCTGCAAAGAGAAGACAACATGTTGAGATAGAATTCAAACATCCCAGATGAAAATACTGCAACGCCTAACATACATCACAAAAATGATTCGATACGTACATCTCCACTCAGTGTATTCCCCTGAACCGCCTGTCCAGCTTTCCGAAATTTCTCAATTCCCTGCCGTGAAAATTTATAATCAGTCTAACTGTTCTTATACTCACCACCTATTCACATAAAAAAGGGAGGAACGACCAGGTAAAGCCAATTCATCTTTCAGAAAAAAGATTCCCTATAGAAAATACTATAATTATGTCTAACCATCATTAAAACTGAACAATGATGAAATTGGAAACAATCTATACAGAAATATCACATGCCACTGATTGAAGCTGTGAACTGTCTCTTTTACTTCAGTGCGACGAGCCAGAAGAACCCAAAACAAAATAAGATAAGAGGTTCAAAGCTTTGACGGAAATTAAATCCAGCCCTTACCTTTGCCAAGGTCTTGCAAAAGCTTGCTTCCTCTTCTTTAATTATATCTGTGATCTTTTTCTCATGTTCCTTCAACTCTGTAAAGACATCGCCCATCACCCGAATGACAGAACTTACAAGCCTACAGGTAATATGAAAGCCCGAGATAAAACATGTGTCAAAAAAATATGCTCATTTATAAAGATACAAGACAGAAATAAACGTTCCAGCTACAACGAAACAATATTTGAAACAATATTCAAACAAAACATGCAACGAAAATCAAACATAATTTCCTACCCGTTGAAAAATCCTTCTTCAGCTTTTAGGATCTCCTTTCCATAGCGAACCGCTCGACGAAGAATACGCCGCAGAACATACTCACGGCCCTCATTACCTGCAAGAGATAGTATATTAATTGGTACTTGTTAGACTACAAGAAATAACAAACCTCTATTTGTATAACATAACAGATTGTCTGAGGAAGAAAATTGACAAACTCATCATGCCCAACTTAGAATAAATGAACCAAAAACACTTTTTCTGAGAACATATAAGTATGAACTCAAATAAATGATTGAATACTAAGACGATTGTATTTTCTGTAACCACCACAATTGTGATTGAGACAAGAAACCAAGTATATACCAGGACGAGAGCCATCCGCAATTGCAAATGATAGGGTTCTAATATGATCAGCAACCACTCTATATGCCATGTCAACTCTGTCAACATCTTCCGGACCAACTTTTCCAGAATATGGCCTAGCTCCCGTTGCCTAAAAAAGTGAAAGCATCAACACCTAAACTTAAGATTCGCAACAACTAGGGTAAACAGAGCAATTTGAAGATTTTTTCAATCCTCTCACTAAGAAAAATACATGAAAAGTGACACAGCTAACAACGAATAATCTCCAGGATACCCATAGTAGAATGCCTTTATCATGAAATCCAAATTCAATAAACCAGAAATATTCAAAAACAATTGACGGAGTCTCGACGTAAAGCATAGAACCCATGATCCACTTCAAAATTGATGAACTAAAATGATGATAGTACTAATTAAGGTGACAAATGCGTCCCTAAGAGGAGGCCAAACAAAAATAACTCAATGAAACCATCATTAAACAGCTGTCATGAAACCATCAACAGAAGTTTTCACAAATTACCTTTTGGATGTCATCAAAGATAGGCATGAACACATCTGTATCATAGTTGCTCATTTTGTTTTGAAGAACAGAAGTCAACCTCTCGAAGCCCATCCCGGTATCAACATGCTTAGCAGGCAGAGGTTTTAGCGAGCCATCACTTTCTCGGTTGAACTATTTTGAAGACATAAGTAACATCCCAGTCAGAGGAAACAATTGGGAATATGATAGCACAGCTAAAGGAGCAATAACAATCTAGCTAACTGCACAATATAGAGTTTTCAGTAACACAATCTACAAAATCATTAAAACAATTGTGATATTGAGATAAAGATTAGTAAAATGGAACTAAATAACAATTGGGACAGAGAGGGTTTGTACCTGAATAAAGACAAGATTCCATATTTCTAAACATGTTGGATCGTCATTGTTAACTAAGGATGCAGCATCACGGTTACCAATGCGATCATAATGTATTTCAGTACAAGGTCCACACGGACCTGTGTCGCCCATTTCCCAGAAATTGTCCTGCAGTTTAATCAAAAGTTAAATGAAAGAAAAACAGCATTTAAAAACCCTTAAGTTTTACATTTTGTACAAGATTTTGACTGTAAATCATAAACAATGGTTTTTAAAGCCTGCCAACTACCAAACATGATAGCGTATTCCTAGCCAAAATGCATTCAAGCTTACAGTTGGTTGTCGTTAGCATTGACAAACAGATGTGTCAATATATACAAGAAACAATGGTGACAATACAAAGGCAACTTAGCTGAAGTACTTGTGAAGTAACCTCAGGAGAGAGGAAATCAATGAGTAGTGGATTCAAAAAAATTAGGTAACAGATTAAAAGTTATTATCTTAAATAATCAATACATACTTTGCAACCAAATGGCAGCACACGTCCAGATGGAAGAACCTTCAACCATATATCCCTAGCCTCATTATCAGGTTGAAGGCCAGCTTTCTCATCACCGCCAAAATATGTAGCGTAGATTCGATCAGTCGGTAGCCCATAGACCTGAGGCATGAAAACAGGGAGGTATCAACCTCAATGAAATAAACAACCTCAACGAAAAGAGAATAGTAACTTTACAAAATTATGAAATACTGTCACAAGGTATCTAACTGAAATGTACAACCAAATGAAAAGAGAAGAATCACTTTACAAAACTGAAATGTACAACCAAATGAAAAGAGAAGAATCACTTAACAAAATTGAGACATACCGTCCCAAGGGAGGGAGACAATAGTTTACTGAATAATACCATGTATATTTTTCTTAAATCAAGTAAACAGAGACAAATTTCCCAGGTATTTAATTACCTTGGTTAAGAGCTCCCAAGCCCATTCGATAGCTTCCTTCTTGAAATAATCTCCAAAGGACCAGTTACCAAGCATTTCAAAGAAGGTGTGATGGTACGTATCTTTGCCGACATCATCCAAATCATTATGCTTTCCACCAGCACGAATACACTTTTGGGTGTTACATGCCCGAGATAGCTTGCTAAGCTCAGTATTTGGATCGGCCGTACCCAAAAATATTGGCTTATACTGGTTCATTCCTTGAAAAACAGAGAAGTTTCAATGTCATTAATAATTCTATTTTTCGCCAGACATATCAAGAGAACTTAATTTACATAGCTCAGTATCAATATCAGAAAATTTCGACCAAAACTGAAATTGAGAAATTTGAATAAGTCCCAAAGCTTCAAAGACAAAAGAAGACAGAATAAGTCAACTCTATAGAATCTGAATTCCATAGATCAACTTGGACAAATTCCCAATCTTATCGGCAAAAACAGATATGAGGAATCGAAGTTATCGTACCAGCGTTAGCGAAGAGAAGAGTAGGATCATTATGAGGAACAACGGGGCTTGATGGCCAGAACTTGTGGCCTTTGCCTCTGAAGAAATCGACATAAGTATCCCGGACTCTCTTTGCTGGCCACTGAGTCTCCGATGGTTCGGAACCCGGCATGACTGCGACGGAGGAAGACGTCGACGAAGAGGAAGAAAAACGGAAGTGAGAGAAAAAAGGGCGGCGGAGATGGGAAGAGTAAAAAACCCTAGACGGAGGTTTGGTTGAAGAAATCAGAAGAGAAGCTGCCTTCACTAATCTCATTCAAACCAATAAAAGACCTTCTCTCTCTCCTCCTATCCTATTTTCTACCGTTAAAATTTATTTAATCCGATTCCTTTTCCGCAAGATATATTATTTTAAGGGATAATACTTAAAAAATAAAAAAAGTAAAATTTGGAAAATACATTTTGTTCATCAAAGGATAACATTAAAAAAAAAACGAGAGTAAATTTTGGTTCTCGTTTAGATAAACTGTTGGGTTTGCTGCCACTAGCCGTGAGACTGCCTCGCATGTTATTGTTTGTTTCGTTGTTGTTGTTGCTGTTGTCGTTGCCGCAAGTTTTGAATTTGTTTTGCTGCTACTGTTGCAAATTTTTGTATTCGTTTCTCAGATAATACTATAGTTTTACACGTAATTTTTTTTTTTCCAATCAACCAAATGTAATTCTAATATATTTTTGTTACTTGAATTTTTTTCATATTTGAGTTTTTCTCTTTTTATTATGTGGATTGATATGATCTATATATAAAAATTATTCTTATTCTTGTTAAATATTAATCTAAATACTATTTTTATAGTATAAAAAATGAATGATATTATTTTGATGTAAACTACCTAAAATTTTATAACAATAATGAGTTTTTACGCTATTGATCAAATTGGGTTGGATGGATTTCTGTTACATATTGGTTACAGTTATTAAAAGGGAAAAATGTTATTTAATACCTCAACTTTCAAATTATGACAGTTTTATACGTTAACTTTATATATGGTCATTTTAAACATGAAGTTATCGTTGATCACCATTTAAACCATGAATATTTTATTGACCAGGCCAAAAAAATTAGTCGTTAACGGATTATTCAACTCCCGTTAACACCTCCATTAACCATTCTAAACGACGTCGTTTTCGTTTTTCTTTAAAAAGAAATGACAGACCTGGGATTCGAACCCCTATCATTTGAGAAAAATCAAAGGTCATTTGACCACTCTACCTGCAAAGATTTCTCTGTCATTCTATACAAACACAGATACTTATATACGCTTAAAGTTCTTCTTCTTCATCTTTAACGAAACAAAACATTTCCATAGTAAAGCTTCCATTGAAGAACACCTCCGATTTTGAACACTTCGATTTCTCCATGGACTTCTACCATTTAATACAAGCCTCATCAAGCACCCCTATTCATTGAAGAACACCTCCAAACCTTTTTTTCCCGCCAAAAAAAAAAAAATCCCGCCAAAAATAAATTTCCCGCCAAAATTTTTTCTCGTAAATTTTGTTTCCCAGCAAAAAAAATGCTTTTAAAAATCCTTGTAAATTTTTTAAAAACTCTTTTAAAAAACCTTGTAAAGTTTTTTAAAATCTTTGGTAATTGCTAAAAACCCTTGTAAATCATTTTAAAACCTCTTAAAATCTTTATAAAGTCTTTAAAAACATAGGTAAATACTTTAAAACCCCTTT
>Ga0041059_1003204_pt1 | contig 11397 bp, 5 predicted proteins | sample AraColnosormetaG_FD_56232 | JGI IMG/M metagenome (GOLD analysis project Ga0041059, IMG submission 56232) | Arabidopsis roots microbial communities from North Carolina, USA - Col MF nosort | ecosystem: Host-associated > Plants > Roots > Unclassified | place: USA: North Carolina | collected 2013-09-02 | reverse complement strand
AAAAGATAGAGAAGTATACATTGATAATTGTTCTTTAAAAAAAAAAAAAAAGATGATATGAAAAAAAATATAATTTATACAAAAATAAGTGTTTTCAATTAATTTCATTCTGAGTAGCTCTATATTTCTCGAGGCACTAAACTCCCAACGAAAAAGAAACAAATTTAACTATTATTAAAAAAAAAAAAGATCTGTTCTCGTCTCAACATAATCACCTATTCTAAGGAACTTAATTACCAAATATCTATACTTGCGAGACATAGTTAATAGTATCCCTACTTGATCTCTGATCTTGTTTTTTTCGATAATCAAATCATCAATACTAAAACATCCATTGTAGAAATTCTTCATTGAACAAATTTAAGTACTTATCAAAAATAGAAACTAAGTCTTGACACTTATAAACTTCAGCAGCTTGATCTATTTGAATAATTTCCAAATATATAGAATAATTCCTTTCGAATTTAAAATTGAAGATTTTGGGGGCTCTTCAATGTTCACGTATAATTTATATAATATTTAAACACGTGTTCTTTCACACCGTTTTTTTTAAGAAAGTCAAATGTATAAATTAGAGAAGAGTTTTAGTAAAAGTAGTATAAAACAACGAACAGTTTAGTTTTGTATGTTTGTGAGGAATCTGACATACACATACCCTACGTTTTATATAATGATATATATATCTATCTATATATATATAATGTAGATTAGAATCATACATTAAATTTCATATATATCGAAAGTGTGTATGAGTTTATGTGAATCTCAATGAATTATTACTTATTACACTACCCTACCCATTTCTTCCCCCACCATATATCCTATGTAAGAAAATAAATGTATGAATTACACTTATGAATAGAGACAAAAAAAACAAGTCAGTGAAAATTAATTAGGATGATTATTCGTACGTACCTTGATGGTGAAAGAATTAAGCATGGTTTCGTCGACGGTGTTAATATTAACCTGAAGAATCTCAAGAGCCAAATCTTCAAGAGCAGCAATTATCTTCATAACTTGTCCCGGGATCTTATGCGACACCGTTTTGAGCAGCACGTTAGCTCCTGAAAACTTCACTTCCACATCAGCCAAAGCCGATTTTGAGTTAGCAACAAGCTCATTGATCACACTACTCTCATGGTTACTACTAACTGAAGGAGATGAAGAAGATGAAGCAGGAGAGTATGGAGGTGGATCTCCTAAGCTGCTGCAACTGGCCAATGAGCTGTAAGAGCGAAGCGGAGGCTGTGGGATGAGTGGTAGTTGCGGTGGAATGGCCCGGTATGGGCTTGTTGGCTGAGGTGTTCGAGGACTTATGGGAGGGAGAAGTAGGTGGTGGTGAATCTGGTGGTGGTTGATGCGCGGGCTAAGAGGCGGTTTTCTTGGGCTTAGAACAGGCGGTGAAGGACGAGGGCTCGGGACAACTCTCGGGCTTAGGACTTCGGCGTAGGTTTTACGTTGTTTCTTGGCTTCCAAAGATTGGAGAACTTGTTGTAACTCGCTTATGTACTCCACAACTCCTCCTATGATCGATGCTTGGTCCCCCTTTTTTTAATAGGTTGGTTTAAGAGGAAATAAAGAAAATATAAGTCAATATGAACATTCTATATATCTCATTGTGACATGAAAGAAAGAAAAGAAAAAGAGATGATTAGTGGGACCAAAATGTCATTATAATTGTCATTATTCCTAAAAAAACATAGATATGCATGATACTTTTGATGTTACTAAGAAATGATATATGAATATGATAGTTAGGTATACCAAAAAGATTAGTTGAACGAATAGTATTAATTAGTCGGGCACTACCAGAAACTCACATACTGACTAGTAAAATCTATGGATGTATTGAATATACCCGTTTGACGTAGAAACAAGGCATAAGAGAACGCAAAACGGTTAAGTGCTCGTTCATTTGCTTTCTCCGGTTACGTTCCACGGTTACATGAGACATCTTTTGTTGCCCATCTTGCTTATTATCTTCTTCTGCTTCTCCGTCTCCGTCTTCTTCTTCTTCGTCCTCTTCTTTCCTGGTTTCTAGTCTTTGCTTTTTCCTCTTAGGAGATGAGTTTTCATAATCTTGATCCTTAACTAACTCCTTGGAACTTGTGGTTCCATCTTTAGGTGTAGATGCAGCTGTCGGAGATATCTCTCCGGCACCTTCAAGACTCTCTAAGATGGCAAATAGATCATCTCCGGCTAGTGAAGTGTCGACAAATTCACACTCTTCAAGAAAATCCGGTATTATCTCCTGCATCGTGATTAGAGATATATCCTTCTCTCTCTCTCTTCCTCGTTCGTTGTTTTGTCTTATGGTTGGATTTTTTTTTTAAACAGCAAAATAAAAGAAAGATTTAGGGAAAGAAAGAGACGCCAAAAGACATATCAAGTTGAGAAAGAGAAATAAAGAGAGTGAATGCCAAAAGGAGTAAATATGAGGGACTCGCATTCATCGAGGACTAAACTATCGCTATCAAATTTCAATTTTTATTATTATATTTTGATAGGGTTATTTATTATGCGGTTTGTGCCGTTGGATGAAATTTGGGGGAGGATCTAGGTTTTTCGTGTCTCATTTATGTTTTAGATATAAATATGCATCTACATATATATATATGGTACGTCTTATTGTATACTTTATATTACAGAGATAAAGGTTGCATATTGCAAAGGGAAAGATACATAAATTCCTTAGGAAAAGATTTTTATGGGGGTAAAATTTTGAATAATCACAAGCTCGGTATAATTGTTTTTTGTACACACAAACATGTAATACACATAAACACGGACATGTACGTTCTTTGTATTTAATTTACGTATATGTTCGGGTTGCGAATATGGTCCGACCAATCCCGGTTTCCAAGTATATATATATACAAAAAAACAAACAAAAAAAAAACATTTGAAATTAGTGAGTTCACATTTATTTTAGCGCCTCAATCGTGAGACAATCAATTGAATGATGTGTTGTACATTCACATTATAGATCATTCATTATTCAAAAAATAAAAAGATACATATTTAGAGACTTTTTATGATTGATAGACCAATTTCAGACATGTTATCGCCAGTCGATTTAAAAATACAGATTTTCACTTAAAGCATATACTTTGGCCTTTGTTTATGTCATGGTGTAATCTAACCAACATTTAAGCCCAAAAAGAAGAACAAAATTCGATTCCACAATTCTGAAAGAAAATCCGTTCCTTCTTCTTTCCCGAGCCATACATACAATTTAATTAATTCAATTTAGTAATGTTAGTTCAGTTCAACTGGATCCCTAACATATTTCATAAACACCTGATGAGATGGCATAAGAATTCAATTTCTTATAAAACCAACCCAAAATAGAATATGAATTTAGCAATATTAGTAAGCATTATTAATAAGATGGGATATAATGTGTATATATATATATATATATCACCTCTTTTGTAAGTTAATCTTTATATTGATACAGGGAGCAAACGAATTTGTTTTCAAGAAAACAAAAGACAAGGGATAGATCTAAGGCAATAAATAGTTGATGTCATACTAGACGTGCCTCATTTTGTCTCATCAAAATCAAATTGCATCTTGAGGAGCCACCCTTCATTTGAACTTTCCCTTTCAAAAGTTTTTGAAATATTTGTACATAAATATAAATATTGCTTGACATTTTCTTTTTTGATAATCCATTCAAATGTTTTAGAAAATAAACGAAAATTTAAGAAGATGGAGCCAAGACAAACCAGGTAGTCGTTAGGTTTGAAGTTAATGAGTTGGCTGTCAGATATTATTTACCTGACCATGTCTTTTTAGTAACGGGTCTCTTCTCCTTTATGCTTTGTTTCTAGCCCAAATTAATGAAACATCAGCAATTAGAAAAAACTATGTTTTTCTTAATGCAATGCTTATATAATGATGAAAATTACTTTTAATTACATGTTCTTATGTGACACATTCCAAACTGATCTTCTTCTTTTTTGTCAAACACCAAACTGATCTTAAAACAAAATAGATTTTAAGAATCCCAATTCAATTTTCGATTTTAACCAACCCGGACAAACTTATTACACTGTACAAAATAAACAAGATATTTGTCAGTGATTTTGATTTAGCGGACATAGTAATGTAACTAAAGTTTAATTATTCATGCATGCAGGATATTAATTTGATATGACTCGGATCCAAGGTATTATTCAATTTCATATATATACGGATATATAGATACCCTTTTATGGAGACTATGACATGTTTTCAATTTTCGTACAGTTTTGTCTTGCTCTATTTATTTCGCAAATCAAAATCTACATTTCTATAACACTGTTGCCCGTTACATTACTACAACAACAAAAAAGAGATTGACATAAATTCATTTTATTTATATGACATAACAAAACGTTGATTATATTCTTCCTGCAGTCTCGATTAAGAAGTCGTGTCATGAGTTGGTTCCGATGATTACTAATCAAAAACAAACAAACAAAAACTCGACAGACTAAAAGAATGAATATATGACTACTCTGAAATTTATTGCCTTTTTATAATAACAATAATAATTGACTTTTGAAGCAATTATTCAGAGAAAAAAACTGAGAATGAGAAAGTTGCAAGTTGCGCAGAAATCAAAATCTGCAAGTTGAGCAGAAAGATCAGTACTTCGGAAACAAATATAATAAAGATGGTGGGCGGCTTTCAATGACCGGACACGCCTTCTCCGTGCCCGAGATTCTACAATTCTTCATTCATCCACATGCATCATGTATATGTATGTGAAATCATGGATGCATGTATGATGGAGTATAAGCATATATATACACAACATCTCCTTATCGCAGTGATGATCTTGTTTCGGTTTTGGTTTTGTAAAACGTTTATAGGATATACTTTCAAATTTATTTTTAAATTATAGTTGGATATTTTAGTTGGGGATTCTAGATGGTCACGGTGGTGAAGTTATGAACTATTAGCATGTACTGATGTACATATATCCGATTATCGTGAGACCACGACATGCTTTTGACAGATGAATCTCTTTTTAAACGTAGCACCAACTCAAGCTCGGTTCCTAAGATTTAAATCCTGTGTAGATCTCAATATGGCTTCCAAAATTACTCGCACTCGATTTTTGGATCACACAATTTATAGTACTTCCTTCTATTTTGATTCATAGTTGTTTTTTCTAGGAACATATAGATTAAGAAATAACATAAATTATACTTCTTTTGTTTTGATGTATAAGATGCTTTAGATAAAAATGGAGATCAAGAAATGACATAAATTTTAGATTTTTGTTACATTAAAAACTATATAATATATAAGTAAAAGTAATTTAATCAATAATAAAATACTTTGCACAATACAAATGATCATAACACATCAAGTTAAATAAAGTTTTACATTATTTTTTATTTGTTGATTTCTAAAACATTTTATAAAATGGAATAATTTAAGCTCTCTTTCTCTCTTTTTTTCTATGTAATCTAGGCATCTAGCTATCATCAAACCCAATAAGTGGTCGCAGTAGAATAGAATTTAAATTCCATATGGTCGAGAATTAAGATTTCTGTTAGTGTGATCGTCGTCACTTACTCATTCGATAATTCATTGAAGAGATACAAATTAGGAGATAAGTTTGAGGTTTTGCTAAAAGTAATACACTGTTTTTTATATACAAGAAAGAAGCTAAACACTTCCGTTTCGCGTAAACAATTTTTTTCCTTCTCTTTTGTTAGCAAGGATGTAACGGTCTTTGGCAATGTAGTCTTTCTAGATATATCCAACACTACCAAATTCAGATTTTTTTTTTTACTCTTGAAAAACTTAATAAAATTTTATCGCCGTAAATTATTCATTCTCCAATGTAGCACTAGACTCGAATTAATTAACGTCTCGTAGCACTCAAATAACACTTCTTATTTTTCGATTAATCAAGCTTGGGTTAAAAATAGCAAACACATATAGCGCATCAAATAACACATATATCGGGTAAAGTCAATTTTATAAATCCTTACAAAACTTTCTCATTCCCTGATGAAATTTACATTCATATAGAAAATAATAATTATAACACAATATGAGCGTTCGTTATCACCTGTTAAGTCTATCATCTATATATGAACGCATAAGAACATTACGTAGATCACAACATTTACAATTTTGCATGTGTGCAGCTGTTTGTATGGGGACGATTCACGTAGTTGTGAATTTTGACAATAGGAGTCGCATTGGGGACCGAAACACAGTATGCCCTAAATGGCTAAATGCTACACCTACATCCTACGATCGATTCAGAGAAGGAAAAAGAAGCAAAACCCTAAAATTATAGCTTTGAACTAAAATCAGCTCTAAAACCCTAGGCTCCGATCGGGCATTAAATGGTTCTTTGATATATATATACATTAAGGGCTCGCGTTGATAAGAGATATATAAATATAATAATGAAAAACCCTAAAGATAAGCAAATGATAGTAGTATATACTATATACACACAAATATATGCAGTTGAACCAACTACCAACTTGTGTTAGTGTGAAGAAATATCGAGAAAAGAATACAAACTTTCAAAATTGTAAGTTGGATTTCGTCGCCAACCATTATTCATTTTTTCCATTTAAAATTGAAAAAAATATATTTATATATTAATATTACACATTTGTCTCCTTCTATGTGCTTTTATTACATTTGCATGACAAAAATTTAATTTCCTTAATTTCTGCCTGCACCCTACCTACGTATTACATCCCTACACGTCTCTCGCCTCTGTAATTCGGCAGTCACTACTCACTAGCTAGGACACGACTATATGGTGTTGCATATAACTATTTGTATATCACTCTCTGTTAACATATTCACGGTGAAATGTGAACATATACATAAATTGGCAAAGGTATGGTGTTGCATATAACTATTTGTATATCACTCTCTGTTAACATATTCACTCTTTGAATGATAACATTTGTATTTCTGTTTGTTTATTTGGGTAAAAATTAAAATCGATTATAGTAGAAACAAAATTGTAGAAGTAGCTGAAGAGGTGAATGAGTTGGGTCCTACTCAAACTTTAATCACTACGAAGATCTGAAATATCATTTACTCTCACCACGAAATACATGAGCGACGCTTTATTGCTCTCTCTCTCTCTCATCGCACTGTGCCTTATTGCATGATTACAAGTTTATGAGTTTCATCATCTATGCATGGACAAATATCGTAGGTAATAATTATGTCTGTAATACGAATGAGTTTCCTTAAAAACGACTTAGCTCATAATTGTTTTCTTTTCCGATCACAGTCATTGATACTAATAGAACAATTTTTTTATCTTTAAAAAAAACAAAAATAAAAAAATAACTAATTTCATAGATATTGAGTTTCACAAAAGTAGTACGTAGGAGAGGCTTGGAGAGCTTCTAATCGGAAACTAACATATAGAGGAAAGCTAAGGAACAAAAAAAAAAAAATTCCATCAGAAAGACCAATTACGTACTTATTGAGGATCATTGAAAGTCTAGAACATTAAACATGTTGTAGATTTCAATCAATAATTTAGATATATGAATAATTCCTTGCCAAAAATAGACAAATAATGATTAGTTATGTTAAGTAACCTAGCTAACATTCTTAATCATTTGCAACAAACGGAGCTATAACTAATAATCCAATTAGTACATGATACAAATGCCATGCATGTTTTAGATCAAACAAGATATCCTCTTCGGAGTCGAACAGTTGATTTTCAAGTGTCGTGTTGTCTTATATTAATTGGACCAGTGTTTAAAATTTGTAAGAAGTATTAATGAGTTCAGAGACGACAGTCCATATCTAAAACATTTCATAAAGGCTGCGTACCGTTTTATGTGACCACAGATTAAAGAGCAAGAAATAATACTCTTTCATTCATGGCATGGATGGATTTGTTAAATCAGTATTGATCATTAGTTCATTGCTCCTAAATAGGGTTATTCTTAGATAATTTTGGTGAATTAATAAAGATTGCTAAATTTGGAGAATAAATGGCTTCCCGCAAATAAGTGGGGACCCATAATACATTTGATTGCAAATTAGATTCGAAGAGCCCACAAGTGAATGCGATGTCCCCATCTTCTTCTACTAAAAACATAATGAGTGGTTATGGTTATGCACCTTTTTGTGATGTGGTGCATGCATCTTCAATTTGTTTTACTCTCCTAGTAGAAAAATTAACTTAAACTTGAATGCTTCGAATTGATAATTTAAAAAAAAAAAAATCTCGTGCAAGTATTAACTAGCCAAAATGAATATGTTAGCTATTTGTAAATATTTTATCTTTATAACCGAGTTGTTATTAAGTCTCATATTCCAAAGTATTTATAAATTGTAGTGTTAGAATTTTTTTCCAATATACAACATTATGGTGAATTGATTCCACTTTACTAAAAAAAAATTCCATTCGCATCGACGACATTAGCACAAAACATTAAATTACACATTCTATTCGAATCGATGTATCATATTGTAGTGAGTAAATATGAACATTTTATTGTAAAAGTCTTGAATTCAAACCTCGGCCTTGTTTGTTTTAAATAACATATTTTTACTCTCTTTTTCATAGAATGAATATAAATTTTACTCAGTGATCTTAATTCAAAACATTCGGAGGTTAGAAATCCATTTCAACTAGATAGATAGATATTGCATTAAATATTAATGTGAGCCACAATTGTAATGTTATCATGAAAAAATGGATCCATTGCTGAATTTAAACGTAAAGGTATCGAGAAATTTACGAGATTTGACTTGTCCAAGTTACCAAAACAAGTAAATTTTTGTTACTTTTTCCCTCTCTAATGGTGCAACAAAAGAGGTAACGAAACCTTGTCAGATTATAAAAACTTCTGCTGAAATTAGCCCCAGAGGGCAGAAGGTAAAAAAAGAACAATCAATTTTTAACTTTGAATAGACAAATGCGAGAATAATTAAGTGAATCAAAGAGAACAATCTTATAATAACTAAGCTTCAAGAATGTCTGCTTTGAGTTCAAAATGTGGACCTCTTGTCCTTGTTTCCATTTAAACTCTCTGTACTACCAAGAGTATTTCCATAAACTAAAACATAGAGCATCCAATGGCTCGAACATGGGCCGAAAAAAATTACCTTGTGGCCCATAAGTGAGCCCACTTAGATGCTTCTATCAACAGAGGAGACATGCGTGACGTTTAATCATATCCAAAACAAAACGGCATGTAGTGCGGATTAACAAATCGTCAACGTGGCAGATCTAAACACGCTTCCACACGTGACACTGCCTCGTGTTTATTAGGATTTGTGAACAGTTGTCAGTTACTTGTTCCACAGAAGAAATTGGAAAGTGTTCTCTTTTTTCTCCTTCTCCGATTAGTCAGAGTCTCGTCTCGCGTTTACTACGGTTTGGATAAAGAATGTTGCGATCAATTCTTGATTTTTCTGTTTTCTTCTGAATTCGGTAACAGCAAATTCCAAATTTTGAGGTACGGTTTAAGTTTTTCTAGTTTGGTTTTTGTATTTTAGGAGACTTGTTGAAATTCTAGGGTTTAAATTGTTTTAAGAAGAGGAATTTTTGGTTATGGAGGTGAATTCGATGGGACTAAATTGTCGGTGTCTTGAGTTAGAAGAAAGGGTTTTAAAAGGTGAAGAAAGGTACACTCACTTAGAAACAGAGTTGCAGAAACGAAACAATGAGTTTGAATCACTTGAATTGAAGTTTAAAGAATTGGAATCAGAGAAGTTAGTAGTTGAAGAAGAGTCAAGGAATCTTAAAGAATCTGAGGAAGGTGCATTGATTGAGCAGATGATGGTGAACAGAGCATTGGAGGTTGAGAAGCAGAGGATTGGAAAATAAAGTTTGAGAAACTTGTGGAGACTGTTCGAAAGTTAGATGAAATTGGTGGGTTTAGATATGGAGAATTTGAATTGGATGAGAATGTGAAGTTAGGGTTGGAGTTAGCTAGGATCAAGAATACAGAATCTTGTAAAGTGTTTAAAGATGACTTGACTAGGGAAGGATTAGGTTATCATCAAGGATTAGGTGAGAAGAATCGTAGATCGGTTTATTAGTATAAATCCGCTTGTGTTTCGCTTTTCCGGTGTAATGGATTTGATTTTGTTTGTGTTTATTTTGTCATGTAGGCTCACCTTGTATGACCACACCGGTTAAAGACTATATATTAGGGAGAGACAGAGATAGAGACAGAGACACCATGTCTTCTCGGAGACGAGTGAATAAGATGTTGTCGTTTGAAGATGATGGTCACAAATTGACTGATGTAGTTGATTTATGTGATAGTGAAACAGAGCAGAGAAGTGAGGAGGAGGAATTTGCTGATGTTATGGATACTATAGAGGAGGCAAATATTGGTGAGAATTATGAAGATGAAGATGTGGAAGCTTGTGATGCTAACACAAGTAGTCCTCTTTCTAGGCGTAAGAGGAAGCGGGTTATTGCCAGCGATGATGATGATGATGCTGATGATGATGATGAAGATAATATACCGATTTCAATACTCAAGAATTTGAAACCAACTAACCAAGAGATGTCAGATTTGTTTGATACACCTAACAAAGGAGAGAGTGAGTCTAGAAGATTGAGTGGACAACGTCGAGTGTCGTCAAGACTGAATAAAAAGAGAGTTTCTGAAGAGGTATCTGCTTCAACAGAGAGACTTGTGGGAATCCCAACAACCGATAATGCCGAGGATGATGAGACAGAAGAAGAAGGTTCAGAGAGTGAGGGTGAGAGTTTAGATGGGTTTATTATCGATGATGATGATAGTCAGGAGTCTGTCAGTGAAAAGTCTGATGAAATCGGGGTAGAGGAATCCGATGGAGAAGTTGGTTATGCTGATGTTATGTCAAGGTTAAGGAGGGAGAAGAAACCCGAGAAGCGTAAATGGGAGTATGAGGCAGATATGTTGGCAGATTTCGGTAAAGATCCTGAGCTTTGTATGAGAGCGGTTTGTGTTCTGTTTAGGTTTCAAACAGAAGATGAAAAAGTGGAAAGATCAAGTCATGTCTCTAATGGTCGCGGTTTCAGCAAGGTTGACGCTGTAAGGTAGTAACTAGCAAAACCCTTTTTGATCTGCTGTTAAAATGTTTTCTTGATTTACGTTCTTGAATGATGATTAGGGGCACTAGCATTGCACTGTTTCTGACGGATGGAGATTCCGCAGGCGATATGAAGAAATCCGTTGAGGAATTGAAAGTTTTTGACTTTAAAGGCGTAGAGAAATGCGAAGAATTAGCACGCAAATACTCTAAACAACTCTTCCAGATCTATAACAACAGAGAAGATCCATTCTTTACTCTTCCTCCATCTCCATGACTTGGAGAATTAGCTAGTAGTCAACAGCTAGTTTATGGTTATGTTTTTTTTTTTTTTTTTTGGTAAATTTTAGTCCC
>Ga0041059_1003203_pt1 | contig 11398 bp, 8 predicted proteins | sample AraColnosormetaG_FD_56232 | JGI IMG/M metagenome (GOLD analysis project Ga0041059, IMG submission 56232) | Arabidopsis roots microbial communities from North Carolina, USA - Col MF nosort | ecosystem: Host-associated > Plants > Roots > Unclassified | place: USA: North Carolina | collected 2013-09-02 | reverse complement strand
TTTTTTTTTTTTTTTTTTTTTTGTACAAAATAAATTGCTTTAATAGTGTTTTGTATACACGATGTATTCTCAAGTTATTGTCTTTCACATCAGTGTGTTTTAAAAAAAGAAGCAGTCAGCTAAAAGTTGGGCACTAGCATAAATCTTTCACATACATGTTTTTGTTATCAAATGTTGGAAAAGGACGAGAGACACATTGGTGTGCCGTGTGCAATCTTGTAGCTGGTGGATTCTCATGAACCAAATCAAACCCATCATCTAAAAACCGGTGTATCTCTCGAAAACGTTTCAGAAGCAGCCTTATCAACTAATGCTAAAATGGTGCATCAATGCCTATGTGTAACGTCAAGCGAGTGCAGAACAGAGGGACTTGTATGCATCAACACAGAGTTTGAATTTCTCTTGCGCTGCCACCTGCGAGTTCCACAGCATTACCGAAAACAATTTATCAACACATGAACTTCAAATAAAAAAACTGAAACAATCCAATATTTGTTTAAAAAACCATACCTGAGAAGGCCCCTGGTGCTTATCTGGATGCCACTTCAACGCAGAAGATCGGAAGCTGCAAAACAAGAAACCTTCAATGAACACTCTTTTTCGGTTTCTCGGGAGCAATGGAAGCAATTTGAAGACTTACGCATTCTTAACATCATCAACCTTGATGGGACCATCAAGAGGCAATCCTAGAACAATCCTCTCAGACCTAAACTCAACGTTCAAAGGTTCATCAAAAGACTCTTTATTCCAACTTTTGCTCCTCTGAGATTGAGTGGTCCAGCTCCAGCCTTCTCTCCATTCAAATCCCGCTGTCGAGTCTTTCGAATATGAAGCCTTCTGAGATTGAGCTGTCCAGCGTTCTCTCCATTTGTTCTCGAATGTATTATTAGCATCAGTGCCAAAATCATCGTCCGGATTACCTTCTCTGTGCCATCCTAGTATACCAAACAAACATAAGAATACATACAGCAGAAAAGAGCCAAGGGTTGTATGGTACTAAGAAAAAAAGAAAAGAAAGCCACTCACGTTTTGTTTTCTTATCTCGAGGCTTCTTTCCCCTGCCAGGCGGAGATTTTTTCTTCATATGCCTATCCCGGATAAGCGGACTTGGCCCGAAATGCCACTCATTCTACGTATACAGTACATATGAAAACTTGAGCAAACACATCCTAACAAAACCAGAATTCTATGTGACAACAATGGCATGAAGAATTCACCTGAAGCGGATCATTAATTCCCCTGTGGAAAAGGAGTTTATCCACAGTCTTCTTAGCACTGGTACGACCCTTCTCCTTTACGGTACATGTAAATCTTATGGAGGAGTTCTGGAATCAACATTTTCAGCTTCAGAGGAGAACTAACTCTCTTATGAATACAATTTTTCAATATATACATCAACAAAGGACCACACACACACAAAAAAAAAATCAAATTCATGACAATACAAACACAGGTTTTAACATGAACTCATCAATGCGGATAGCATTTCTACCAACAATCAATCCTATCTAATTTTGTACAAACCCATGTAACAATTCATATTCCTGATTCCAATACGATCAATGCATTAACCATAGGATCATAAAAAATTTACCTTTGAAGATCGTTCGCCTTCGGAATCTCTAGCCTGAAACCAAGATTAATCTAAGAGCATCAATACGTCTAATTACAGTGTACATAGATTCAATAAGGAAGCAAATCTTTATAGAGAATGATCTTACAGAACCAAATCTACTCCTCGATTTTTCAGACAGAACACTTGTCGAATGAAATGGAGCGAAACGAATTGCTTCTGTGACGTTTTGTGATGACAATTCTACAATCGAAGAACTCTTCAGCGACAAGAGACTTCTCAATCTAAACATAGTTGGATTCAACAGAAAAATGTAAACTTTCAATAAACAATTCAAAGGTTTTAAACTTTCATTTGGCGTGAAAAGAGAGATTTGAGGAAGAAATGGGAGAGACGACGGAGAAGAGGAAAGGTAGGCGTCACACGCGAGGGTTTTCTAACCGGACCGGTTTAATTGTGATTCGTTAAACAATCTGGTTTGAGTTCGGTTTGTTTAGGTTTAATTTTTGGTAGATTACGAAAACAGATGAAAAACAGAGCATGTAAAGAACAGCATAAAGCCAAAGTTGAAAAAGCTTGTCACTTTGATTATGAATGTAGACATGTAGTAGATACAATTCAAAATCAAACAATTTTAATTTCATGTTTGAGAATCGAATCAAATCTCAAGAATCATACACATACGTAACGATCTAAACATAACACAATTTAGTCGAAAAATATATGAAAAAAAAAACCAACCAATCAAGCAATGACAATGCTTTTGCTTAAAGCTTACATTGCTCTACTCTCAGAGCCCCAAAATCTCTTCTTTACAGAATCATTGATTCGATCTCATTTTGGAGGAGTAGGGCTCTTAGTTCCCATATCTCTAGAATCATTACTAGATGTTCCTTCACAGTCACTGACTGGGAATTCTTGGCTCGACAAAGCTATCTGTCTGAATTTCTTCATGTCTGCATTGTAAGATGTCTGACTATAATCCGAGCTTGCTCCCAATGACCCGTAAACGTTACTGTGTCCTGGCTTCACACCTTCGTTTAAAGCATCTAAGGACACTTCTCCTTCTAACGCTCTTACTATCTGAAAACCACAACATTTGTTTGTTATTCTCTGACAAAAATAGACTTTTAGTTATAATTTTGATTCACCTGGCTCATCTTTGGACGTTTACGCCCCGAATGACGAATGCTAGCAGCGGCACAAGTCACCATTCGAGCCATTTCTTGCGGGTTGTAGTTGCCTTCAAGCCTCGCATCTGCGAGCTCATTAAAGTTTCCATCTTCTAGCGCGCGAGCCATAAGAGGCCGAGCCTGTATTCATGATCATTAGTACGCGAAAAAGGCGAAAAACATATATACACGATACATATGTTACATGCATGAATACCCAATCTACTAAGGTGTCGTCCATGGTGATGCTATTATCAACCGGTCGTTTTCCAGTTATAAGTTCCAATAACATAACTCCGTAAGAGAAAACATCGGATTTCTCGGTTAATTTACCGCTTGAAGCATATTCTGGAGCTAGATATCTACACATGTTTGTGGAAAGAAGCAAAGTAGATTAGTCTACAAAGGTTATGTTTCTTGAGTGTCACGAACAATCTTATCATACGGTAAAACGCTTACCCGAAAGTTCCCATCACACGAGTAGATACATGAGTGTTGTTATCAGATGTTAACTTAGCTAATCCAAAATCAGCCACCTGAATAAACAAATGCAAAATGTCATCAATGTAGTCTTAACAAAAAACCGTAGATGAATGCAAGCTACTAGTTTATCACCATAGCATCAAAGTTGAAGTCCAAGAGAATATTTGCAGACTTGATGTCGCGGTGAATGATCCGAGGATGGCCTGCACCATTTTCTCAGCCAAAAAGATAACACTAGTCAGAGACAGAGCTTTCTCTGTTTTATGCAACTTGGTTAAGAAAATGAGAATGGTGAATGTTAAAACTTACAGTCTTCGTGAAGGTAAGCGAGTCCTTTCGCAGCACCTAAGGCGATACGCAACCTAGTGGAGAACTCCATTACCGGAAGATTTTTCCCTACAACAACAAATTAAGGTTACAACTTTCTTGAATATATAGATTAGAGAAAATAAACTTAGTACTCAAAGTTTTTAAGTGGTCTAACCATGAAGATGATATTCCAAAGTTTTGTTAGGAACAAACTCATAAACCAACATCCTCTGTCCATCAGCTATGCAATATCCAACCAAAGAAACAAGATACCGATGATGCACACGGCTAATGATATCGACCTCAGCTTGAAACTCCCTCTCTCCTTGTCCGCTACCCGCTTTTAAACTCTTAACTGCTACTTCTTTCCCGCTAGGCAAGACTCCTTTATGGACATACCCAAATCCTCCCTGTCCCAAAAGGTTAGCATCCGTAAACCCTCCTGTTGCAGCCGCAAGCTCTTGGTAAGTAAAAGTGCTCTTGTTGAATCCGAGGGCTAGAGCAGGCGAAGGAGGAGGTAAAACTGGGCGTGATGGGCCTGAGTACATGGAAGAATCTTCTCCGCTTGTAGGCATCCGCGGAGGAGGAGGCGGTGATGGTCCACCGCCTCCCCAACCACCAGTAGATTGTTGGTTTTGGCCTTGTGAATTTAGGTGCCAATTCGGATAATTCTGTGAAGCATTGTTGTTGTTGTTGTTTCCATAGTATTGATATTGGTTTCCTGAAATTTTATGAAAGAATCTAAGCTTCTTATTTGTTGAAACATAAGAGTGTGTATATGTTTTTACCTTTCATGGGTTCAGGGTAGAAGGAGTCTTTTCTCTTCTTTTTGCGTCTAAGACACACAATAATAAGAACGATCATCAAAAGTCCAGCTCCGACTAATACACCAACTATGATCGCTGTATTCGTATTACTTCTTCCACCTCCACCTCCTCCACTGCTTCCTCCGCTAGAAGGAGGGTTGTCTGAGCGAGAGCCTCCAGTGTCTCCTGGTGGCGATGATCTGCTACCACCATTATCTCCATTACTCCTAGAAGGAGGAGAAGGAGGAGAGCCGCGTGACGGTGGAGTATCATTGCCACCATTGTTTCCTCCATTTCCTCTTTCTCCTCCACCGCCCTGTGACGGAGGGGAAGGAGAGTTATTAGAGGAATTAGGAGGGTTAGGAGCTTGTGGAGCTGGTGGAGATGTGGAATCAGGAGGTGGCGATGATGATGAGTCTCCTTGAGGAGGTGTAGGAGAAGGAGGAGACGGAGCCGGCGGAGAAGAGGTGGTTGAATTGGTATTAGACGGTGGAGATGGAGAAGAGGTGGAGTTTGTTGGAGGAGCAGATTCAGGAGAAGAAGCCATCGGAGATCAAAATTTTCCGGTAACGAAAATAAAAACTCTCCGTCTCCTCTCTCCCTTAACCACTCAATTATTCTGAGAACAACAACAACAACACGTAGAAAAAACAGATCATAATCAAAATGGTGTTAACGTTGGAACAAGTTCTTGTCTTATTATGTTCGTTAGATCGTTAACAAAACAGGTAATGCTAAATATAAGAGATTAATACAAAATTAGTTAAGAGATTAGCATGAAAGTGTGTACCTTAGAGGAAGAGATTAAGGGGAGAGAGTTTTTGAACATTTGATCAGAAAATGATAATAGGAATAAGGTGAAAAAGGAAGATTGAGATTTGCTCTGTCTTCATTCCGAGAAACATGCCTCTTCTCTCTCTTTCTGTCTTAATAACAGTTTTGTGTTAGTTACTAATTGTAATAATCTCCGGTCTAATTTTTCTCTTTTTGGCTCCGTGATATTAGGAGCTAACGATTGTTGATTCATTTCCACGTAACCTCATGCATTATTACCTTAATTTGTCAGGAAAATCTCTGGTTTATTTTGGTCCGTCAAATCAAATCATTGCTCCTCAGGTCTTCCCATATGTGATATGTCTCCTTTTTCTTCAATATTGCTCTAGAGCAACATAATTTTTCTCACAATTAAAGGACTTCAATTGGGAACAAATGTCAAGGTTTTTTATTATTTAGACCTTTGAGCATGATCAAACTAATTTCTTCACGCACAAGTTCATCGATTTCTTTACGAATCTCAGGGTTCTCACCCCTCAAATATCAACTATGACTCTACTTCAGTATTGGTAATCCTCTCCTTTCCATCAATTAAACTAAGACTTAAAAACCATGAAGTGATCAATATGTTTTGTTTAAGCACTTTCTGATCTCTGGAAACATTAATATGCATACTCTAGAGTCTAGAATTAGATGTGTAGTTAAAAATCGAACAATTCTTGGTTCACCTTTTCATTCACCTCTTTCAGCCAATTAGAATATGTCACCTAATAAATAAATAAACTCATTTAATTATAAAATCTATAATCTTAACCACTATTTCATAAACTCAAACCGATATATAATTTTGTTTAATTACAAAATTTAAACTCTAATTCTATTTTGTAAATCCAAACCGACATTTAAACTCGATTAATTGTAAAATCTAAACTTAAATCGTTCTTTCTAAAACTCAAACCGACATTTAACCTCATCTAATTGTAAAATCCAAACCCGTTTATAACTCTAAACCGACATTTAACCTCGTTTGATTCTAAAATCTAAAATCGTTTATAAACCTAAACTGGTATTTAACTTCGTTTAATCATAAAATTTAAACTTTAACCCTCTCTTATAAATCCAAACCGATATATGATTTTGTTTTGGTGAACTATTAGATTTTATAATTAAATAATTGTTATTGTTTTTTATTAGGTTGTAGATTCTCATTAGCTACAGTAAAAAGGGATGAATATAAAAATCATACTTTGTCCTTTACAAAAAATCACACCTTATAATAGATATGCCAAATCATGTTGGATTTAAAAATTATTCTACATAGCCATGATAATCTAACCTAATTATTGACTCTCTAAGGGCATCTCCATCCATGAGAAACCCACAAAGTTTCTCAAACAAAAAAAAATTAATATTATATTATAATTTGAATTTTTGATTAAAAAAATATTTTTGTTAAAAAGTTGAACCAATAGTGAGAAGCGAATTGTCATGATGGGTTGTAGAGAGTATCTCAAAGTTTCTGAGAATCTTTCTACACTCTCTCTCCTTCATTTTTATTATTTTTATTTTTTTAATTGTGAGAAACTCTTATGAGAAACCCCCAATAGAGATGGTTTTAGTTTGAATCTCAAGTCCGTCACGATCACCACGAGGACCCCCACCACCAAAAAGCTTCTCCATCTCCTCCAATGGCAATCCTTTCGTCTCCGGCAACATAAAGAAGAAGAACCACCATGCCGCCACCGCTATTCCGGCGAATACGAAGAACACGCCCCCTGTCGTGATCGCCTTCGTCATCGACAGAAAACTCATTGAGACCGTCGCGTTCATGATCCTATTAACCGCAACACCTATACTCGCTCCCTGAGCCCTAAGTCTCAACGGGAATATCTCGGAGCTGTACACCCATGTGATAGGTCCAAGCCCTATGGAGAAAAAAGCTACAAATGCATACGTAGAGACGATGCTTAAACTCAATGCCCACGCTAACCGCCCAAATCGCTGAACCATCGTGAGACTAACCGCTAAACTGGTCAATGCGAAGACCATCCCACCCGTACTGGTCAACAGGAGCTTTCTACGACCTACCTTGTCGAGCAAGAAAGTGGCTATTATTATGAAAAAGGCCTTAGTTAAACCTACACCGACCGTGGCTAGTAAGAGCTTGTCTTTCGAAACAACTCCGGCTTTCTTGAAAATTCTCGGGCTGTACAACACGACGGCCTCAATCCCCGTCGCATGCTCGAAAAAGTGTATCCCAACGGCCGCTATCAAGATCAAACGCACCGCAGGTCGCGGTTTTATCACCAACTCCCTCCAAACACTTTTACCGTGATTCTTCTTCTTAACGCCGCCACCAACTTCTTTTATCTCTGTCACATCTACTTCCGCAGCGGTTAAGATGTCTCTGAACCGTTCTTCAGCTTCTTCTTCCGTATTGGATACCAAAACCATTATTTTCTTGGCTTCTTCTAACCTACCTTGCATCACAAGCCACCTCGGCGACTCGGGCATTCTTGTAATCCCAAAAGCCAATATCAAAGACGGGAACGCTGCGATTCCAAGCATCAATCTCCATCCAAGTTTCAACGTCAGTTTCCCAAAACAGTAATTCGAGACATAGCCTAGTAAAATCCCAAGACTAATACAAAGCTCAGGTAGAGAAGTGAGAAAGCCTCTATGTGACGCAGAGGATATCTCGGCAGAGTAAACCGGAGCTATCATGAGAGCAAACCCTACACCAACTCCGGCAATACATCGTCCGACCATCAAAACAGGATAGTTTGGGCCGTAACCCATAAGAACTGAGCCCACTAAGAATATCACGGCGGAGAGAGCTATGGTGTAACGTCGGCCGATGACGTCAGACGTTTTCCCCGCCGTTAGTGATCCGACGAGTGCACAAAGATTCAAGATTCCGGCCAAAACTTCAATCTGAGTGTCGTTTATTTTTAGATCATCTCTTATAAATATCTGAGCTCCGCTCATAACTCCCGTATCTAAGGACAACACACCATTACAAAAAAAAAAATATTCGTTAATATAAAATCATTAATATAATTCCATTGAATATATCTTTATATGATATATGTAGAAAACTTTTGTTTGATATGTAGAGAATGTTAGTATGTTACCATATCCAAAGATGATAGAAATGATGGAAGCAACAATGGCACACCCGAAAGCGAACTTGTTCATATGAGGGTTTGGATCCGAACCGGGAAAATTATGACCATCAGCATGAACCATGTTGAGTCTTTTTCTTCTCTTTTTTTTTTTTTGGGTTAAATTTTAGAATAACTTGTTATATCGATTGTGTGCATTTACTAGTATATATATACACATAACTATATATGTCCACCACTTGCATCCATAGTGGAACAATGACGATCAAAAACTTCTACTGTTGTTCCACAGTGTTTGTGGGTGCCCACGTATTCTGGTACGAGAATTATATTTCTGCAAGATATGAATTTTCCTCAAGATTTAGACGTATACAACCTGAGAAGTATATCGAGCAAAATAAATTGAAAAGATTTCCAACAAAAAAAAAAAGTAGTGTAATCAGGCAAGTGTTTTAAGTTTTAACCAATACATACGTAAGTTAAAATAATAATTAAAAGGTTACAATGAGTTTAAAAAATGGTTTCGCACACGGTCTTCAAATAATTTGTGACGACCTTCGTTGAACTTGAACTTGGTCTTCTTGTTTTCAATTTTTATTATTTTTTAATAAAGGAAGTGAAGATTTTTATTAGATGCTATGTTACATGTAAACCCGATTATTGTAGTTTTGCAATTGCATGTTACGTATAAAGTTGTTCTCGTGAGTGGAATGCATGAAAAATTGTATGTCGTAAACTATTTATGAAACTCTAAAGCAAAAAGTTTCCGTTGTGAAGTCATATGTATGAGAATTCAGAATTGATCATTCATTATAGTAACATATGCTAGAAGAAGTTATATCCACCATTTTTAAATGGTAGGTCATCAATTTTAATACGATATGACCAAAAATATTGCTAATATTGTAAGTTAAAAGTCGCCATCTTCTTCACTTTCGGCATTTTCCTGATCTATGTTCAATAGTGGCGTAACCTTTAAAGATTCTTTTCCACATTTATATAATTTGGTGAACTAAATTTATACGGTGCATTTATTTTCAGTTGGTTTCTTTTTCTTATTGAAGTGATGAAGTCCAAAATTAAACTTGTTTTGACGAAACAAAAAAACTTGTATCCAACAAAAAGCCGTTGTTCTCAACAGACGAATAATACTATCAGACTATATGTATCATTACATAATGAAATTGATATCTGTTGGGAAAAAACTGATGTGTGATTTGATCAATAAATCAGAACATCATAAGTCATAACGTAACCTATAGCTCTGTTTGTATGTGCAAGATAAACAAAAATGTTTTTGGGTTCCAACTAATGTTCATTTTAGCATGATCGATGGAAAATTCTGAAATTGCCAATTCTATCATTTATATTTTTGTCATATGCTTTGTCAGTTTGGCTGGCCTAGAGTTTTACGTCCAATTAGTCTGTTGAGAACTGTATTTTTGTTTTTCTTACTCGTACGTTGTTGGAATTCTGAAACAAGATGTTATTACGCCTCCAGTATTAAATCAATATTTTACCCCGCTAATTATAACATTATATATCTTGGTGGACTACGTCCAATTTATGTTTAGTCTTTTTTACATTCGCTACTAATAAATTGGTATCATAACTTCGAATTTTCAACATGCTTTTGTAATCTGGTAAGCATACATTTGTAAAATTGTAATGAACATAAGAAGCAATATTGGTGTATTAGAGAGACAATAACTTATTTCAAACTTCTAGTTTTTCTAAATAATTCTTAGTGTATACGTTTTATAGATCTCTAAATCTGTTAGAAGTAAAGGTTTACACATTTAATGGATATACGATATATATATTATTAAAAAAGAAGAAGTAAATCTGGATAATCATCTAGCTAGTATCTATATATATAGTTGGCAAAAACGCTAACCTTTGGGATTTGTATACGTAAATTATGCAAATGCACAAAATCCATGTAAATAGTAAAGTTTTGATATGATTCCTTGAAAGTTATATTTTGGTGAGCTGAAAAAGAAAGATACGTGACGAAAAAGTAGTATTTGATTTGTTTTCTTGAAGAGCATATACCATAATGAGTAACTTACTCAAACAAGTAAATGGCATGCGTTTTTTTCTTTTCACTTTTAATTGAAAAGGCATATATTGTCGCTATCAAAAATCAAAACCAAACGAAATTTATACTATGAGGTTAAATGAATTTGTTGGGTAAGAAAATGATATACCTTCAACGCACGGATTACCTATCTTTAATCCAAAAAGCTTTGGTTTAAAGGCAGATAATCGATAGACTAGCTACGTCAGATCAGAATTTAAGTCCTCGAACCAACATTCTTCATGCTGAGTTTTTTTTAGTACGAACCTTAACATGCATTGTAGTCCAAAGCTGATTGGCATACACATCGTGTGACAAAATAACCAAGACAGATCAATCATTTAGGTCAACGATAGAAGGAGAAATCTTCTGGAAGAAGAGAAAGAGAAATTCAAAGTGAAATTGTGTGTATTAGTTGGGATACATTTGGCCGACACAACCAGAAAGATAAGTTTGGGGACTTTCCGATACAAGTGATAACTTGGGTAGGTTAGATCATCATATGGGTAGGTCTTATTACTTTATTCAAAAGTTTCACCAAAAAAACACGTAGTTCTTTTTTTTTTCCATCTAAAACTTTATTAGTTCTTTATTTGAACAATGTCAACACATTAGGATTTTTTCAAAATTCATAAATAATAAATAATGAAAGTAGCCCTTATTTTGTCAAAATTATCGTAATTTCTAATTGAATTTTTTTAGAAATGGTTTTGATAAAAAAAAAACTTTTTTACTAAAATTGAAGAACCCAACGAATCACTGATATGCATGTGTTAGTACAAATGCACATGAAGTGATGATATTTTGAGTTTTTGTTTCCAACATCACGAGAACTGATGATCAAGTTCGTGATTAGATGGAAAACAATTTGTAAGTTTTTTTTTTGTTTTTCCGAAAGATTTTCAGATTTTTATAGATGTTCTACTAGAAGGACATCCGTAAGACAAGAGGCACACTTCCAGTTAGATGTGTTCGCGTCTTTTTAAACATTGAAAAAAACTTTGATATACACTTTATTAGTTATCTATAACTTCAGATTAAGTAAGAAAATACAATGTCGTTCAAAAAAAAAAAAA
>Ga0041059_1003202_pt1 | contig 11398 bp, 6 predicted proteins | sample AraColnosormetaG_FD_56232 | JGI IMG/M metagenome (GOLD analysis project Ga0041059, IMG submission 56232) | Arabidopsis roots microbial communities from North Carolina, USA - Col MF nosort | ecosystem: Host-associated > Plants > Roots > Unclassified | place: USA: North Carolina | collected 2013-09-02 | reverse complement strand
TTTATTAAGGATTTAACATATTCTCTTTTTTTTTTTTGGTAAGTGATTCAACATATTCTCTTTTGAGAAGTTTGATTTTATTTACCTAATAAATAAGAAGAAAAAGAAGGAAAAGGGAACTCTTGATTATTTATTATAGCTTCTCGAAAGTCATAATCAATTTCAAATACCTTCAAACATGAAGGAGAGAAAAACATTGGTTGGTTTGACGAAAAGAATCATTGGTTCCGTACTATGTCTGCCATCTTTATACCGAATTAACAAAAGTAAACAAAAAGAGATAAAAATAATAAATTTCTTTTGAGAGCCAAAGTGCATATCAAGGAATTGGTCTGCCATTTACGACTGTCTCTTGTGACTGCCATTTACGAAAATGGCCAAAGATTCCTGTCTTCATGTTGAAGAATAGAAGAAGCTCTCATTTGTTTTATAGAGAAATTTCCACGTACAGAAAAAAGAGAACTATAATCATTTGGTCGAAAATTGTCTAATAATTTGTTATTTTATAGACTTTATTAGCATATATATAAGCATTGGAAGTGTGATGGAACATAGACTAGTATATAACTACTAGATATTCCATAAGTCGAGTCTCCAACCTGGCTGCATTTTCCGATTTCATCTTTGAATGATATGTGCCAAGTAGCTCAAGCTTCGGAAATAATGTTCTTGTTGTTGTTGAGGCTCGTAGACCTTGTATCGTACCATGATTAAGGGGGTCCTATTCAATTTTACCCCACATGTACTAAACAAGTAACAACATGTCTGGCAGACCAATATGTAACTTTATTCCAAATCTCACCAAACATTGCAAGACCAAAATAAATTTGGTAAGTAGTTAATTAGCATGTGTTTTTAACTTTTAGAGAAACCTTTCTTACAATAGTCCAAGTATGCATGAACCATTTCAATTTCGTCAGAATCTAAATAAAGAGCCTTTTGTCTAATAATAAGAGTCAAAGAAAGACAATACTTTAAGAAATTTTTTGTTTTTCAAATAAAAAATAATATTGTGATCTTTATGTTCTTAAAAGGCGGGGCATGCATTATTATATATATCCTACATATAGCATATGTATGGATTATGATTTATTTGTTTTGAATTTATATTTCAAACAATTTAGGGTGATTTAGTGGTTTCTTAATAATTCTCTCATAAGTCAATAAATTTGAAAATCGCAGCAAAGTGTAAATATGCATTTAAAAAGGTAAGAAATATAGGTAGACCACATAACACAACTCCTTAACAATACTATCAACCTATGAAAAATAATTTATTTCATAAAATTATATGGTTGACCCAATGTACGATAAAGATGCAATTGCGTTTTTTTTTGTAGTCGATAGATCTAGCAAAAAAATTACGAGTTCAAAGAGACTTGGGAACTTAATCATTTTTCAATGCTTATATGATGTATTATCCTTTTCATCAAAAGGAAAACCGATACCATTTCTAAACGCTTATATTGTTAGTGGAAGTGCATGATCTATATATGACTACACCAACATCTCTTTAATGCTTAACTCATTATAACCTACGAATGTAATGAATACATGAGCAATTAGAGCATATCAACGTCTGTTCACCCATGCAATAATCTTAAAGACTATATATGTATTCTAAGTTTCTAACCATCACAAAATGGATTTGGCCACATGGCCAAATGAAGGTTATATATACTATATGGTTCTTGTCTAATTTTCCTTGAATCTTTGAGGTTCGGATTACGCTAGAGAAAAGTAAATAGTTGAACATTGATTAACAGGCCCGACTTGTTTTGAGTCCGGGTCGATTAGTCTAGCCCGGCAACTTTAAACGCGGTCGAGCCTTCCCATTATTTGAATATACGGGCCACAGGCTGGCTCGTGGCCAACATGAAAAGTTAGATAAGAAAATGGCAAGCTCATCGAATCCGGCCATATCTGAATCGCCTTGACGGACTATTAGATCTGTCCGCCAATTTTCTAGAATGAAATCAGGCCAACCTTGGAATTTTAAGCCCATTATTACACTACCAACTCTAATTTGTATTGTAGACAAGCGAGGTTTGTTTCTGAAAAGAAACATCACACCAAGTCTCCTACAAAATAAACCTAATCACTACATCCTTAGCGCAAGTATAGAACAATTGAATTATTTCCCTACAAGAACCTCATGAATTGCCATTTTATAAACAACTTCATATAAATACCATTAAAAAGAAAATCCATGATGGATGTATAGTTTGTACCAAACTACTGTCATATGATCGATTAATGTACTATCTGTATGCTTTCACCTGTATATTCTAAGTTAACTTTTTTCTTTTCTGGTGTCAATCATGGTTTCTTCTTTCTTAGTTCTATAAAACCTTTGTGCTTACCTTTTTTTTTTTGTNTCTAAAAGGTTGTTGTATCTATAGAGGATTCTATTAATCCTTCACTCAAAAGACGCATTGCGGCTCCTCTAGTGAACTTCCTCGCAAACAGAAAGCACGGGACGGGTTTTGAATTCGCTCTGCACCATTCTGTTCGATACTCCGATTCATAATATACATGGTTGATTTTCTGTTACCCGGAATGCAAAAGAGATTTGATCAGCTTAACCGGCGTGATACAAATAGAGTTGAGCACAAAACCATAAACTGGATTGCACAGTATATAAAAATAAGAAAGGTACCTTTATTCCTTCTATTTCCTCTGGTCCGCAATTGTCAGATGTGAAAGTGAGAGGATGCCAAGATTTAGCTTCAGCTTTTTTTGCTGATAGGTTCCATGTGGTGTATGTCACTGTTCTCCGTTCCATTTCATTTTCCAAGCCACGCATCTGAAGAGACCATCAAGATTGGGATGCAAAAAGTGAATCCGAAAAATCAGGGGGTTAGAAATAGATGAACTGAATGGGAGATTTTGATAACTGTTTGTGCTTACTGTTAGTAGAGTTTGCACGTAGTGTTCATCAGGGATACAGTTGTGTCGCCTCTTTTTCTGTTTTCGCATTCATCGCAACAAAAAATGTTAAGAACTAATCCACTCTTCACTGGAAATGAATGAGATATGTGCGACTAATAGTCAGAAACTTCAAAAGTTATGTTTCTGGGAAATTATGGAAAGACTGTACTTACAAGATATAGCCAATTCTTTCTGGGATCCAGAGGTAGAGATCGCTGGAAAAGAAAAGAAACGAACAACAAATCCGTTATTTCTTCAAGAAAACAGTAGAAAGGAAACTATCAAAACACCAGATACATTAAGAAGAGTGATAGAGTTCTTCGAGAAATCGAGAACTATTATCAAAATGACAACACCAAAAGCTCTGAGCTTTACCTTGCAAAATTTCTGAAAAACAGGGAACACAGTATCATCATTAACAATGACCTCTGCATGGCTTCTGATCAATGATATCCACTGCAACAAACAAAAACTGATTCACAAAACTGCAATAAAAATTCTGTCACTGTCTGTGAAGCTTATTTTTCAAAACAACTCAAACTTCCAATATCTTGCAAAGGAAACAGTCTGCAAAAGTTCATTTCAAAAGCAAAATAAGGAAGTTCCTTTTTTCTATTCCAGAGATCAAATATGATAAGAAACAGACCTGAGATCCTTTTCGCCATTTTTCTTTCCGTATAACAGGAAACATTTTCATAGTGTAGCGATTATCTTTATCAAGGAAGCTGCAAACAAAGAGCAACACAGTTATAACACAACAACAGCTAGCTGAGGCAATTATATCTACTGCTTATGCTCTATATAGTTTTACGAAACAAAATGAAACGCAAAAATCGCAAAATCACCTGTCTACAAAACTCTTTGGTGAAGAAACTAGATATCTGTAAATGTAACCAAAGTCGTATAACGGAACACAGCTGCATCACAAAAGAGTAAAAACCAATGGCTTAACTTCAACGTCAATAAGATCTTCTAGTCAGAGATAGAATAAAGAGACCAACCTATCAGACAAAAGAACAAATCTTTGATTAGAAGGATCTTCCAAAGCAGATGCAAGCAACAATCTTTCTGCTGCAATCATGCTTGATTCTCCCCAAACTACCTGAACAAGTGAATCAATTCATCCATCAAAATCCTCAGAACAAAAAGGAACTATCTAAAATCAATGCATCGAAAGAGATATTGCCTCAATGCTATTCTTCAATTGACGATTGTAGAAGAAATGTGATCTTGTGGATGATTCATCGAATACGAAACCAGGTATTGAATGTACATAGATTGAGAAATTCCTCTGATCTGCACTCTGCGAAAACACACAATAACAATGAGCAAATGTTTTCAAAATTCAATGAATAATCAAAGTTTTTTTTAAGAACCTTGAAGAATCTGTCCCAGAGAAAATCAAGTGGCAAATCACGTCGAGCGAGGAAAAGGAAGGCGAGTTTGGGACGATCGCCGGAGTATTTAACGAGAGGGATACGAGATCTCGCGACGGAGAGAGACGAAGACAGTGTCGTCGTCGTCGCAGTGGAATTAGACTGACGGTTGATACAGAAGAGAGCGAGGATGCATAATGCGGTGGAGATAGTGATGAGTATCTTCCATCGAAACCACACGACACCGCGACGAGACGACGGAAGCCGCGGCATTAGTAAACTCGAGATTACTTATCTCCGGCGATCTGCATCAGAACTCCGGGAGAATTGGGAATCCAAAATCGAAAAATCTTAAGGGTTTTGTTGAAATTGAGATTTTCAGGAGAAATCGAAATCGTAAGGATTTGACATGTGAGAGACGTAGAAGAAGAAGAAGGCAAGTCACCAAGGAAGACGTTGAATCTGATGAAAAACGACACCGTGTCTTTGTCCACGTGTAACGTTTTTTGTTTTAATTAGGGAATCAAATTAATACTACAAAAGAGAATTAAAAGATCATTGAATGGTTTGACTAGGGGGATTAAGAGTGTGAGTCTTTTATTAAGACGTTTCTTAGGAAGTTAATGCGGTAAACGCATTTGTTTTGGTATGTTTCATTTTTTTTCTTTTACAGTGTTTTGGTCTGTTTCATCGGAACACACTAACTTCATTTTTTTTTTTATGTTTGTTAGTTTTTAAGACTAAAATAGAGATAGTAGTATTTTTTAACTTCAACTAGAATGCATATGTTATTAATCAATTTATTTTGGTTAGTTACTCGATGTTTTAAAAGATGGTTTAGGCGTGAAAATTATCTTTTAAAGGGGCCTGATTGATAAGTGGAGAAGGGAGGAGTAGTTGAAAGGAGCTACAGCAGAAACGGGGAGCTGAGATATATATATATATTTTTTTGTCATCTGGTTATATTTATAAGAAACTTGAAGAGATACATGAGATACAAACATAAGCCGGCGGAAAACAGAGATATTTCCAGAGTCTAAAGCCCAAACGAGGGAAGCTAAGTCCGAGAACAAAAAATAAATATTGGAAACATAATCTAGAGAAAAGTGTAAACTCTCCATAAAATAAACCACATCAAAAGGTAACAAACCATAATAAAGTGTAAAACAGAGTTTGCTAAGGAAAATAAAGAAGCCAATGCCCTAAACGGCCTAAATGTTCCAAAGGACCTCCCACCAAACTTTCCAAAGAGATCGTTAATGTTGGGTAACAGAAAAGACTGGATGTGCAAAAGAACCAAAGACAAACAGAGCTGAGATATATATATATATAACAGTAAAAAAATTTAAAAAAAAATTATTAAAATGAAATTTATTAATTTTGACTAAAATTATTATTGAACGAAAAAATTATTGAAAACAAAAGTTTGAATAAATAATAAAGTTTGATTCGTGTCCATAAGAATACAACAATCTATAAAAAGACCAAAACAGTAATCTCATATCAATACAGAGTCCAATCGCTCCAAGAAACACAAATATAACAATCTATGGAAAGACCAACACAGTAATCTCGTCTCCTCTTTTCATCTTCAATTCGTGTGTGTAACTCCACAGGACTACCACGAGCTAAATAGGATCTGAAACGCCCATCTCTCGTTACACTTGTAGGCTTGTAGCGATCGTATACGCTTTTGTAAATGAAATAGGGAAAGTCATTTGACCAAACCTCCGAAGTAATCGATGAATCTTGTCTACTAAACTAGATTAATATAAATAGTTTTTTTTACATAATCAGATATATTTGATATAATCATGTTACAAATGAAATCTAATTAGACAATAACTATGTCCTCCGTAACCCTTGTATCGGCAAACTAATTATTCTTACACGCAACATATTCACGAGAAACCACGATGGATGGCTCTATATGTAATGGAACTCTCTACCATCCGTCAAATTTTAATTTGCCTCATATTAATCAGATTAATGTGGAAGAAAATACACTCTGAGACAATGGAACTCAGATCTTGACTAGACTTTCAGATGGCACTCGGAAGTCCCGATTTGCTTGGTTTCCATATATATTTAAACAACTTTGGAATCTTGCACGGTTATAAAGATTTACTAAATATCAATTCACGAGCCAAAATCGGCAAACTTACGAGTAAACAAGTAAACTAATTAATACATAAGAAAATAAAAACTTTTGATTGGAAATTGATCATTTTTTTTTGTGTCAACAAATATGTAATAACAGAAAGAGCGGGACGTTTGGTTTTAAGAAGATTCCAATTCTTCCTTTTCAGTAAAAAGTATAAATTCCATATTATCCTAAAGGTCCTTTTAGTCTTTTTATGATGGTGACACAAAAACCCTATCTCCAATTCTGTTATGTACTATATAGAATCAAGTTGTTTGGAAAAAAAAAGTTTAGAAAAAGAGATATGCAAAGGATTTTGGTGTGAAACAAGTTTTTGAAAGAAGAAAAGAACAAGATACATCTCATAAAAAAAAAGGTTACTCTTCTCATTCTTTATACATATATGTGGGTGGGTTGTGTGTTTCATAACTTTTATTGGGATGAATCCATATAAATGTCAAACATAACTTATGAAACTTTTATAAATCTAATTTTACATAAATATTTTGTTCAACATATACTTGATTAGGTTCAACCATGAGAGCCGTCAACCATGGAAGCTGCTAATCTCCGAAGAAGTCTATTTTCACTACATAACATACCGAAATCGAAGTTTTACTGTGTATGATTGGTGCCCAGATCTTGTGAAGATAATGTTTTCTCGAACCGAATGGCCAGTGTTTTCAGCATATTTGGAGGAATTATAGAACTACAAAGAAGAATTCACAAGTTTCTCTTTATCTTTCATCTCCCATAGAAGATTATAATTGATTTGATGATATTTGAGACCATGAAAACCTCCCAACACCCTGCATTTGAAGGAAGTTCCCAACCCAAGACTCATATAAGAGTGCCTAACCACTAGTAGCCACTCACGGAAAATAAGAACTCTCAAGTTCACATGGCTATTGAAGAAGAGGACAACACCTTTATTCATTTCTCTATAATCAAGTTTATGAAAGGTGTCAAGTCTTTCTACATGGAGGAAAATGAGACTCTTGCTTTCTCATAAAAGTCCCTTTGAGCACACAAATTCTTCAATTCCAAGATGTCATACTTCCATCTTGCCAGGGAATATTAAAGATTATATCTCTTTAGTTTAATGTTGAATATAGTGCGGTTATCTTCGGTTATCTATAATGTGTATAGTTGATTATCTCTCTTAGTATTTAAGTTTTCTATAATCTCTTCCGGAACCAGCCGTTGATAATACCACATTTAAGACGTAAAATCCACAAGAACTACGTAGGATTGACCTAGTGAACTTGAGCACTCACTCTCAAGATCATTAGGCCACCACCTACTTGGTCATATTCTTATTTTGCTGAAGCTAGCTTTTTTACAGATTTTCCTTCAAGAAAAACGCCACCCCCTTGGGTTGAAAGACCGCAACCACCTTTGGAATTTGGAAAGCAACTTCTCAAACAGGTGAGCTGCCTACACTTAGTCATTTATTTTGTTGATTTGGTATTTTTACTTAGGTAGATTTTGTTGTTTGTTAACCCTTAGGTAGATTTGATACCTAATCGCGTCATCTTACATGTTATTATAGGTTTAACATGCGGTTATGTACAATTGGTAGATGTACCTTGCTATTATTATGTGTAATGAACATATTTCTGAAACCCACCAACAAAAAGAAAAAATCATTAAAATGCGCTTATAATCTATAAAAATATCAGTCGCAAATGCAATTATTCTTTTGAAGCGAAGCTATATATCCTCTCCTATAGATAAACCTTTTTGTATGACGAAACTAACGCTGTCTCTTGCTTATCTGATCAGTTTCCATGACTTTTTTTATTCTATTATCTATACAGAACCTGAAAATCCTACGCAGCTTAATAATGCACAACAAAGGAGCTGATGGGGTCAGGACATTCACAAACAGCAGTCTTCAACTATTGGAGCATCGGTTGGTTCTCGCTCGATAATGTTTCAAGTTCTTTAAGAGCTTGCTCGATCGCGTAGATCACCATCTTGTTTGTCTGTTACACGAGCATAAACAAAAAGCAGAAAAGTGGTTAGACCTGTGATTGAATACAAACGGAGAGGAGTACTGATTCGGGTCAATCCAAAAGTCTCATAAAGAAAGGTCGTAGCAGAACTAATTGACTTTGATTGGTCGTTGCAAAAGCCAAAACAAATAGAGGTCCAACCCTATTATCAAGTAGAAAGCTCCTTTGATAAATTAATTAAAATCATTATTACAATCCTGTACATTTCTTAGCTGGTTATTTCTTAGTCTCAACTTTTTTTTTTTCATCTACTATATCATCATTAGAAATATTTGATAATGATCAACCAACTATTATTATTTGGATTAATTTATAGTTTAAAAATTTCAGTCACTTTTTTACTTTTTGGATTTCCTTACCAGTGTTCAGACGGTGGACCATGCGGTCCAGTTAACTTTGGACCGCATGATATTCTTACTGGTGAACATCAACCCGCCATTTTCCACCAATTGAAACCACATGAATTCACGACTTCTGGTACCATCCAAGATATAAGAACACTGGACCTAAATTTTTCGGACGGGTTGAATTCTTTTTGCTAGTTGAACCCGATATATTTGCCATCATCTAAGGTCTACGATCACCGACCAAATTTTGTTCGACAGTAATCGAAAGCTATACTTTGTCAATTTTCAAGAAATTTCCCTAATTTATTATAACCCCAAATTTCTTTTCGTCAGTTGAAATTATTGTATGTGAAATCCCCGATAGTCGTCTTATCATCGAAGATGATCATTCGACCAACTATTTCGGATCTTAGTCAACCCGCCATTTTCCACTAATTGAAACCACATTTTTGTGACAACATGAATTCACAACTTTCGAAACCATCCAATATATAGGATCACTAGACCTCAATTTTTCGAATGAGTTGAATTCTTTTTGCTAATTGAAACCACATTGTTACGAAGAAATTTACTAGAACCCGAGATATTTTCCATCATCCAAGATCTACGATCATCGACCAAATTTTCTTCGACATTAATCGAAAGCTATATTTTGTCACTTATAGAAATTTCCAAATTTATTAAAATCCCTAATTTCTTTTCGTCGTTTGAAATTAAAATCCCTAATTTCTTGTAGGTGGAATCCCCGATATTCGTCTTATCATCGAAGATGATCATTAGACCAACTATTTCCGATGTTAGTCGACCCGCCATTGTCCACCAATTGAAACCACTTTATCGTGACAACATGAATTCACAACTTCCGGTAACATCCAAGATATCGGATCGTTGGCCTAAACTTTTCAAACGAGTTGAATTCTTTTGCGAGTTGAAACCAAATTGTTATGGAGACATGTACTAGATAGAACCCGGAGATATTTGCCATCAACATTCATTGACCAAAATTTCTTCGACATGAATCGAAAGCTATACTTTGTCATTTTCTAGAAGTTTCCCTAATTTATTAAAATCCCAAAGCAAATTATAATGCAAGAACAACACAAACAAAGTAGCACACATATAAATACATTACAGGAAAGTAGATAAAAGTAGGTGAACATATATCAAGACACTAACGAGTTTTGTTTCCGCGATTTTAAGGTTCTCCATTAGCACGCATCGTTACGTTCAATTTATTGAACTTGAGAACGTGAGAAGAAATCTGCGTCGCTTACACATCACATTGTAGTGTTATATCCTTTAACCGACAAGATTGATCGTATGATCCCCCGGATTCAACGAGATCACAACACGATCACACCACGTCGGGGATGCCACGATTTGAGGAATTGGTTGGAAACTAAGAGCTAGATATTCATAGGATGCATTGAGAACCATATGCGCGGAAGATGATTGCCACTAACCACCAAGTATCCCGGAAAATTGAACGATATGGCCTCTAACCACAAACTATCCCGGAAAATTGAACGAGATGCAACCTACACCGGGATCTGCATTTAGTGGAAAGACAAGGGTCTCGAGTGCAGAGAGAGGTCCCCTCTGCATCCTGAGCCCTGATGTTTCGTTGATAGAAAAAGTATACTTGCAACCCATCCTTCTTTGTTGTAGAGACATGGGTCTTCAATCTTGACCGGATTGGGTAAATCGATGATTCAACACTTCTACACAAGTCATATTTACCCTAAAGTACCACAATGCAACCTAGATTCTTTTTTTTGTCAACAACACGCAACATGCGAGTTCGAATATGGGTGGTGACAAAGTGAGTACACTAGCACCACCTGAGTACTTAAAGATGTTTTATTTTTGAGGCCGATTACAATAAAGCGCACGGCGAGTAATATTTTGCATAAGACCTCACTAGTTTTCAATCTATGTGTTTAAGTTTACATGGGAAAACATTGTAAAATAAAAAAAATCACATTTAAAAAGAAACCATTGTAACTTGTTAGATAAACTAGTTTTGTGAAATATACCCATCGAACGGAGACAAACGCATTTGTGCAAACAAATAACAAGCATTGAAAGCTTAAATAAAAATAGCTTATCAATAGGTCGGATAACCGGCCATTAGATATTTCCCCTTGTTATTGTAATTAGGTAGAGATGGGCATTTAAGTTTTTGATTTATGATTTATAATTTTATAAATGAAAACAAAATATTAACCTAATTGAAACCAAAATTTTATCCAATATTTGGATCGAAATATTTTGGTTCAATAGAAAAGAAAATCCAAATAATAAAAATATGTAATCAAATCATGTGCTGCTAACTATTTAAAGTCTAAATGTAAATTAGAATTGGGGAGGAAAAACATATATTTTTGTCATTTTTAGTTTGATTTCTATCTCGTCATTGATATGGAGTTTTCTCAACACGATTTTAAAAACAACAAAAATAATTGAGTAAATCGGTTTGGTCTTAGTTTTGATTTAGTTCAATCGCCCATCTCTTCTAATTGAATTCAGATATCCCAAAAAAAAAAAAACACCCGCAGCAAGCAATGCACAGTATGCTCAGAC
>Ga0041059_1003201_pt1 | contig 11400 bp, 5 predicted proteins | sample AraColnosormetaG_FD_56232 | JGI IMG/M metagenome (GOLD analysis project Ga0041059, IMG submission 56232) | Arabidopsis roots microbial communities from North Carolina, USA - Col MF nosort | ecosystem: Host-associated > Plants > Roots > Unclassified | place: USA: North Carolina | collected 2013-09-02 | reverse complement strand
ATCTTAAGATGTATACAAATTGGTCTCTTGTGTGTTCAAGAACGAGCCGAAGACAGACCAGTGATGTCCTCGGTAATGGTGATGCTTGGAAGCGAAACTACGGCTATTCCTCAGCCTAAACGTCCTGGTTTTTGCGTGGGGAGAAGTTCTCTTGAGGTTGATTCTTCGTCAAGTACACAGCGAGACGATGAATGTACAGTGAACCAAGTCACTCTCTCGGTCATTGACGCTCGGTAATATGTAAGATTGTAAGTTATCGACCCACTCTTTTTATATAAAAATATAGACACAGGGCAGTAAGGTCTCCACACTAGGGGCTGATACTTTGCATCAGTCAGTGATACCTTGTGTAACAAGTTTCCTTTGCCTCCATGGAACGTATACAAAAGTTGTATTCAACTTCGTTGTAAATATAATTAAGATAAAAAGAAAAAACCAAAGAGGGTATAAACCCACAAGGATAGCTACAATTTCCGGAGATCCGGATGAGGAGGAAGCATGATACCAAGCTTGAGAATCCTTACAAAATCCCACTACTGCGATAGCATTATATTTATAGTGAAGAAAAATTGTGATCTAAGATGATACACATGTTCAGTGATCACTGATCAATGACCAATTTAAGTATGTCTGACAAATAGCAAAAGATAATAAGAGAAAAGTCACAAAAGGACGCAAAAGAAGCAGACACACAATGTTTTAAAAGACCAAAAGGAATACCAAATTGTCTGCTTTTGACAAAGAAACAGTCAAATTTCACTTAGGATCTTTGGGGTTAGATGTTGAAAGTTGAACCTTTCTTCTAATCTTCCACAGTTTCTTTAGCTTCACTTGTTTCCTGCAAAACAAATAAACAGAGAATATTACTGAAACTGCTTTGAAATCTCAAAGACTCATCAAATAAGCCTTACTTGATAGGTTTAGGACTCACAGTTTCCTCTTCCACAACACTGAGCAACGCAAATGATCTCGAAACATCGCTTACAATATCTTTCTTTGAACAAGAATTGGAATCAACCGGCCATTGCATTGGTACAACTAAATCACTGCATCATTGTGAAAACATAAAAACATAAATTTCTCATGTTTCAGATTAAATTAACACCACAAAAATTTAACTAACTCACCCTTGAGAGCATATGTATCGACACCGACTTATCTTGCCTTTCGTGTATCGCCTGTAATGTTTCTCTAGATGTTCTGTAACACGAGAAACATCAGTAGATGGCAAAACCTGCCAGATCTTCAAAACTTGTACATGTTGATTATTATTCTTGAAAATATCTATCGCCCAAATAAGACTTAAGCCATCATCAAACTCATGTTGTCTCAACAAATTCTCACTTTCAAACTCAACCTCTTGATGAAGCTCTTTCCCATTAGATAACTTCTCCAAAAAGCTCATAACTCTTTTATTAATTTCCGAGTCTACGATCGTTTCCAGAGATTTCAAGAACTCGTAGCTGAGCCAAACCTTCCATATCGAATTCTCAAAAGAAATAAGCTTCTTGTTTTGAAGCTTATTAAGATCATCAAGTGCTGTTGTTGATCTTTCAATACACTGAGCTAATGATTCATCTTCTTCTGCATTATGGAAACAGTTTCGTGCTTTCGCATCATCTACCAACTGTCTCCACACTGATCTATTGTTCGTTAAAGTCGCTTCGTTTCCAAGAATCCATAAGCAATACCTACAAACAAAAAGAGCTAAATCAAGAAACTGAGCATAGCTAAATCAAGAAACAGAGAAAATGTTTACATACCTCGCACGAGTGAGTGCTACATTAGTTCTTTGTTGGTTAGATAAAAAACCAATAGCTCCATTACCGTTAGACCTGACTGTTGAGATTATAATGATATCTTCTTCACCACCTTGAAACCCATCTACAGACCTAACACTCACTGTAAATGTCCCTTCGGTATTATACTTTTCGCCTATCCTTTCTTGGATCGCAAACACTTGAGCTTTGTAAGGTGAAATCACCCCTACGCTTATCGTTCTCCCGGTCTTTCTTGATACTAAAGATTACATAACAAAACAAAAATCAACATCAAACTTTACTTTAAAGACTGATCTGAATCAACATTTTGTTTACCTGAGTAAAGCTTTGAGACTATCTCAGCCACAACAGAGACTTCCACTAGGTTTTTCGAACTATATCCTTCACCAAACTGTTCTCTTCCATAAGCTATGTTGATAAAAGAGTAAGGTCCATACATTTTCTCAGGAAGAAACTTTTTTTCATAACTTCTCAGTCTCACAGAAGGAGCATCCAAAATCTTCATATCGTAAAACTCTCTGTTCGGGAAAATACTAATCGAAGGATGCATTCGGTACTGCATGTTCAGCAACTGTTTATTATGTCCCAACAACACCAATCTTTCGAACAAACTCCTCCCAAGATCAGCCTCTGAAGCAATCTGCACATAACTTATTAAGTAAGCAAAGAGAAGAGAGTGAATATGTGTATAATTAGTTAATATAAGAGAACCAACATTGCTTTTTATCATTGCAGGCAATTGCTTCTCATCACCGATCAAAATCGCATGTTGAAGTCCTCGAAGCTGCAATGGTATCGCTGACTCGCATTCTTTTAACTGAGCAGCTTCATCAATCACAAGAAGCTGTATTGGACTACTCATGTGTAACCTAGCAGAGCTTGATGCTGTGCAAAACAACAGATATGCATTATCTAAGCAGAGTTTTTGAAGTTCGAACTTGGATATAAAATCCGGAAGTTTGATACTCATAGAAATCGATGTCAACATCTCCAAACAATCTTGCGTTCTTGAATCATTTTCATCACCAGTATCTTTAAGCTTATATTTCATTCTTCCATAACCATCTCTCATGACATCAGAAGCCGCGATGTTTCTAAGGAGATTATTAGTCTGGTTCATCTTTTCCGCCACCCTAAAGGAGAGCAAAGAAGTTGGTAAATGGAGACACAAAGTTGTAAACTGATGATGCAGATCATATCTTAGTCTACTAAGCCTCTCCTCCACAAAATCCTTAAACGAGAGAAGTGTTGTATTTACGGATTTGAATTGGCGAAACTCGTGTTTCGGATCACTGAGCAAACAGATCATACGGTTTACATTTGCTCTCCATCCAGTCAGAGCCATAAAACATCTATAAAGCTCATCAACTCGGTACTCAAGGAAGACATCGAAAAGATCTTCGCGATCATCGATTTTCATCCTTTCTTTATTGCCAAACAACACTATATCTCCGAGACCATACCCATCAAACCTCAAAGACTCAGAGACTAATTTCACAAGCCTTGAACAAACTTCCAAAACAGCTATGTTAGTTGGAGCACAAGTCAATGTCCTGCATCTCATTTTCAGAAAGTTCAAAAGCAGAACACTTGTTGTTTTCGTCTTCCCTGTGCCCGGTGGTCCCCAAATAAGTTTGATATTGTTGGAATGGTTACAACTTTTAGCTTCAAGACAACGTAAAATCGCGTCCTCTTGAGATGAATTCAGTTTAAATGAACGTAGCATTCGAGCTGAGTAATCTGAGACTACACTCTCACTGTTTTCTTTACAAGAAACACAACTTCCTCCATCAACCTACACAAGAAAAATATTTCAAAACATGATTTTGGTTCTGTTTTCAAAACTTAACTTAATTACCTCATTGTTGCTTTGAAGTACTCTTGAAATAAGCTTCAAGTTTCCTCCTTCGGGGTTTGGATGCAACGCAGTCCAAATACGAATATTTGTCATCATGTTGATCAAATTAACCCCAAAGAAACTTAAGCTTTTCCTCTCACCCTTTCCTCTCTTCGACGACGTTTTTATATCGTCATCATCGTCGAAAATAATTGGCTTAGAAGCCAAAATAGTTATCAAATGTGGATTATTTTCATTCACTCCACAAACAAGAGCTAGCAAATAAGGCTCATGAGAAAATCTCAAGTCATCGATTCGAATAGGCCTCTTATCGGTCACTGCAATAAGATCATTAACCTCTAACAGATTTTGACCTCCTTTGGTCATATACTCATTTGTCATCTGCAAAGTAACCTCATAATAAAGATCCCTAGGAGGTTTAAAATCTTTCCCTGGCTTGATTTCCCAAAACTTAAAAGCTTGTGCACGACGTATCGTTCCCATACTTGACAACAAATCAGCATGTGTCTCTTCAATAATCGGTTTAACAAATGACTCAAAATACTCTTTGGTTGATGTGAATGTGTTAGGAATCTTCCCTACCTAATAACCAAAAACACAAAATCCATAAAGCAACTAAGAAAAAAAAAGAGAATTGTTTTAAAGTAAAGACAAGAGTCAGAAGAATACATAACCTGTCCTCTGTATAGATTTGAGTTTAACACATCACGAAGAGACCAAGAGAAGACAACATCGACTAAATCTCTTCCTTTGATGATTTTTTCCTTCTTCTTGGTTTCTTTTGCTACCCATAAGTGCTCCATCGTTATATACTCTGTTTATGCAAATCTCAAGACCTCTCAACGTTTTTGTTCACATGCCTAACTTTTTAGAATGAGAAGATGAAGAAATACTTGTGAGGAGGAAAACCAAAGGTTTGGACTTGGAGTGTTGAAGTCTAAAAGACTTGTTCTTTTTCTTTTTCCTCCTAGGAAAGGGCCAATACTAAACTCAATACTTTAACTTTTAGAAATTTCGAAACATACAACTTTGATTATTTATGACTAGGTTTACGCAATCTCAATTTATGTTTTAATTTTGTTTTTGATAATCTCGATTATGTTAATATCCTTTTTCTTTTGGGAACGATATATGTTATTTTCCTTGAGTAGATATCCTTTGAGATTTTTCTTTCTAAATTTATATAACAACCTCCAAATTCATGTTTACTAGCCTTTTTCTATATACCTAGAGTAAATCAATAAATTGAGAAAATCTTACGAAATTTTCGGTTTTAAAATTCGTCAGATGTGATAACATCTTACAACTTTAATTTATTCAGCCTGAATAATATTTTTTAATTTAAATTCTTTTTTTGTTCTGAGAACATCTAACAACTTTAATTTATTCAGTTTTGTTTCGACCCATTAAGTAGTTAAGCTCTTTAAATCGTCTCGTAAATGTTAAATATTTTTCCTCTGCATTTAAAGTCATCTTTATTTGTCAGCAAGACCTTTACACACATCACTTGTCGAATTTCTATTGACGTTGACGTGATTGCCTAGAATGATAGTATTTACATGTATAGAGTCTTTCAGTACTGACAATACAGTCTAAATAAATCCAATTACTTTTATTTCCTTTAATTTGTATATTGCAATTTTTGCAACTTCCTCAAATAAGTCACAAAAGTACTATTATTAATTTGCTTTTCATTAGTAATACAGATAATAGTATAAAACTAAAAAGAAATTTAACCAAAAAGTAAAAAAGTTATAGAAAATGGAGGATTTATTAGCGAATTCTCGGGAAAATGGCGTATATCAACCTTAACTATTTGTACGGTAGTTTTTCTACCCAAATAAAGATATAGTGCCTTTTTTCCCAAACATCTCAAAAATTGAAAAAATCTACCCCAACTCTTCATGCGTAAATCAAAGTCGTCGATAACGGAAGTTAATCAACCGTTAGTGTGGATTACTTAGCTGACAAATGTGGAGCAAAATTGACAAGGTAGCATATTTCTCCTTATTACAAGGTACAACTACGTTATTACTGACATTTATACCATACCACAAAAATCCACGATAAACAAATATTACATATACCATGCTCACAATATAAATAAAACTTTATTTTAAATAAATAAGACCACGATGATTACATATTTCACGCTAGAGATGTCCATAAGTTATATTTTTAATTTTTTATTTAAATTTTCATTTCAAGGAAGAACTACATTGTTGAACTAATTAGAATGATCCATAGAAGCTTTGATCCTCACTCAACCAAACATTCTTGAATTTTTTAATCAAGCTAAGTCCTAAAGTATTAATTGTAGAATTACGAACTAAGCATGAACACCATAATCGATATTAATGCAGTATTGCAGTTTGTTAACCTTGTTCTCTTCTTCCTACATCGTATCACACAAAACAGTGTTTAGTGTCTCTGGTAAAATAATTGCAAGAAACCAGAACATCCCAATTGTGATTCCGAACAGACCAAATTGCCATAATCCATTATTCTGAGTTTCTGACCAACAACCACCATGATAGCACTAAGAATTCACCACCAAAACCAATGTTTGTCTCACCATAATCGCTAAATTTCTAAAGCATGTTGGAAATAGCTCAATTGTATATATCATCTCCATGTTAAAAGAAGAGCAGTCACTAAAATATTGCCACAAGCCCATTATTAACTTTATCATCATGTTACTTTATCATAAATAAAAACTCGATTATTGATTTGGAAAATTTTGCAAATCAATAAAGCATACGATATGGAATTTTTTTTCATTCTAAAATATGACAAGAAAAATGCAAAACATAAGCAATACATAAGCAACACACAAGCAAACAAAATTATAAGCTCAAATTTTAAGACTTTAAAACATTGCTAGTTATCAACTACACAAAAATGTGTAATAATATAAGAGACCGAAAATATGTGTTTTAAGACTGTAGATAGTTGTCATTAATTTTGTTTTAACTAAAAAATATTTATAAAACTATTCTATATAACACTTCTTTTTCTATGTGTTATTCGCAATACATCATACAAGATTTTGGAACTGTCGGAGGAGGCGCAGCGGGCATTACTTCATTTACCATCGCAGAGCTCATCTCGATCGTGTCGTCGGTAGCGGCCACGCCTTGGGGAAAGGATTCATCCGCTATTCTTGTTAACCTTTTTTAATTGAGTCTTCGAATTGTGAACAAAAGCCTTTTGTGTTGTACTTGGTTCGAATTGTGAACAAAACTCAATGGTTCAATCTTTATAAGGAATCCTTATCATTTTTAATAAATGTTTTTTGATAATTATGAAGTTTAGAGTTTTTGTAGAGTCTCTATATTTTTTATTATCTAATAGTGGAGTCTTTAAGTAAGTTTTTAAAAACAAAAGTATTTTTTAAATAATTTATTTGATAAAACTTAAAACTTATTAGAAATATTAAAATTGTAAATATATATCATAACTTAAAAGCACAAAAAAAACTAAAAAAAAACAAAATAAAAGGCTTACAAGAAGAAACTAAAATCCAAGATTCCCTATCTCGGTGAAGACTTTCGTTGAACATGTTGTGTGTACTAAATAAACGAGTGGAGAATGCAGCGACAAAACAATAGATTCGAAAATTGGGTTTGAACTTTTCCAGAGATGGAGGTCTCCTTGTTATCATTGTGAATCACATTTGATTTTCACGATTTGATGATCAAGAGATTGTTCAATCGCCATCGGAGTTAACAAGAGAAAAGAGAAAGAAACGACATAGAAAAATGAAAATAATACGTTGGCAAAGGAAAACAAATGTTTCGTCCAAAAACGTTACCAATTGAGAAGTTGACACGTATGCGCACCTTAACATTATTAAAAATCCAAGCTTAGGAATGCACCTAAGTTTATATAACATTTTTTATTTAATTTTTGCCCATTTTACCGAAGGATTCATACATTAGAAACTCTTAAGGATCACTAATGAAGGTGGTCTTAGATCGGTTCACCAGTGGGCAAATATAAAACATCTATCGTATATTTTCTTCTAGTTACCAAATTTAGGATTGCATTTTTGTTTAATTATTTTGTTATTCTATGACTCCAAATGGATATGTCCGGTTTAACGGCTGATCAAATGCGGTTCGGTTCTAATAATGACTAATATATATATATATATATATATGAAGAAAATTTTGTTACTACAGTAGAAACTCTATAAATTAATAATATTGGGACCATGAAATTTTATTAATTTATAGTGATATTAATTTATAAAATAATAAATATTAATTTATAGAAATATTTACGTGAAATACAATACTAAATTCTTCTTAAAATGTTTTTTAATTTAGTTTTTCTTATGTTTTGTTGTTTGTATATTCAGTTATGTTAAAAAAAAGTTATTTTTCTCTTGACTTTTATAAAACATGAGGCTTAATCCAATTTATCTTTGTACAAATCTTAGCAATGATTAAAAAATGTTACAAAACCAAATATGACGGATAAATACGCAAAGAGTTATGTGAGTATAAAAGAGATAATACCAACTGTACTCTAAAAAGAGTTATAATTATGGTTTGAATAAAAGTTTCATATAAAATTAGTGTTAGAATATATGCTTAAGATTTATGATTATTAATTTATGATATTATTGAGACCATATTTTTACATAGGGATTTCAAAAAAATTATTATCTTATTATCTTATCGATTTTGGTTAATTTTTACATTGGTCCGACTTGGAACCGGTAAAGTTTATTAATTTATCGTGTTTATTAATTTATCGAATATTAATTTATAGAGTTTCTACTGTATATGACTTATCACCATGAGATTGTAATAACTCTTATCTAATAATACTCACTCAAGTAAAAGATCCAATAATCTTCAAACGAAAGTAGTACCAGGTATGAAACTCCAGCGTTGATGATGTGAGCTTCTCAATATCTACTAGTCAAAGACGCATCGGATCGATCATCGGAGTTGCATCGGAATTTATCGGGAAAGAATGGATTGGGCCCAATGTGGAAATGATAAGTCGTATGGGCCTAAATCATTTAGTCGTAGGCCCAATATGAGTTTAAGCTCTTTGATATTTCAGAGAATGTTATTCAATTTATTAGTAATTTTCAAATGATATAAATTCAATTTATTAATCACTTGGTTAAAACTTATACACGTGAAAAAATGAGAAATCATTTTAGTACATTGTTGACCATCTTTTTCGTATAGACTACTATCTCTGATCTCTTGCGAGTTAAGTCAGTAACTAGGAAAATTCAGAAGCGCTCTCAATCTCAAAAATATCCATGGCGGCGATTACAGAATTTCTACCAAAAGAGTACGGATATGTCGTTCTCGTCCTCGTCTTCTACTGTTTCCTCAACCTCTGGATGGGTGCTCAAGTCGGCAGAGCTCGCAAAAGGTTTCCACGAAACTCCTAGATCGTTAACGCTTGAATTGCCGTGATTTCGCCACTAAAATCGAATCGAGGACGATGCTAGATCGTTCCCTTTGTTCTTGATTGGAATCGAATTTTAACTGAAATCTGTAGATTGATGTGACCTAAAACTAGAATTTTGCAATTTTCGTCCTAAGTTTTTGGATTCTGTAGTCTGATTCATTGTTTTGATGTTATCATCAGTTCGATTTCAAGTTTATTGAACTTACGATTTCAATCTGTTGTTTGTTTGTTCATCTTCTACTAATTGATTAGTATGAGCGAGATTGTCTTATCGGTTAGATCTGTTGTTTGTTCATCTTCAATTTTGAATGATCTCACATGAGTCTATGATCTTGATGCAGGTACAACGTCCCGTATCCAACTCTATATGCAATAGAATCAGAAAACAAAGATGCTAAGCTCTTCAACTGTGTTCAGGTTTGAAATATAGTTAAAACAATACTTGTGTGATTCTGTTTTCTTGTACTACTTGTTATTGAGATGTGATAAAATTTGTGGTTGTAGAGAGGACATCAAAACTCTTTAGAGATGATGCCAATGTATTTCATACTGATGATCCTCGGTGGGATGAAGCACCCTTGTATCTGTACTGGCCTTGGTTTGCTTTACAACGTTAGCCGATTCTTCTACTTTAAAGGTTATGCTACTGGAGATCCCATGAAGCGTCTTACGATCGGGTTTGTTCTTTTATCCTCTTATCAGTGTTCATTATCTTTATTGATTGATTTAGTTATGTTAGTCAATAGGATATAGAGTTTAGACTTGTATATAAGGTTGTAACTTGCAAGTATAGTTTCATTAACTGATTTCTTCGGTTATTGTATCAAAGCATTGATCTAAGGCTCTAAGCTCAACCATTTTCCGTTTTGCGTATCAAATGTTTCTCGCTTTCTTTGTCTTTGATTCTTGGGAAATTTCTTTGTTTCTGCATACAGCTTTTCCCATTCTTCGTTTCTTTACTCGGTTCTGTATTTACTACGACTTTGTTCCACGTCTTCGTCTCTAAATCGAGTTTACGTAGATAATCGTTGTAATCTACAATGTTGCAGTTAAGTTAGTCAGAGTAATAGTTAAGAGTTAAGACTTGTACATACGGTTGTAAGTGAACATTTTCCTAAACTGACTTCTTCTGTTATGGTGTCAGAGCGTGAAGCTAAGCTCAACGATTTCTTCGTGTTTCTGATAAGTAACAAGCCACCAAAGTCTGATTACTTATCTTTCTAATCTATAATGTTGCAGGAAATACGGTTTCTTGGGGTTGCTAGGTCTGATGATATGTACCATCTCGTTTGGTGTCACTCTGATCCTTGCTTGAGCTACTCGTTTCTGGGGTTAATGATTCTCTGGTTTGCTCGAAGAATATAGAACCAATGCTTGTAAGCTGTCCACAAAACTTGTGTAATACTTTAGAGTTTGTCACTTTTAAAAGTTTGTAATAAATCATGGCTTCATAGAACAGTTGAAATTTCACATCCGTAGACGTTAATAAAGATTTGAATTATGAAGACACTTTCTGGTTATTTTATAATTCCATCTATCTATATCTCTGTACTGAAGTGATCAAAACACTTACGACACGTTATCTTGGCTTGTTACTCAAAAAATGAAAAAAATAAACTAAAAACGTGAACGGCAGGATTCGAACCTGCGCGGGCAAAGCCCACATGATTTCTAGTCATGCCCGATAACCACTCCGGCACGTCCACTGTTTGAGATGTAACTTAAATATTAAGATAATATAATTATAAATAAAGACAACACGTTACGATACTACGTGGATAGTAACTAACTATTTGCTGAATTATGATAAAGTCGTTTCATTGTTTGTAGAGTTCCGTTGACGCAAAACGTGACGAGAAACCGACAAAATGAGACACCTACATAACCACGTGGAATGATATATGCCGGAACTATAATGTAAAGTTCGAAATGGAGAACACTAAAAAGACAAAAGATAAGCTATAAACCTCTAATTAGGTATAAGTTAACACAGTGCAACAACGTGAACATCCATTTGGCCAATCGACATATTATGCTCTAAATTTACTAAAAGAGTGAATTACTCGGTAACTATACTTATTATGAGAAATTGATTAGTTGGTTAGTAAAAATTAATATGAACATTTACATTACATAACTTTTATATAGATTGAGTGTTTTTTTTATCATTATATAATATTTTTTATGTGAACATTTCATTTATCAAATAAATGTGTATAAAACCATAAATCTGATATTCTAAAAAAAAATTTTCTTAGTAAATTAGATATCAACATAAAATATAACATGTTACAGTAAAAAAAAAAAAAGCTATTTTGT
>Ga0041059_1003200_pt1 | contig 11403 bp, 9 predicted proteins | sample AraColnosormetaG_FD_56232 | JGI IMG/M metagenome (GOLD analysis project Ga0041059, IMG submission 56232) | Arabidopsis roots microbial communities from North Carolina, USA - Col MF nosort | ecosystem: Host-associated > Plants > Roots > Unclassified | place: USA: North Carolina | collected 2013-09-02 | reverse complement strand
GCGTACATACATTCAAAATAAATGAGTTATCTTTAAAATAATTAAAAAAAAAAAAAGACAAAAAGGTATGGTTTGTTGTATCTTTAATTTTTTTTAATTTCAGGTTCTGCATCAATTAGCCATAAAATGTATTTCAGTTTAGTTATTATTGTAGTGACCGACTCATGCCAGAGACTTCAATTTGGTATTTGATATTTTTATGATTTTTCTAAGTACCATATATATTATTTCTGTGGATTTGTGGGAGATCTAGAAGTAGTGGGTGGCAAGGCAAGTGTTTAAGATATGATTAATTTTTTTAAGCATAACGTGGTACACGAGATATTATTGTAATGATCGACTCAAGGCTTGACATGTTTAAACGGAGCTGACGTGCGATCACGACTGCGAGAATTTATGGATGCCTGCGATTGCGGTTTTAAAGCATTTTGAACGACTATTTTAGCGGTTAAAAATTGGTACGTTTGTGAATACGGACAACTGCGGTTTTACATGCATATAGCCATACATGTAGTTATTCTGATGTTTACAACTACATGTAGAACTGAAATGCAGTTCCATGTGCTACCAAAACCATGTGATCATGAGTTCATGACCATGTACCTCTCACTCTCAGTATTCAGATTTTTCTGTGGAAATAAAATGGCAAATGTTGTATAATAAAATAAAATAAAATTTTCAATTCGAAATCCACAACTAAAATCAGAAACAAATGGAGCACCGAATATTTTCGGGTGATAATTTGTTAATTACTCCTTCTGTTTCTTATTATTTGATTTTTTTGAAAGAAAAAAAAATGTTTTTAACAGATTGATTTTTTAGGTTTCCTAAGCAATATTAATTAGTTATTATTGATGAATATCAAATTTCAAAATAAATAGTTAAATATTATTGGTTTAAAATTATAACAAATATAAATCACAAAAAACAAAATATTTAGAATCATTTTTTAATATGTTTTCTTAACATGTGTTTTTTTTTTTTAAATCAAATATTAAGGAACATAGAAAGTATTGTACATGGATCAATCGTTGATAATAATGTGACACTTTTACCCACTGTAAAACAACAACTTTATTTTATTATGAACAATATTTATCTTGTATCAAGTGACTTAAAACACATAAAAATTGTATGACCCTGGAGTTTTCTTTTTTTATGTAAGATACCAAACCTGAAGAAAGCATATTATAATACAAGAATAACAAGTTGGTCTCTTATTACTGTATGTTGTTCCCCATATGACAAAAAAAAAACTAAGGAAAGTTAGAGAAAGAATGTGATCGATCAACAAGCTCAATCAGTTCTCTTCTCAACGTCATGCTCATCTTCCTCGAGCATAAACCTCTTCCAGTACCAATGTAGCTTCCACACACTATCTCTCATGTCATCAATGGAGACTCCTTTCGTTTCCGGCACGAAGAACAAAGCGAAAAGTCCCATCACAACGATCCAACCACTGAAGAAGAAGAATATCCCTGACTTCATCGCGCAAAGCATCGATAGGAAGGCCTGAGCGATCACGAACGTGAAGAACATGTTGCAAGACACGGCCAATGCGAACCCTTCCGTTCGAGTCTCCAAGGGGAAGGTCTCACTAGGGATTAGCCATCCTAGAGGGCCCCATGACCAAGCGAAACCCATCACGTAAACACACACGAAGATCACCACTACTAGGGCTTGTGGCCGTGCTAGCGTACCCGTCACGTCTAGGTCCTTGGCTAGGATGATTCCAATGACCAACTGTTTGAGAAAATTGTTAGTTTAGGAGGATCGCTTGTGACACAAGAAAAGTTAACTTAACTAATGTTACCTGGCATATGAGCATGTGAACGGAAGATTGGAGCAATAGAAATCTTCGGCCAGTTTTGTCGACAAGGAAAATCCCGACAAACGTGCTGAGAACGTTGATCGTTCCCGTGACAACCGCGGAAAGCAGAGCTGCGTCATTTCCAAACCCTACAGTCTGGAACAAAACCGGAGCGTAGAACATAATCGCGTTGATTCCAGTGAACTGTTGGAAAAACTGTAGCAACATTCCAATCACGAAAGGCGGCCTGCTCGCGGGTTTCATCAGTTTCGTGTAAGGGTCCTTGACCTGCCTTGCGATATCGCAAGCATGGACTATTGATTCATACTCCTCATCAACATCTTCAACGCCTCTGATCTTCTTGAGTGTTTCTTTTCCTTCCTTGGTTTTGTTCCGTTCGATGAGACTAGTGGGTGTTTCGCAGATGAGAAGCGATCCAAAGAGGAGGATGAGAGCCGGAATTCCCGCGCCACCGAGGGCAATTCTCCATCCGTAAGGATGAATTGAGGAGGTGAAGTAGTTGACTATGTTAGCAATTAGGATTCCAATTGTAACCATAAGTTGGAAAACAATGTTGAGACCTCCACGAAGCCTCGCGGGAGCAATCTCTGATAAGAAAAGCGGTACCGCCTACAAGAAAATCAGACACATTCTACAATGTTTAGTCATTGAAGAACACCAGAAAATTCAAGATCTCATACAAACTAAAATGCATATAAACTAAACCAGACCAAAAATTCAGTGAAAATTCATATCTTGTAGCATCTCAGCCTAAACACAAACTAAACTTGAAATAAAAAAAGATCATATAACATTATACCTGATTACCAAAGCCAACACCGAATCCAAGCAAGATTCTACCAATGATCAACATGTATATGTTAACAGCTCCCGCGGCAAGGCCAACACCGATCAAGAAGAAGATGGAAGCGAGTTGCATTGTGGGTCTGCGTCCGAGCTTAGAGCATGTAGCCGAAGCAAAGAAGCTAGCCACTAGAGCCGCTAGGTATAGAGAGGAAGTGAAGAGCTGCAAGAACTGGTTGTCATACTTGCAATAGTTGTTCTCATGCGCATGCTTCTTCCTTTCGTACACAGATGGGAAAAATTCCTTCAAGAAATCGTCCATCGCCGTTACTCCACCTATTTTTCATAATGAAATTTTGGTTAAGTATATGTACTTTTTAACATTTCTTGATCAGAAAGAAAGGGCTAGATTCTGTTTCTTAATCCATAAGTAATGCGAAAAAGATACAAAATAACGTTAGAGAAGAGAATCGAACCCGAGATTCCGATGTCGTAACCGAAGATCAAACCGCCTACAGCCGCGATAATGACACAGATGAAGACATAAACAGTCATCTTCGCGTCGAAAGACTTGGAATTACCATTAGAAGATATAACCACAGCCATTTTTTAACGTCTATGCTCTCTAAGAAATCTTTGTTTGTGTCTGTGTTTCTCTGTCTTGTAAAGAAGAGCGAGAGAAGAAGCAGACACAAATCTTTACACAAAAATGAGACAATGATAGGTTCATATATTTATACAGATCAGAAAGATAGAGAAACCAAAAAGAAGATAAAGAGGTTGTCTAAATATGGAATATTTTGTTATGAAATTATGATTGGTTGGTCAATAGATTTTGGATCAGTAATATTGTTTTTGATCCTCTTTTGGGGTTCTTACATTCAATATTTTGCTGTCGTAATGTCAGTTATTCACTTAGTGGTTTTTAATTCGTAGCTGTTACATGTAAGTTTTTTTATATATTGTTATTAACATCGATGGATGGCTTTATTACGTCTGGATTTGGTTATATCCAAAACATATAACAAGAACAAAACCTATCCCCATTTCCTTTTTATTTCCATCAAAGATATTTTCCTTCTCTTTTTGGAATAAAACAGATATTTTCCTTTTTTGTTGCATAATATAAATGATAAAATCTTGTATGGTCAAAGTTAATTATAGTATAATTTCATATGAATATTGAATATATTTGCTAGACTCTAGTATGATGAGTCATCATGACTCATGAGTCATGACTACTGTGATGTTGAACAAAGATGCAAATTTAGTTTCTCAATTTGATTTTCTAAAGATTAGGAGAATATTCAATTATTATGTTTACCTCTTTCATTACAAAAGTTTAGAGAAGTTGTAGCAATAGAAAAAAAGAAAAAAGCTTCGTAATTTTAGTTCTCTCAAAAACCAAAGTTTTTAAAAGTTATGATTTAAACCAAAAAAATTATTTCGAAAACCAAAAGTTTTATTAAAAAATTTAGTGTATATGATTAACATTAAAAAAAACAAAGAGCTAAATCATATATACGAAAGTTGGTCAATTTTTTGCATATGACTGGCACATCATCACAAAAAAAATGACATGTGTTATTTTAGATTATTTAAATTAAAAATTAGCCAAATTAAATGAAAAAAATAAAAGTTCTTTATAGCATTAAATCCTCCATCAATTCTACTCTTAAGTGATTTATTCAAAATTTAAAAAAACAATACAAAATTATGTTAATAAAAAGCACTACTTTCTTTATATTCTTCTTATTTTACTAAAAAGATTTTATCAATATTCACCATTTTATTATTTTTGTAATTTAGTTGTTTGCTACCTAAACTCTTATTAATTTAGTAATTTTACTTTGAGTCTTTCTCATTATTTTTTTTTGTGAACTTCTCATTATTATGTTTTGTTGTTCATATCTGACTCAATATATAACGTTCTCTCTTTTTATTTTTGTGTCCGATAAGTTGGTAATATTGACATGCAAATTTTTTCAAGTGATGAGCCTTTGAGATGTTAGGCATACAAAAGAATTTAAGACACGACTTTTCTCATATATAGCTATATGCAATAGTAAAATATATAAAAGTGTTGAATTAAATGACATTTTAGTTTTTGCTTTCCTTTTCTTATTTTCATATAAAAATTCTTGAGATCTTGTTCAATTTATGTTTATCTAGTATATAATAATGAGTTTATCACGATGTAATTGAAGTATTAGATCAAGAGAGTACACAAAACAAGAAATTATATTTATAATCAAGTTACGCGAGTTTCACATCACACAAATAACATAACTACATCTAATTGTATAAAAATATCCTATCTTGTTGATGTATGTATTCATGATGGTGAAAAAAATATTAGAATCTTAGAAATATAAATAATTATATATTTATATATAAAAATGTATAAATCGATATTTCAAGTAAAAAAAGAATCTAATCATAAAAACTGTAACTACCTAAGATTAATTTGATTAAATACACAATAACAAAGAAAAAAGTAAGCAAAAATTAGCAACAAGAAAAATCAACATAATTTTTTTTTAACAATTTTTGAAACAAACTCACGCGTAACGTGGGTATTCATCTAGTAATAATAAAATTATCTCATCTATTTCCAAATTTTCAACTTTTTAAAATATGATTTATTTTTCCATGGCGGTATGACCGATAAATTCTGGTTTTCTCTTTCTTGTTTACAATATGGTTTTTAAGTTAATCAAGTAAATATATCAAAAGCTGGATTATTTTACAGTGACCAAGAAAATAATCAAAGATTGCACAATTACAACAATCAAAAGCCCTCTACATATATAATCTTTCTACTCTCTGTGAACGGAGAATGAGATCGGTTAGCGAACAACACAATCCCATCTCAAGAGACGATCATATATCCTCCATACCGGATTTGGGTGGCAACATGCGGAACAAGCTTGTATCCTTGTATGGACGAAGAATTGGCCCGACTAAAGATCTTAGCTACCAGCTTCAACTGCTTGTATATGTTTGGTCTGTTTTATTAACCTAAAAGATCGTCTAGAAGCGGTCGTGCAGCGTCCATCCGCGTTGCTGTCTCACTGTACCGACCTCTGCAGGCAAAACAATGGGCAATAATAAAGGTTAAGACAAAGAGCAAAGACACTTAGAACTCAAAATTTTGAATGAGTCTTATAGGAGGAGGGTTTTGCTTAGAGGATCATAACACCAAACTCGAGAGACTCCCAAGGTTTTAGACACAAGATTAGAAGCAAGCTAGAGACCTTACACTAGTTGACTGTTGGAGTTCCACTGCTGATGATTCCCCATTTTCCTGTATAAATGGACCAGCAACATCACTGTTACTAATATGTCGGGTTTCGTCAACAGATCGATGTGTGTATATCTACTTACCTCAATCAGTAAATCCTTTCTGGTGATCAAGCCTATCACACGGGAAGGACGGGGAACAACGAATAGATGTCGCAACCCAAGTTGCCGGAAAAGATTGTATACCTAATCGAAACAAATCAAATTCTCAACAAATGATGATGGATATTGGTGTCTCAGATAAAACATAATCGAAGCTTCTGCCCACCTTTGTCAAGGACATGTCTTCGGGAACAACGTATGGAGACGGATTCAAAAATGGAGCAAGATCTATGTACATCTCTAAATCATCTGAAGTTAAATGTATATCTTCTATGCATAACCCTTTCGATGAAACAGGTTTAGCAAACTCGCTAAAACTGTGCCTGGAGAATGCAGAATCAATTTATCTATCAGAAAATATGACTCTTTCAAAAGAGAGTGAAAAAAAGAAGAATGTGGAACATTAATTTACCTGATATTCCTGGCACTTGGATCACAAGGCAAAGGACTATGTTGGAAATCGACTTTTGATTGAAGGAGAACAAGCAAGTGACTGGACGGTGAACAAAATTCAGAATGCTATATTTCGTTTAAAATAATTCTTTTTGAAATGTACAATCACGTACCTCCGAAGGACTAACCCTATGACAAGTGTTTCACCACTTCTCGTGTGGTCGATTACCTGGTAGAATGTCAAAATATGAAAACATCAGCACAGAGGACTAAGTAATCACGAGTCAACCCTGTGTCAAAGAAAGCAATGCTTACAGGAAATCCATTATGTTTATTGCTGCCCAAAATTGAAGCAACATCTGCGACCCTGATAACTCGAGGTAAAGAGATTACCTTCAAAGTCAAAGAAAACAAGTTATAATATAGCATAATATAAGAAGCACGTGTCACAAGCTCCATCTAGTGGTTTAATGAGGCAGAAATGATATCAACCTTCTGACTTTGACACGCTTCCTTTGCTATCATTTGACGCATGTGATACTTAGGTCTCGATTCAAGTAACGGAATGCCCTTCAGGCGTGCTTGTACTTCATATAATCCCTCATTGAAAGCATCACCGACGGCCTAAGAACAGAACAAATTAAAACAAGCGTATTTCTTCAAGAATCAAGATAATATGATATTGGTAGGTAACTCGTACCTTTGAGATGAGAAGTACCAACATTATAAGAGGCAGAAGTTTCAGGTTATTTGTGATTTCAACCATGATAACACATAAAGATACAGTCATCCGCATCGAGCCTCCGAGAAATGAAGCAGCTCCCAGCAAAGCATAACTAAAGTTCAAAGACTTTTTGTATCAAAGGCCAAAAGTTCAACCAAAAACTTTGAAAAAAAAGAAGAAGTGGTATGATCAACAAAGCAATACACAAAGAGACTCACGTTCCCTCCTCAATGTTGAGCTTCTTATAAAACCTGACCACAAACATGCCTACAAGGCGCCCATAAGTTGATCCTATCATTATTCCAGGAACAAACTGGCCGGCGGGAACAGCAGTGCCAAAGGTCACTACAGCTAATGTGTAAAACATAGCCTATACATCATTTAAAACAAAGAAAAATGACGATTATATTAATTATTAAAGGAATAAACAAGTCAAAAGATATTCCTATAGATAGAACAATGTAAAAGTCATATTAGTATGGTCCTTATTCTATTGCTAGCATGGACATCATTCAATCAAACTCAAACCTACCAAGAAATAAATACCAATACTATGAACAAACAAAATAGAAGAATTTCATACCAGAAAAGTTAGTAGACTCTGAGCACTGAACTCTCGCATTGTTTTTGCGCTGAACAAATTCCTTATAGCATCATCCTGTCGTCAAAATAAAAAAAAAACAGAACAATTCAATTGAAACAGTCAGGCTTGAAAACAAAGCGAAGTAGAAAATGAAAATTTTTGAAATTATTCTAGAAGAAGATACCTGAGTATTGAAGAAAATTGTAGCGAGATCATTGTATTCGTTATCCGTCTTGCAGAAGAACTGCGATGATTGGCACACAAAGCAACATGAATGCGGCAATGTTAAAAGACAGTTTTGTTAGGAAAGTCTGAAAGTTTTCTAGGTATAAACCTTCAAAGTCTATGTACGTTAAATTGGCTAAAATTTCATCATAATAGATCGGCATGGTAAAGAATATGCAACAGATCTCAAAGATTCAGATTCTCTATAACAGTGTCTTACATTTACATAATTTCCATACATTCCTGGAGGTCGTGGACACTCAATACCAGAGTCAGGAACTGATTCAGGGCATGGACTGCATTTTCTTAGGAGTGGCAGCCCAAATGAGATAGCTGAAGTTATACAAGAGATGATGCATGCTTCAATTATCTGAAAATTCAGATTTTATAGCAGTTATTTAACTCCACCAACGAGACAATAGTTCTTCAAGAAGATAAACATAATATAAATGAAGAATTTCTTGTAATCGTCCATCAAAGATTACCTTCACTCGATTTCCTTTCTTGTGCAAAGAGTTCCGACGCCAAGATGTCATATAGAGTGTAAGTTGGTTAAATAATGCCCCTGGAGGAAAATGCCATGAGAAATGAAACAGACAGATGAAGATAAATGGAACCAAAAGTGTAGGAAAAGAAAAAATATACCAAGTAGCCCTCCGATAACTCCTATTACAGCCATTGGCAGTAGCTCTTTGAAGTAGTAGTCATCTTGACCACTAAATGAGAGAAAGAAAAGTTCCAGGTCAATTCTAGCACTATTAACCTTGCATGATATAAGTGAGTACTGAAACTAGAACCTTACTCTGATACATCCCATATAATGAAACCACCTCCACCAAAATGTCCACATATTCCACTCTTGCACCATCCCATGGCAGTACGCACAACAACAGCCACAATAGCGGAAGTGAAAAAGACACGCCACATAAGTTGACTTCTCCACCTTCAACAGCACATGCAAATTCAATTAAATGGACAGACAGCATAGCATCCCAAACTCACGCTAGCTAGGACATCCTAAAGATAACTACATTGCTGTCAAGTGACACCAGTTGCTAAGGAAATAATAGACGAGGGTAAAAAAAGTTCCTCAAAATGGTTATTTCTCAGAGCAGAATAATTTCAGCCACTGGACATGAGGAAAGGAACGGGGAACCTACCATGATGTGACCTCCTCTAATGCAAATAACACTCCACCAACTGGGGCTCTAAAGGCAGCAGCAACTCCAGCTGCACATCCACAAGTGACCTTTCAAGGCATCGCAAAGGCAAAGAAATAAGGTCTCTCAAGAGGATTGGGCCTAATCTTAAACAAAAACAAATCAGATAGCTCTCTTCACAAGAAGCATCAAGGAACTTACAAGATCACGCCGATCTCTATCACTCTTAAAAAGTTGCGGCCATCTAGAATTCAAATGATATTTCGTAGATCCACCCTATATCAAAACGAAACCATACATATTAGTTTCCTCAGGAATGATGGAGGAGAGAATAAAAGGGAACTCAGATGCTCACCTGACCAAGCAACGATGCAATGCAGGCACCTGTATGCACAAGAGGACCTTCTTTCCCCAAGGCTAAGCCACCCCCAACAGAACCAATGCTTCCAAATATCTATGAGATAACAAACTATAAAACACTGTCTTCAAAACAGAAATGAAAACGGAACTTCCTAAACACCATCAATTCCTCAAAAGTTTTAACTCACCTTTCCAATGAGAGTTCTAAAGAGCAAGGTGCCGGGAATATCAATTCCTGCACAATCCAAAGAAGACTGTGGATTACAAAATTTCAACCAAAACAAAACATAAAACTGTGAAGTAAGGAAACTTGATGTTACCATTGAGATAACCCTTAATCTCAGGAATGCCAGAACCAGCAGCAGCAGGAGCAAATTGAGTAATAATATACGCAGAAGAAAACACTAAGACTAAATTGATGAGAAGATAAACAATAAACCCAGCAAAATACGACTTCTGAATAATAGCAAAAGTAAGAGCAAATTTCCATCCAGCGAAATTCTCAACAGAGAGATTGATGAACACAGCAGCTAATCCAGTTCCTACGAAGAAATCAAAAACAAGATCGGATTCTGGAAAATCTACGAAGAAGTAAGCAACCAACAATAATCGAAGAAGAAGAAGAACAACAAGTACCGATCCCGATGAGTAAAGAGAAGAACCATTTGACAGCAACGTAGTAACCAACATAAAGCTTTCCTCGATGAGCTTGTTCTTCTCTATAAGCGTAATTCTCGATGACTTCGTAATCGAGACTATTGACACCTCCGTCACCGTCACGGTGAGAGTTGAGTAGAGTAATATCGTCGGTGGAAGTATCATCGGATTCAGGGACACGAGACCAGAGTAGGTTATCGGATTCGATCCCGTTCTGGAGATGATTCGATAACATGATCGAGAGTTCGATCTCTGGATTTAGGGATTTTGAATCACAGAGACGGGTTTTTGAATTGTAAAGCAAACTATCTTAGATTCATTTTGTGGGTTTTTAATTAAATTCTGTTTCTGAGGTTTGTTCTGTTTAATGAGTGTATTTTCTTTTTGTTATCGAAAGTATTAATGTCAGCATTCCCCAAATATGACTCAGATATCTTTGTGAAACAACCAGACCCATTTAAAAAAAAAAATATATATATATATATATAATTAAATATTTAATTAAATCAACCAATAACATAATAATTAAACCGCAAATCAGAAATACTATTTTATAAATAAATAAATAATTCGATCAACAAAACCAAAAATAACAGACAATCCTAACCGGGTTCCAATAACCAAAAACACAAAACATAAAACAAACGAGTTCCTACATCATCCTCTCTTCCTTGCCATGATTCCACAATCACACTTTATTTTTACTGCATCAACAACACAATAAGATGCTTAAGTATTATCATAAATACTTAGTGAGGCGATTCTCCCATCTACGAGCTATACACAAAAGCAAATAAAAAAATATAATCACGAATACAATACAAACAAACCAGTCATTGAACAATTCACCCAAAACATATTCACCACACCTATATATCATCACACAACTCAATCGCTCAGATAAATTCATGGTCACGCACTCACCTTAACAAATTGATTCTAATACCAATTAAACCCAGGAGAGACTCTCCTTGCGTCTGAAACAGTTCAGAAACGTCCTACAACAAGTCCACAACCAAAAGCAACCTTGAAGCAAACTGGACAGGAAAAACCAGAAACAAGCAGTCTCAAAAACGAAACCCTAAAATATAAGCTAACCGTTAACTATTCAATCGCTCCGGTAAAATCCTATCTGCAGACGTCACAAAGATGCCCACAAAATCTCGTGCCGATCGGAAAAAAGACGAGACCACGATCTCAGTTTCAATCTCCGCTGGTCCTAATTCGCGTCTGAGAAAACGTGTCTCACGAAACTGCGAATAACTCAACCAATTTTAATCCA
>Ga0041059_1003199_pt1 | contig 11404 bp, 2 predicted proteins | sample AraColnosormetaG_FD_56232 | JGI IMG/M metagenome (GOLD analysis project Ga0041059, IMG submission 56232) | Arabidopsis roots microbial communities from North Carolina, USA - Col MF nosort | ecosystem: Host-associated > Plants > Roots > Unclassified | place: USA: North Carolina | collected 2013-09-02 | reverse complement strand
TATCAANANCGCNAAAAAAAANAAAAAAAAANAAAAAAAAAAAAAGCTAGGAGTCGCCGCATTATTGATAAAGATATAGCAAACTATATACGGTGGAATCAGAAGGTTTGGTTGGAAGGATATATGATACGACTTACCAACTGAAGATGTTTAGTTAATCTATTTCTGACAAATGACAAGAAGAGTGAAACATGTATCTCGTGGCCTCTTTTCATTGGTCTCATGAGACTGTGGAAGATACGACTTTTCACAAAATCATTTATAAAAAATATTTTTGCTGACAGCAAATCATTAGGGATTAGGATCATCATACTTCTCAGTTTGGTTGCTAGTTGCTACAATTATCTCATGGTTTTGTCTTGATCTTTTTATTTCTTTTGACTGGTTATGAATGCTTTTAAACGAGTAATGGACACCGTACCCTCTAGTAGTGAAATTGTTAACATGTTAAAAACTATATTAATTATATATGTAGTATACTAGTATGTCAGTGCGATTTTAGCAAAGTCGATATATATACCTTTTCGTTTGATTGTACACTCAACAAATTATGTAAATCCTTATAACCGGGAACGTAACCTATATCAAAGCAAGAACAACCAAGTTAAAACCAATCCTCGGAATTAAACAAAAACAAATTGGAATCTTCTTGGTATAATTTATTTCCTTCTAAGATGTCATTACCTAACGCACTATATGATTTGCCTAAGAAATAAGTATTCTCAATTGCTTGATAATGAAATATCCTCCAATTGCTGGTATATCAACCTTTCGGATATAGTTACCATGTGTAACAATCTATTGTCTATGGCTCGAGCTAAACACTTGCATTCATGTAGCTCATCCCCAACTCCTTGAAAGTGGGACCTCTGGAAACCTAGCTATAAATCACGTTAAAAATCTTCTTAAAACAACTTTTAGAATTAGCATATGATACAGTATTGACCTACTGTACAATGGGTTTCAATGTATGTGTAAGTGAATGACAAGAAATATCAGTAGAACTTATAGTTTTCTTAAAAAAGCTTTACTTAAGCTGTGTAAGTACTTTTTAAAGTAGGTGCATTGGTTATCTAATGAAAATAGTCCAATGGTCGAAAATAAATAGACACTCCACACACATTAATTAGTGAAATCCACATATTACGAACAATAGTTTATAACATTAACAGAAAAAGTTCATAGACTCATAGCTATATAACTAGATAATATACTTAATTAATAACAAAGATTATAGATCGCAATATCGTTTGATGCATGTCTCGTATATTTTCATGAAGGTGCTCTCCTAATTAGCCGCACAAACAGTCCCCAAACTCCACTTCTCTTTCACGTTCTCTATTACAACTTGCTTCTTTGTTTATTTTAAATTTATACTAAAATAGTCGAGCTATTAGTATTTAAATTAGTACATACATCAATGATTGCTCCGTAAGATATCATGAACTTCTTCTTGAAGATTTCGTGTTAGAATTAGTAATTGATTGCAATTTCTTATACACTTATGAGAACCAATCAATCAATTGGTGACTAAATTTGATTCTATGTTCCTATGAAAGTACACAAAATTGTAAACAATCCATTGGATTGTCACGTTTGTCGAAGACATAATCCAGCATGATTTGAAGCCAATCTATGACATTAAACTAGAAGAAATCAACCAATTCATTAACTCCCCAAAAAGCTTGCATCTAACATGTTTGTTTTCAAAACTTAACAAACAATTAATGTGTAAATAAATCACGTTTCTAAATGTGGATCGTTACAATGTCTTTCGAGGATGATATAGATCATTTAATTCAACTTAGAAAATGATAATTTTTCACTCTGCAAACTAAAATCGTTGTGGTATATACACACATGTATATGTGATGCATTACGTTTAAAACGCTTTAATTATCGGAGTTTGGCTCCATGTACGCTAGCTATAACACTCTAACCATCCCGTCTTCTCAATATATATTTTACAGTTGAAATAAAGATTAAATTTTGCAATATATATATAGATATTCACACTAATCCTAAAAATTTATCACATAGTATATTAGTTTTTTTTCTTCAAAGTCTAGGTTATTGTAATTTCTATTTATAAGACCATATAAAACATATAGATTAGCATTACCCTTTGTGTTGATCATGTACTGAGATTCAATCTACAGTTTTATTTCCGAATCTTAAGCTGGTGGGTTCGATCACATGCAAATTACAATTGTCTATTAGTATTACGTAAATACGAATATACATCCATATGTAAGAACACGTGTGTATAACTGTGTATATCTCCAATATACGTGCATCTACATCTATAAGTTTACATTGTTTTCGTTATCTTCTACCTAAATTTATTAATTTTCATTTGGGTCCTATTGTTATGTCGATTAATACCCTTTAATTTAGGCTGATGTTCTAAGTCCAAACATACAAACAGCCAATCTTAACACAAAATCTTAATCTCAGCATGCGGGCAAAATTGCGACCATACAACTATTATGCTATGATGGTTCTAGTAATAAAAGCAGGCATTTAGTTTGGAAAAAAAGTAAAATCTCCTTAGAGTACTTTAATTAGTAACCAGTGCTATAAACGAATTGTAACCAACACGCAATGGAATCAATAACACTCTATTAACTTAATATAGATATGAGAAACTCGTGCTTTTAATCTTTGTTAAAACGTCGACAAAAAAAAAGTTTTTTTCTGTTAATTAGTTCTCCTCTTTTTAAAGTTTTAAATTTTTGATTTCATAACTCACTATTAATTGCGATATGTGGGGTCACCTAAGATCCTCCAAGAACTTATATTCTTGATGAACATATATTGTTCACAAATTGGAATCATAATCTTATCGTATGATTGTATGTATATGTGTCACGTAGTTGGACTTTTAACCACTATTAGATCTTTCCAAATATCCTCTCTCTTTTTTTGCTTCAAATTTGTTTTTTTTGTGCACACACATCTTATATTATTAATATATAAAATTGGATGAGCTTTATAAGAGTTTTAATTACATATAGGAAAAATAGAACTAATTAATAAGATTTAGATATATGTATAAACGTATTTATATATTGACATGTAAGTTTTAAAATAATATATCGTCATGGGAAATATTTTTAAAAATCTTAAAATACAGTATGGACTTATATATTCATACTAAAACCTAGTGGGGTTTTTTTTTGTGTGTACATGAAAAGTGGTAAAAGTATTTTCTCTTTTTTAATTTTGTTAGATTAAAAATATGTTAAGGTAGCTTGTTTTGTTTATCGTCATGTGTTAAAGTGTACTATATGGTAAAGATTTATACAGTAGCATGTGTAAGCGGGTTCATGAGTAGGAGAGAATTAAATTCTGCCTTAATTAAACAAAGGTTTCGATTAGCCGTACGTACCGCCATTAATAGGGAGCATAATTATCACCCATTAGGGAGCATACTTTGACCACTAGGGGAAAATTAGAAACCTATGGTAATCGTATTAATTAATACGGCCAAAATTAATTCTAATTAACATATAAAACTGTTTCCCACAACTAATTTTTATAGATATATCACCTTTTAGATAAAATATAGAAATTCTTTCTTCATATATATGTTACTAACAAATAAAAATCATACCGATGCAATGACCTACAATCTGACCGGTTAGCTCAACAACTCAGTATTTGAGAAATGTAATTTTGTTCGATTACCATAGGTTTTTATTTGTATAAATCTAAATATAATCATATTACTTCTTTTTTTATCGAAATATAATCATATTAACTCACGCGAAGAAACTATAATAATCCATCTGACTTCTGGTTCGTAAATATTGTCATACTTAATTAGAGACGAATTGTTCTCATGGTAATCAGCAAAAGATCGAATTTCCTAATTTCTAATACTAGTCCAGAAATATGGTATAGATTTTTATCATAATTTTTTTTGTCTAGATATAATAAAGTGTAAATGGATAGCCACCCACCCACTCCTCTCGTATAATGTAAATTTCTCATTTTTTTAATGATGCCAAATCCATATAATCGGAATTTCAACCACCGTATTTGGGCTATAGATCATAACTAAAGTTATGGAAATAAATGAATAAATTAAAAAATGTTAAGTAGAAAAAATAAGTATCAACAAGAGAGAAGGAAGAAGAAGACATAAGCTAACAGTTGTCCGAAATTGATTTTGGCAAAAGGTGATCTTTGATTTTGCTTAAAACATCGAATCAGAACATTTAATTTAGTTGTTTCCTCATTTCTTTCATCTATGGAGTTTAGTATACCCAATAAATTTGATTAGTTACTTATTCCAGCTCCTATTATTATATTTAACACACATAATGTAAAACAGACGCGTATAATTTATATAGAAACTGTATGTAGTTAAAAACGACATACTAGTACTGATGACTCTTTGTTTACGTAAATTTGTATTCTCAAAGAAAAAAAGTAACTACCTTTTGTTATGGTCTCTAAGAAAAAACAAAAGTACTTTACAGTTTTCTTAGTGACCATTCTGTAAGAATATCAAATAGTGAAAAATAGGTAAACGAGAATCTTTTTTTCTGTGTAACAATATTGTATTAGTGAAGGATTATTAATTACGAGACTATTATCTAAAACGCATTAGTGACCCTTTTGGATTTAAATCGTAGCAGCCGACTAAACCAAAATATTTAGAAAGTTTTCCAAAAACAAACAACATTAAAACACATTTAAACTCGTACACAATAATAGAAACTAAACTATTTTTAGCAGACTAAAGTCTAAACAACATTACGTTTAAAAATTGATAATCAGTGTTTTATAGAACTGGCGATCTCCTAAAGATGAACCACCGAGAAGTTTCAAGATAAAAACAAAAATAAAAATAGCCAAACACTCTTATCTATTCATCCATTTGCAGGTCAATGACACCGTATTTTTCCACAATCGAATCTTCCTTATTCTTTACACAAACTTCTTCTCTGTATGTAAGTAAACTAATATTAAAATTGAACTTGTCAAAGACTTTCCTCTTGGTCACGTCTGCTATATATACTCCTTCATTCACACAAATGTTTAACTCCAACACACTTCTCTTTCTCTCAACCTCTCTCCCTCTCTCTCTCCGATTGTGTTTTTAGAGCTGTCACGTGTCACGTGTCAGGTTCGAAGCTCTAAGAAAAAAATGGGTCTTCCTCTAATGATGGAGAGATCATCAAACAACAACAACGTCGAGCTTTCTCGAGTGGCGGTTTCAGACACTCACGGCGAAGACTCACCGTACTTCGCCGGCTGGAAAGCTTACGACGAAAATCCTTACGACGAATCTCATAACCCTTCCGGTGTCATCCAAATGGGTCTCGCTGAGAATCAGGTAATAAAATCTTTCATATAGTCAACTTTTTTTTATTAATTGTTATATATTGCGATAATGTATTAATTGTCTCTTTCGATCATTTTTTTCCTACAAACAGGTCTCGTTTGATCTTCTTGAAACTTACTTGGAGAAGAAGAATCCAGAAGGTTCGATGTGGGGATCAAAAGGAGCTCCTGGGTTCCGTGAAAACGCATTGTTTCAAGACTACCACGGTCTCAAAACTTTCAGACAAGCCATGGCTAGTTTCATGGAACAGATTCGAGGAGGCAAAGCTAGATTTGATCCTGACCGGATCGTCCTCACCGCCGGAGCCACCGCCGCTAACGAACTCTTAACTTTCATTCTCGCCGATCCTAACGACGCCCTTCTAGTTCCCACACCGTATTATCCAGGGTACGTCACACTTTATAATAAGATATATAATGAATTAAATTAAGAAATATGGTCATTCGTATATATGAAGATAAACTACAAAGAAATAGCTGCAACTAACTAACACCATTTAAAAGAAAGTTATAATCTAGCAAATCTTTTATTTTCGATATTTAATGCATTGTATTTACCGAACCGTTTATTTATTTCATTACAGATTCGATAGAGATTTGAGATGGAGAACCGGAGTGAAAATAGTACCCATCCACTGCGACAGCTCGAACCATTTCCAGATAACCCCGGAGGCGCTAGAGTCGGCGTACCAAACGGCTCGTGACGCGAACATTAGAGTCCGAGGAGTGCTCATAACCAACCCATCGAACCCATTAGGGGCGACGGTCCAAAAGAAGGTTCTAGAAGATCTCCTTGACTTCTGCGTACGCAAGAATATTCACTTGGTCTCAGACGAGATCTACTCCGGCTCCGTCTTCCATGCCTCCGAGTTCACAAGCGTTGCCGAGATCGTAGAAAACATAGATGACGTGTCAGTAAAGGAACGAGTTCACATCGTCTACAGTCTCTCCAAGGATCTTGGTCTTCCTGGTTTCCGCGTGGGAACTATATACTCGTACAACGATAATGTTGTTCGGACAGCGAGAAGGATGTCGAGCTTCACGCTTGTCTCGTCTCAGACACAACATATGCTGGCTTCTATGTTGTCGGATGAGGAGTTTACGGAGAAGTACATTAGGATAAACCGGGAAAGACTTAGAAGACGGTACGATACCATTGTGGAAGGGCTTAAGAAGGCAGGGATTGAGTGTTTGAAAGGGAACGCAGGGCTATTTTGTTGGATGAATTTGGGTTTCTTGCTCGAAAAGAAAACTAAAGACGGCGAGCTCCAGCTTTGGGATGTGATCTTAAAGGAGCTGAACCTGAATATATCTCCGGGATCTTCGTGCCACTGCTCGGAGGTCGGATGGTTTAGGGTTTGTTTTGCTAATATGAGTGAGAACACTTTGGAGATTGCGTTGAAGAGAATACATGAGTTCATGGACCGACGAAGGAGGTTTTGAAATGTTAAAAAAAAAAGTAAAGTAAATCCGTTTTTTTGGTGGTTAAATATATGGGGGAGGGGTAATTAATTTTTTAGGAAAGAGAAGATAATTAATTTAAACCCATTGATGTAAAATGGGTTTTGATTTGTTTCTCTTTTCTAGATATTATTGTTTGTTTTCTTGCTTGGACAAAGCAAGTTAATTTCATGTTCATCAAGGTTGATTTGTAATATTTATTGTTATAAACGAATTTTTTAAAATATAAAGCATTACAGAAACATCTCTATCGGAAAATTATCCCTATTACTTAAGTACGGCAAAAACAAATATATTTATATTGTTAAGATAATGATACACCTCGCAAATATATTATAGACAGTAGATACAGATTTACTTATTGTTCTTGAAGGTTATACATCTGTATGTAATATTTGTTGACTTTTTTGTCAAGTTAATATTTGTTGTCGTATACAGAAAATGGGTCTAAATAATTTTATTTCAATATGGTTATGTCATTGTTGTTGTAATTTTCTGTAAAGAGGTTAGTGTTGTTATGTGGTCGGGTCTTTTTTTGACTTGGTCACTGTACAACTCTAACAAGAAATGTGTTCTTTTTCTTCTCTTAATACTAGTTATCCGAATACACACACGGTTTCGATGAGATCGAACTAGTTTTGTGTGGCTACCAATTAGTGAGGTATTTATGACGATTTATGACAAAAAAATATTGAAACAACTATTATATTGTATTTAGGGTTACATGTATAATTTTAGGATTTTGATAACCAAATAATTAATTGCAGTAACAAATATTCTTAAATAAAACATTTTGATGTTTGTTCTAGATTAACATAATAGAAACCTTTAACTAATCATATAACTCGAAATATAATATCTAAATTACAAACAAATCAGCTTATAAAAGAAGTGCACATTCAAGTTTTCCGTACGTTACAATGAGAAATATATTTGTTGTGATATCATTCGGGCGATTTTTAAAATTTGGTCTACCAGATATTCATTTTCAATAACGAAATTTGAATGATTAAATTTTAAACAAATGGTTGATTCCTAGCTAAAGTCTCTAAGTTATTTCGTTTTCTTGGCCAAGTCGAGGTCGTATACCACTTGGTTGAATAAAAACAAATCAATTTAAGTGCAAAGACAATGGACCATTGTCAACGGTCTCTACTAAAATAATATAAATAATGCAAATTATAGTTACATGTATTCAACACACATATTTTTTTCTAAAAAGTGTATAAATATACAGTATTGTATTTGGAATGAGTTCATCTATACAATAATGACAGGGAATGCCGGAATGGTATCTATGGTATAGAAGTTGCATGCAACAGAACTATAGACATTTCTTACATCATGCACCTAGAACTAAACCAATCATGTTTAATACATCATTTTTTTTATATTAAAAACTTGCTTTAGATAAATCACTAGATCGAAAGTCAGGACTATAGTATATAGGTAAAGTTGAACCTGGCGAACTCTAAATTTACAATTGAATTCTGAATATTTTTCAATTGCACCAACATTTCCAAATTTATACGTATTTTTATAAATCCATATCATATATATACTTTGACTTAGTTAGTTTTTTTATGTTATGAGTATTTATTGCTTTCGTTATGTCATGCACAAATAATAAACATATACGTACATACTTTGACTTACATAGCTTATAGCTATGTATAAAATTAATGTTATAATACTTCAACTTACAGCTAATTAGGAGAAGTAGTATTTGATTTGACTAGTCCTTCCAAAGGAAACCCCCCTTAATTAAGCTTATTAAATTGAGTTTCGAAAGCGTCAAGGAAATTTAAGAATGTAAGACTAGTAGACTTTGCATGCATAATCCTTTTAAATTAATCACCGATTTGACATTTTAGTCTCTTAATTTTGCATGCTTCATTATGTCTTTGTACTTTACTACTTTTGACTTTATACATGCTCATGTCATTATCTACGTATCTAATACAATTTCTTGTACTCGAAGTTTTGGGTCAAACCTAGTTACCTTTTCTTCTTGTTAATTTTAGCATGAATTGATCATTAATCTCAATAACATTATAAAACAGATACACATTTATTCTAACCAGTTTCCTTAACCGATTAATTATGATACATTTCAAAAACCGGCTACGTGATAGGCGTCTTCGAATTTTGGTGCCTCTTATATATTTAGTTCCAAAAGCTTTGCACGGGAATACTTTTGACTTTAGTACGTTCGTGTATTTTATAGTAATGGTCAAAAGATTCAATAATTTATTTGTAATTTTGTGACAACTGGTACCAAAAGTTTTGTGACAGGTGCAAAGATAGACTTATATCAAACTTTCGTATAATAAGAAAGTTTTTTTTTTTGTACGTTTGTCAACAACAACATGCAAAAACATGATATTTTCAAATAAAAATAGCATTTTTCATACAGACAGTGCAAGTTTAACGAATCAAATATAGCCTTTTCATTCATAACTAATGCCGAATCTAATCTAAACGCACGATGATGCAAAATACAATCAAAACCCCACGACTTCTTTCAAGAATTATGAGGCCATTTACTTTCTCTTTTGTTTTTCTTTGGTACGTAAATTTACAAATGTGATTGATTTGCCTACTAAACGAATTTTTTTTTATCTACCCTTATGTATTCTGATAGTAAATGTTCAAATTCAATCTTACTTCTTAGAATCAAAAATGTGAAGAATAAAAAACCTCATCCACACGTGTGTCGCGGTCGTTAGGATTTTCCAACCCAATGCTACTTTTTGAGGGTCAAAGGTCAATTGAACAGCTGGAAGAATCTTAGCCGTCAGATCAGTCCCCACCGCACACGCGTATCACGCTGACAGGCTGGCGCCTAAAATCATTGGCCAAGTCCCACGTGTGAACTAATCATCAACGTCGTCATTAGTTTTACTACATTGGTCTCGTCTTCGTGTCGTATTACGATCGAGCTGCTTCACAATTATGTTCTTATGGACTTATCTATACAACAACCCGAAACCTATAAATCTTTATTGTCAAAAGGAAATACACATTACACACTATACACGTACTTATATTGGACCCAAAAGTGGTTAGGTTAAAAGTGTTTGTATCAGTTCTAGTAATTACTAAATTAGAATATTGGTATAGTTCCGTTTTTTTTCTTTTTCTAAATGATAATTCAATAATTCATATCATCCATTGTATGTAATCTGTAAAAAGTACGGACAGAAATTCATTGATCAGAAACTTTTTTTTTTTAATAACCAAATTTTGTGGCATCATCATTAATTCCGAACACAGAGATTGATATATCACACTTACATATATAGATTAGTTGGATGATTGCTATATCATTGCTATTGAAAAATTGCAAAAAGTTCTTCTAATTCAGATGATATAAAATGTGACTGTACATTTACTTATTATTTAATAAAGTCGAATTTGTAGTTGAAAATAAATACTTGTAATCAAGTGGTTTGTACTACTAGTAGTCTAGTACCCACGTCGTATCATAACTTCATTCAAATTTGCAAGTGTATGTGTTGGAGACTTTGAATTATATACTAAAAATAAATAGGCAAAAAATAAACTGAATTTCCAAAAATTCTTTAAATGATTTCGTACGTGTATTATTGCTTGTGATCTTTGTTTTTGTTTAGATGATTTTAGTGAGACGAGAAAAAAAGAGAAGAAGATAAAAATGCATGACATCACATGTCAGTGGATCCAGAGTATTATTTGATGACAATCTAGTCAGATTAGGCATTCGGTGTTTAATCAAGTACTTGTATATGATAGCTAGCTAATCATTAAGCAAAAAAATGAGATCCAATGACTAATTAATATATTTGATTAGCGTGTTTAATGAAGATGACATATAATTATAATACGGTGTTGGGTGAGATATACTTTGTTACTCGCTTTGTACATACAACAAGTGTTTGCATTATTTTATTCCTCTTGAATATATTGAATATTACGGATGAGTCTGATTGTTTCTCAATAGTTTTGGAATGGCAATAATTTTATCAGGAAACAAAAAAAACGAAAAACAAGGTGATAACAAAAAGAACAATAGGAATATGAATGAAAAAAACAAAAAAGAACAAGAAAAACAGAAAATGATAATAAGTAGGAACCAAGAGAAACATAGAAATAGAACAAAATGATTATGGTAAATGGTAACAAAAAAGGTGAATTAATATTTAATATAATAATTACTAAATAATCATTTATTTGAATTTTGTTTATTATTTTCATTTAAAATTAAAGTTCTGTATAAATTTAAAATAATTTATATTATAAATTTTTCTTCAAAACATTTATTTATTTTATAGTAAAATTTTCAATTATATTACAAAGTTAAAATAAGTTTCACTTTAAAACATTTATTTATACTAATTTAAAATAAATTCATAACATTCATTAAATTGAAAGTTTGATAAATTTTTTTATATATATCAATATATACTAAAGATATGTAAAATATTATATTTAAATATAAATATTATCATAAAAGCTATTTTAAATTTATTTAATAAATAAAAACGAATTTTATTTTTTTGTTCCTCTTGGTTCCTCTACAATTTTGTTCTATCATTTTTTTTTTTTT
>Ga0041059_1003198_pt1 | contig 11407 bp, 8 predicted proteins | sample AraColnosormetaG_FD_56232 | JGI IMG/M metagenome (GOLD analysis project Ga0041059, IMG submission 56232) | Arabidopsis roots microbial communities from North Carolina, USA - Col MF nosort | ecosystem: Host-associated > Plants > Roots > Unclassified | place: USA: North Carolina | collected 2013-09-02 | reverse complement strand
CAACAAAAAAAAAAACAGAATCAGAAAGAAAGAAAAAGCTCCAAAAATTCCAAAAAAAAAAATTAAAAACCAAAAAACCGAACCGACCTTATTTTTCTCCGGTTCGTGACCACTCCAAAACACATACGTCTCTATAACATCTAAACCACCGTCTTTAGATTTCTGTATAAGCTCTGGCCACATCTACACCAAACCAAAAAAAATTTATCCAGCCTGTCACAGAGACATGCGGAAACAAACAGTGTGTAGTACTAACCTCAGGAGTACTCCGAGGATAATGAATAGAACCAGAGATTAGAACTTTCCGTTTCCCGTCGATTACTAATGCACGGTGGTCATAAGTCACATTCGCCGCCGTCGCCGCCACCACAATCACAAGAATTAGTAATAAAATCATCTCCATCTTCCTTACTTTAACCATTTTCGCTGCAATTTCCATAATCTAATCTGATTGAGAGATCGATATGATCTATTTATTAAGAATAGGCTTGTAGAAACAGTAAAGCATCCTTTTGCTTCAGTTTCTGATTCACCTGTTGCTTCACCGTTTTGTGTTACTGCATTTTATCACACCTACACAGATTTTGCAAATGGATTGCTTTCGCTTTCTCTTTCGCTTTTGCTATGATTTTGTTGAGAAATGTATTGCTTTAGTGGTTGGATTTGGATTTGATTACCGCTTTTTATTTTGGTCAGGCGTATACGCATTGCAATTGCATCATCGTCGTCGTCTTCTTGGTCTCGGATTTAAGAAGAATGGCGGGGGAGAAGAAGATTAAGAGAAAGGATTAGTGTTAATCAGTTTGATTAAGTTTTTGTAGAGTGATGAAGACGCGGGTATAGTAGTAGCCGAGAGAAGAAGCAAGTTAATAAAGGAGAGGAGAAGAAGGTGGGTGGAGTTATCAAGTGTTTCTCAGAGTTATTTGTTACGGTGGACCTAATGATTTTATTGGTACTTTGGTAGGACAGAATGAGACACGTGGTGGTTTTAATGGTAGAGAAAGCTACGTATATTGATGAGACGGTGACAATGGATTGGTGGTGGTAACTACGACTTACGAGCTTTGATTTTGATTGTAATTTTGGAGTTATCGGTCTTGTGGTTTAGCCACATTCTAATTTCGAACTCAAAATAGGCTAATGTGACTTGAGTACTTGACTATATCGACCACAGAACCACTCAACTACGTTGTAATTTTAAAAGAAAAATCTCTACATGATTTTTCTACAGTACTTCATGATTTTATCACATCTCATATGGTCGTGGTCGTTATAGCGAATAAATCCGTTTGCGGCTTGCATAGTATATAGTAGCATTCTAATAGTACTGCAGATCGGAAAAAAAAATGGCGCGGACTAATTACAACCGTTTCTACATAAATATAAATTTGGTCCGTGGCGATTAGTACTATTTTCTAAAAATATAGTGGTTTAATCTGGTTACGGTTTAGTTCGCTTCGCTCACAAGTCACAACATACATTCAAAATCTCTATAATAATTAAAATTTGCTTATGTGATGGTAAACTATATGAATCCAATCATGATAAGATATATATATATATGAAAAAAAAGATTATATGAGATACTTAATCAACCTTTGGTATGTAGATATATTCTTATCATGTTCGTACAAATTCAGGTTTTGTGTCCCATACAAGTATAACATTTGGATCATGGGGAATGATTATGTTTAAGGATGAAAACTGTACAGGACAATGAATGAAGGTAACTTCGACCATCCTTATATTTCAACAACCACAATTATTGATCACCGATCCATTATTTGTAAACAAATTATTTTCAAAAACATTATTAAATTTGATAGAAGTGATAAAATTTCTAGTTTTTCTACACGTAGACTGGATGATATTGTAACGCATATCTATGTGAATGGATAAACACCTGCCCTCATTTATATTTGTCTATCATTCAATGTTGGTTTACAATTAGATCATGTACAAAAAAAACACTAGCATTAGTGGATAATGCGTACGTGTGTGTGGGCGTTACGGGTGACGATGTCACCTTACTTACCATCACATAATTGTTTGTTCCAACGACTTTAAATAGAATTTGGTACACTTCGTCATAGCTTATACGCACGACATCACCCACTGTAACCTGCTTTCTCTTAAAAAAGTAATTTATTTAATCGAAAGCTGATTTTTAAACACAAGCCAAAAACAAACAGATCTTGGTGTTCTACTACAGATAAATATGACTACTTTGGTGCAAAGGCTACGTGAACGATCAGACCCAAAACCTCAAATAAGTCCAAAGAAGATGACTTTGTTCGAGAACAAGATCAGACCACGGAATATGTTAAAAATGGTTAATCGAAAGTGAATTGGTTTGTCTTTCAATTTCAACTATACGTTTAATCTGTTCAATGGATTGATCATGTTCTAGAACAAAATTATCTTCATCAAAATAATTTGGTGTATAAATAGGTTTACGGCATGATCATATAAGTTGCCTCTCAACCAAAGTAGCCATATTTATATGCATTAAAACACAATAAGAATTGTGTCCAATCAACAAAATCAAAATTTTATAGACAAATCGTAATAATCACTTAGAAAAATATCAATGTTGATAGTCACAATTTGAGACAATTTAGGTCTCAAAACGCTTACTAGAAAAGATCTACACAACAAACAGAAGTTTGAGATCCTGATCAGCGTATGAAATTTCAAAAACCTAAGTCGGAAACTCAATTGATATTTGGTGAATCCTTTATTAAACAAAGTAGAAGTGTTATTTATCAAACATAATAACTAGGATTAACAAAATATAATTGTTATTGAAAGAGAATAATATAAAAGAAGGCATAAATGGAGAGTGTTGGGGATTGGTGTCGTTGTCCCAACTAATAAGCCAACAACATGTGACGCGAGTTTCCATGAATCGTCCGTGTTTGGTACTATTATGCTTAGCGACCTCTTTTCTCTCATCATTTTTTCAAGTCGCTCACCTATTTTTCATTATCTTACTCTTTCATTTTCTTATGTTTTTATTTATTATTTTCTATACCACCATGTCAATCGTATGCAAATTATTTACCTAATCCAGGATCACATAAGTTCTGTGGATTTTTAATCCATATAGCAAAAAGTTAATTTTAAAAGGATTAGTTTCTTTCTATTCTTTTACATTTCAGATTTTTTACTAAAAAAAAAATTCGATTCATGTCTTTATTAGTATAAGCCTATAAGGAATTAATACTGAGAAATTGTATACCTTTTGCATGTATTTGTTAGTCTCTTTGGATCAATTTACCCAACATATGTAGTTTTGGGCTTATACACATTTATATTTGAGGGGTACCACATCACATGTCATGTTCACAAAGTCGTTATAGTTTAATTTTCTACTTGAAAGCCTGATTTTTCTCCACATTATTTCTTAAATTGCAAATTTTTGGGCCCAACCAAATGATATCGAAGAATAATAATTTTGGAAATATTAAGATTTCAATGATATAAGAAGATATTTCGTAATAGTTATGTGTTAGTGTTATTGCTATGTCACAACACAAATTCAAACTTGCACATTGCATGTTGTTTGACAAAAAAAAAACATTTCGCAATCATCGGTGAATGTATTCTCTCTAACTATGGGTTTATGTTAGTTGTAGCTATTTCATCATCACCTAGATTCAAATCCGCATATTGTATGTTCTTGAAAAAACATAAACATTTCGCAATCATGAGTAAATGCATTCTCTCTTACAAAATAGTATTTAATATATACTTTAGAAAACTCTATTCTTTTTATAAAAAAAATGAGAAGTTTGTACATATATAGATTGGATTTAATTTTACACCTACTCCACAAGAAAACATTTAATTTCTGCGTTTAATTATTACCAAACCTACAAAGTACAAACCAAAGTTTTAAACATCAAATTGGCTATCAGTTTTCACTTTCAGACAACTCTTCCTTTGCAGAAGAAGAAGAAGAAGAACCATTATCTAATTCACAGAGCTCTTCATCTTCATCTTCATCTTCGGAACTAGAGTCGGTATCCGAACAACTCAGAAAAAACTCATTCTCATGGTGTTGACGTGATTCCGATGGAGAATCATCCAAAATCGAAAGAGGGTTTCTGTTATTCGGGTCATCGTAGAGAGCAACATGCCTGTAATATAGTTCAAGTTCCTTCTCTGCAATTGCTATAAAATGTCTCACAGATTCAAGAGATTGTTCGTACTTCGATTTTTCATATGCCTGCAAAAGAAACAAGACCATGTTGAGAACTAGCAAACGAAACATAGCCTCATTCCAATGAGCATACTTCATAATGATAAACAATTTGAGGACTTACCCTTTTCTTCGATAATGTATCGATCGGAGACATAACTTGTGGCTGCACATAACCCTTCCCTCTATAAAATATGATCGTATCATCGCCAATTATGTTAACAGGCACACCACCACTCAGTTTAGCAAGCTCCTCTGCATATTGTTGCACTTGGCCGGGCTTACTATTATTGCAAATAACCTTAACAGTTTCATGCTTTTTCCAATGCAGATGCATGTTCAGAATAACACCACCAAATACTCCTCTTCTACCAATCGGTACATAATTGGATCTTTTCTGACCCATTTTCTTCAAGTAGAAACGTTCTTCCCCGGTAATCTCATGAGGTCGAACCTCAGGTCCTTGCACTTTTGCAACTTCATACCGTTTAAGTCTCTCAATCAGCAATGCTTCTTTGATCTTAGCCTGATACACGAAGCAACACCAAAAACACACACTTCAATACATTAAACTCATAGTTTTGCTATTGAATTTAGACTAGACTCTCACAAGACCTTTTCAAGCTTATACTTGATTCTTTCCTCTGCATTAACAAACTTCTTCTTCTTCCCTTTAACAGTAAGTCGCCTCGGGTCTTTCCTATTAGCTGCATTCCTTTCCTCTCTTTCTTTCTTTCTCTTCAACTTCAACCGCTTTTTCGTCAACCACTTATACTTCTTTGGAGGATCAAGTTCCCTAGTTTCAAACTTTGGTTTCCCTTCTGATATCACTAGATTCACCGTACCATAACCATGACTAAAATTCCTACATATTGGTCTTGTCGGTAGAACAAATGTCAATGTTGAATCATAAAACTCTTGGCTTATAGGAAGCAACCTAGTGGGGGAAATTTGACAAGAACATAATCACATTTGGGGACAACATACTAAACTAAATGTTGTATAGTCACAACTATACGAACCTGGAAGAAATGAGAAGTGGATATGAAGATCGAAGAAAAGATGAAGCTTTTCGCAACCCACGAGCAAAAGCAATTGCCATAGTTTGGCTAAATCATCTCAAGACTCGAGCTTTTTTATATAATCTGCTACAAAATCGAACATTTAGCCAAAAGAATTCACTAAGGAGCATTTCGTCGAACAAGTGGTGAGCAAAACTACGAAATAACAAAATACTTTGAGAATTGAATACTCGTAGACATTTACATACAATCGTAATCCATATCGGAGATAAAGGATGAATAATTGAATATCAAACCTTTACCTGAGAAACCTCTATGGTGCTGGTTTGAGAAAGTTTTTGCTTTGAAGGATTCGAAGTTGGCTTCCTCAAATCAGAGTGATAGAAGAGTGGAGTGAGATGGATTAAATTCTCAGCGATGTGGTTTAGAGAATCAGCAGCCGGCTTCGCCGGAGGTGGTGACGGCTAGGAGAAGCTCGGCGACAGAGAGAACCAAAATAGAGAGAGATGAGTTTTTTTCTAATTGGGCCTCGGCAACTAACAAGCCCATTATGTGGATCAGATTCTTTATTACTAACATAAACTATGGGCTTTATAGAAAAAGTAGCAGTGTTGGTAACAGGCCCATTATTTGTAATCAAACTTTCTCACATAACATGCTTTAGTGGTCACCTTTATTAATCTTATTTCAAAGAAACAAAAGCATACATCCATACATACTCATAGTTATAACTACATACATAACATGCTTTAGTGATCACCTTTATTAATGTTATTTCAAAGAAACAAAAACATACATCCATACATACTCATGTTTAACTACATACATAACATACAAAAAGAAACCCTTTCACACATTCCTCAAACAAAGCGGTCGCTAACCATTTCACCAACATGCGGGGGAGCTGCCGCTGGCGTAGGGAGAATAACAGCCTCTCTCTGCGCCTCAATGAACCGCCTCATTGTCTCTTCATCGACTCCAAACGCTATGGACAATGACGTCAGATTCAAAGTCCTGAGTAGTGAGTTTGATCCAACTAGGAACTGAGGTCTATTCTTGTGAGCTGATGTGGTGAATCCTACAAACTCGAATGGTCCGGTCCGAGATGCGATCTGGCAAAACGCGAAGTATCTAGGGATCCAGAAGACATCTCCTACGGAGACTCTTGTGTTCATAGCAGAAGTTCCATTAGGAAATACAACTTGGATCTCTCCAGAGCCAGCTAAAACTATACCATATTCTGTTGCTGTTGGGTTCATGTGTGGAGCCATCATTGCTCCCTGACAATTGTTGAAATTTCAAATTAAATACGGTTTAAGAATTGTTTTTTTCCTAAACCAATCCAATCTAGACTTAAATTGGTTTACCCTATACCAAAACAATAATTTTTAGTAGGTCTAGTTTATCCAAGAATTACGTACAGAACTATGTAACTAACAAATTCTACTCCCATAGATAGAAAATTTGCTAGAAGTTGCTAATATACTTGACTATTGAATATTGATCTAATTTTAGAGTAGTAATCATACCGCGGTGAGATTTACGAGGTATACTCCGATCCCCGAGTGTTTAAGAGGCTTGTAATCGTCATAATCAAGAGCTATACTCCATCCATATTTGTTATCAAAACTTGGTTTATCTTTCTTATCATAAATGTTGTACGAGTCCTCACATTCAGAAGATCCTGACCCTTTATTCTTTTCTTCTGTTAGATCCAAAATCGATCTTACAATATTCCTCCAAGACCACCCTGAACTGTATTGTTGATCTTGAGGGGATCCTTGTTTAGTCTCCAAGAGTTTCTTGAGTTGCTTATGTTTCTCTTCCCCTCTCAACCCCAAAAATTGGGTCCATACCGTCGATTGTGGTTGTGGTTGTGGCCCTTCGGTGACGTATACAATCGGGCCACGGAATTGACTCATCATCATTTGTTGCAGCTCAGGTAGGGAAACCTATAATATAAGCATAGAAGCGATATGAGAATATATCGACAGTTGCAAAGTCCTAATTAATACTTTCTCCGTTTTAAGATATAGAATTGATTTTTGTGCTTCATAGAAAAAAGACTAGCTTGGGATAAGAAAATTTAATATATTTATAAATTATGTCAAAGTGTCAAACCACCCTTTTTGTGTGTGATTGAAATGAATGAAATAATCATTTAGGCTCAAATGTACCCACGTTGAATGCTGAAGTTAAAGTGTGAGGATCAAATCCAGCTAGAACAGACGAAGGCCCTCCACCTATATAGAAAGGCTACACAGAAGTAACAAGTTAGCCAAATGCAAAATTTTATTAATCAATGCAACTGTGATTAGTGCTAAGTACTTGGAAGGTTTCGAAGCCGAGACTCTGCGTTGGATCAATGCTGCAAATGACATGAAGGCGTTGACCTAGGCCTGTGTTATGTAAATAAAAGACAGAACCAGCCGGAATCCAGTAGATGTCTCCTGCTTTCAGTTTCCTCTCTCCGAATTCGTCTTTGCATATCACTCCAAGGGTTGCTTCACCTGCAAGTAAACACATGTATAGAGAGTGAGAGTGACACATGTTGAAAGAAAGAGATACACACATGTTGAGAGAGAGCGAGAGATACCTTGACGAATAAAGATGAGAAGGCTTGAGTCAAGATACTGAGGGACAAAGAGGGTCTTAGGTTCCATTGTTAGAAACCCAATGTGCATTGGCTTCTCAATGATCCTTCCTCTTGGTGATAACACAACTCTCATCTCTCCACCTTCTGATTTGATCACTTGCCTCGACTCTCTCATCATGAACCATCCTCTTCTTCCTCCACCACCTCCTTCTCCTCCTCCTCCCCACTCTCCTCCTCCTTCTCCTTCTCCTCCCCATGCTCCTCCTCCTCCACCTCCTCCTCCCCATGCTCCTCCTCCTTCTGCTCCTCCCCACTCTCCTCCTCCTGCTCCTCCCCACTCTTCTTCTCCTTCATACCCATTTGATCTCGTCATCATAACTCCATTGATAAGTACGACCAGAAGTAAAAATCCGATAGCTCTCTTGTTTTTCTCCATGTTTCCCACTCTCTCCGATGATTCACAATGTTTTGCTACTTTTCTAAGAAGGGTGCATGCATATATGTGTTAAGTAGGAAGAAAGAGGACGACACGTGCGAGACATGCAAAAGATCGGAGCCTTCGTGTCTATACACGCAGTTTCTTTTATTAGAGTTTGATACATTAACGTTTTCTTTCTACCACCTCTCCTTTCATTATCTCTTTTGGCTTTAGAAATATATAATTAATTGAGATTGGAGATCAAATCATTAATTATTCGATGAAAAGTTTTAACAATAAAGTGATTAAGAACTGAGAACTATGTGATTAAGTACTGAGAACTATGTTACATTTTTTCTCCTTAGATTCCAAGTATGAAGTAGCGTCGTAACTAAACAATGGTCATATAACGACCTTGACTCGATCTATTTATTGCAAACCAAAGATAATAACATAATATATTAACTTCAAAATAATTTATTTAGTTTTTCTTTTTAATTTAATGTTAAATTATATTCAAAGAAAAAATATCGTTGTTACGACAAGTGCGACAGAATTTAAATTTGTTACAACACTGAAAAAATAAAAAACAAAATCCCGGAAGCTCTTAACTTCTAGAAGCAAACCACATTTGCAGTCTTTTGTCATATCTCCTATCCCCCAATAATCTGATAGAGGAAAGAGTGTTTCGAGTTTGCTTATCAATCCACCGGATTAGTCTAGCTGCCGTATTAGGTGTCTCCCCATGCCTTCGACCATTCCTTTCAACTTATTTAGTTTTTTCCTTTTGGGATAGAAGTTTGAAGTCTGTTGAAGTGATGAAGGAAGGTCTAGTGTGGATTTTTTTGGAAGACCTCAAGCTGACTACGTTTTGATGGGTAACTGATAACATGTTGTGTTAAAGAAATATCAAACAGATATACATAATGTCACCTAGGAGATCAGCACAACACGATGGCTGATTAGGAGCATATTGTGTATGTTATGAGAATTTCCTCTTTTGACGTACCTGTTTTTTTGGGGTTCTTATACATGTCTTTCTATAACGGTTGCTCCAGTTATGGAAGCTGATGTATTATGAAACACCGAAAAAAAGAAAAAAAAAAACCGGGCCAGGGCAAAAGTATGCAGGCCGAATATGAATTTGGAGCCTCGTTTGTAATAAATATTCGGATCCCGTTTCTGGGGTGGGCTGAGTGTGCTGGACCTTCCTTCATCACACAACAAACTAATTTTTCAATTCATTCTTTTTTTGTAAATTTATCTTCTACCTCCAACAAATACATATTAATTTAATAAAATCTAATAATACATAATATAAACCTTAAACATATATTATATAAAAACAAATTATAGTCATATATATTATATTTTAAAAATTTTAAAAAACCTAAACTCTTCATTGCAAATACTTGATTTAACATATTATATATTAATATTTTATAAAATTAATAAGCGCCAAAAAAGAGAAAAAGGTTACACTGCGTATTATCTTAAACTTCATAAAATTAATCTTTATTTGTTGGAAATGAAAACATTGCAAAAATAGATGAGTTAATGGGTTGTTTTGCACAAAACTCATTTAATAATTTAGATGTCTATATTAAACACTAACATCCATCCAAGATATTTTTTTCAATAATATGTATTATGCGATTCTTATTTCGCATGGTGACAAAATCAACATTAAAGCAAACGGATAGACTTACGTGTTTTGGGCTTTTGGCCAAAACATGAAAATTATAAAAGATAAAATTGGCCTCAGAGTCAGTCAAACAATATCGTTATTCTCTTGAATATCACTTTCTAACAGTTTTTGTTCGTTGATTACCCTTTAAAATGCATTTAGAAAATAGTGTTTGTTTCAAACTCGTTGATCATAATGAGACTGACGAGTGACGAAAACAAAATCTGATCAAAGCAGAATGATACAAAAGTCTACATCGCGTATAAGGAAATTATTTTTCTACATACAATGAACTCATGTTTCATTCCAATAATCATTTGGCCTCATTGCTGACCAAAAAAATAAATAAAAAAATCACTCGTTCTCTTTTATAAATCATTCCTTTGTGATTGTTATAGCTTAATAATTTATATCATATAATATGTCCCTTTTTGGTTATATACCGTACAAAACTACTCATTCTCTATTTTTATTTTCATTGTCAATAAGTTGATTCTCTTTATCTAAGAATAAAACATATTTATTATGTCGCCAAAATTGGATGTAAATACGTATTTGTAATTTTGTATAGAGAACATGAATTGTATTTTGATGTTTTCTGTGCAAACTATATCTGTTTGTAATCTATTCACTTTATCCTTAAGAAGAATAAAATGTCATAATATGAATATAAACCATGCGATTTGGATGCAATGAGAAAAGAGAACCATACAAAAAATTAAAAGGCTGCGCCATTTTATTCAAGTTTAGCACTGTCCCCTTCACACGCTTATCACTTTGCACTTGCATTCACTATTTTGAAGACTGAAAAATCTAAAAGAAATGAAAAACGATGAAAGCTTTTTAAGAAAATGTTTGACAAACTACGCAAACCGTGTTCTCGTGGCGATTCCATACGTGCACCATAACTTGGCTGCGAACACTTATTTAGAATATGGATTTAGTTATATTAAGAAGGACAGTAGAGTTTGGACTTTGTCGTGATACGAGTTTAATTAAAGTAAGAACCAAATCTAATAAAGTTGTAAAGGCTTTTAAAAAAAAATGTGTTTAGTCTTGTTGGCGCGTCGTATTTACCATACCATTTACTTGGTTCCACATGTTCTCTTTGTAAATGTTTATCAGTAATCCACCACGAATCAATTAAACAACTACTAATCATCAAGGCAAGAAATCAAGAAGCTAAGGAAAGCATAACGATTCAAGTTCAAGATTGAAGAGTAAATTGGATCATATCATGACATAACAGAGTTTTATTACGCATAATCATAGAGCATGTAACACCAACGACTAATAATGTGATACCTTGATATTTTGAAAAACATTAGTGCACCAAAATGTAAATATATAGGCATGTTTGAGCAGTATTGATTTCAGAATGGGTGATAGATTTTGAAATATTTTTTGGTATTCTGCAAGGATAACAAAAAAATTTAACATTAAGACCCAAAAAAAAAAAAAAAGTGAGAAAAAAAAATGG
>Ga0041059_1003197_pt1 | contig 11408 bp, 15 predicted proteins | sample AraColnosormetaG_FD_56232 | JGI IMG/M metagenome (GOLD analysis project Ga0041059, IMG submission 56232) | Arabidopsis roots microbial communities from North Carolina, USA - Col MF nosort | ecosystem: Host-associated > Plants > Roots > Unclassified | place: USA: North Carolina | collected... | reverse complement strand
AACCACTATATCCATCAAGAAAGCAATAGTATGGGTGATTAGCTAAGCGTTCAAGCATTTGATCAATGAATGGTAAAGGAAAATGATCTTTCCTAGATGCAGCATTTAGCTTTCTATAATCAATACACATTCTATGACCAGTTATAGTTCTAGTAGGGATCAATTCATCCTTTTCATTTTTAACAACAGTTATTCCGCCCTTTTTAGGGACGCAATGCACTGAAGAAACCCAAGTACTATCAGAGATAGGGTAGATGATGTGGATGTCGGATTCACACACTCAAGTATTTATATATTTAGTAATAAGGATTATTTTTGAGGACAAATACAAGTGATAAGAACTATTGATTATAGAGAAAATTATGAGTTTTGTAAGAAAATGTATATAGTAAGTTTGCACAAAAAGCGTGTGTCTTTCCATGGCCTTTGACCCTTAATTTATACCTAAGAATTACACTTAATTCTCATTTACACATAATTATTCTATCTTAAATGTATCCATTTTGGTCTTCGAATTTATTGTTTGAACGTTCGAATTTGAATCAACTCCGAGATTCACTGGCTTCGCCTTTAAGCCCATTGACTCTCCAGACCGGACGTTCCGACTTCGTCACCACATCCATCTCGCATAGCGACCACCTCGCCCGAAATCTTCTCTTCGCTTAAAGAAACCTGTGGGGCTTATTCCTTTTGGGCCTTCCCTGTCCACGTGGCAATCTTTGGTTGGTCCTGATCTTCCGGTGCGGGATCCGACACCAACAATTAGCCCCCCAAGTCTTTCAAAGTGATATTCTAATTCGGAAGACTTTAATGCTTTAATGGACAAAGATTGCGCTAAAATAGATTTCTGATTTCCCTCCAAAATCACATTACTCCTTTGATTTCGGAATTACCCATAATTACTCGCATGACATCTGTCGCAATTATGACCACATCTCAATTATTTACCATTAAAACGGGAAATAACTCTTCCACTTCCCCCACAACTCTCGAGGCGGTTCCATCATCATCACTAGCTTGCGTAAAGTATATTTATTTTAATCTTTATCTCCCTTTAGAACAAAGTTCCTCTTCCTTTTCTCTCTGTAATTCTTCCTTCCTTGAACCACCAGATTTTTCTTTCTTTCCGATGAATCTTGACAATGAGAGACACGAGTCCCCATCTTTCGATGAAGGTGGTTCTTCCAACGAGATTTGCACTCGCCCCAACGACATCGCCGGTCCCCATTATCAATCTACCTGCACCTTACAGTCCCTCAAGCGACTGAAAGATCTCTACCGTATCCCGCCTGAGATTATGACGGAATAGAAGATGCCCGAACCCACAGAATCCGCGGAAGACCACCGTCCTAGATTCTTTTGTGTTTATGAAATTTATTTTAAGGGTTGCGGACTGACCTTCCCGCTTCCTGAAGCTTTGGTTCGTTACCTTGAAGCTCTCGAGATTGCCTTACCCCAGCTGACCCCCAATCTTCTCCGAACTATCCTGGGAATCATAAGTATCACGGCGGAGGCCAGATTTGTCATCGGGGTTCATGAATTGAAAGAGCTCCTCAACATGAGAAGCTCATCAAAGAGAACCGGGTACTTTCTGGCATACCCGAATGCTAACAGGAATCTCATCTCGCACCTTCCGAACGAGGACGAGAATTGGCACCATCCTTGGTTTTTGATTAAGAAAACCCCTGCTTCAATCGGAAACCTTTCCGATGTGCTCCCATCGAAGTGGTCTGCGAAACCTAATAGAAATTAGGTCATGTATGTCTTTTTTGCTTATTATTCACTTACCTGATTGAATTTACGGTTTTTCGCTTTGCAGCTTTCATTGCTCCGACTCTCTTGACTACGGAATTCGTCGAATTCTTCAAGATTGTTATCGAAGGGGAGACCCTTTGGAACTCATTCACTCTCGACCGTTTAATAGAGGCTAATTGTAAGCTCAGAATGAGTCCACCCAGACAGTTTCACCAACTTCCACCGCCTCCTCCTCTACCTCAACGAACTTCAGTCAGGGCTGTTGCTTCCCGGTGCAAGACATTGTCCAAACCGATGGTGGAAGCCTGTGAGGCGAACAAGTCGTTTCTTATGTCTGCTGTCGACAAGAAAGAGTACAGCAGAACTTTACTAGTGGATGACGACAGCGCTGAAGGGGCGAGATCTGCCGGTGCTTTCAAACCTACACCTCACCGTGAAAGTCGTAGCAGTCGCTCACCTCGAAGAGATCGTTCTCCTCGCCGTGACTCTCCTCGACCCTCTTCCCGGGATAGGTTGAGCAGCGAACCGATTGCAGACTTGATGCGAAAAAGAGAGAGAGGCCAGCCCGCAGCAACTCTTCCCCTAGGAGGGGCAAATTGAAAGCTCGGATTGATCGTTCCCCTAAATCATCTTCCCCACCACGCTCGATGGGTTCCCCTCCTTCTCTTGTTATCATATCTCCTTTCTCTCGACCTGGAGGTGAGCAAACCGATCTGAGTGCGACTCCTTAACAGGAAGAATCTGAGCCCCGAGATGCTACCCCCAAGTTAAAAGTTGTTCTCGTTCCTCAAACCAAATCAGTCACAGGTTAGAACTTCCGTTTTTTTTGTTTACTTGCCGTATCTTTTGAGCCCTTAGTAATGCATCCTTCATCCCTTATTTCTACAGCGATGGAAACAAAGGGAAATGTCTTCCGATGCTTCAAGAATCGGAAAGATACGATCCTGCCAACCTTTGACAGGTGGCGTCCTGCAATTCGCGAGCGCTTTTTACTCCTCGCGCATTATTCATCTCGGGTTAGTCTTGTTTTCATTTCTCCCAATCTCGTCGTTTAAAACGCACCTTAACTTACTTCTTTGGGTATATTCAGGCGAACAACGAACTTAACGATATGATTGAGCACTATGAGGGACTACTGCTTAGTAGGGAGCAAGATATCAACGCTTGGAAGGGCAAGCTTTCTTCCCTTGAGGCCGATCTCCGCTCTACTTCTGATTTTAAGCAGAAACTAGAAGACTGAGTTGACCATCTCTCTTCCGAGCTTTTGAAGTCGAACAACGAGTTGCAGGATCAATATCAAAGGTACCACAAGCTTCAGGATGAGCTCTCGACTACTAAAGGCCGGCTCTTTGAATCTGAATCAGCCGCTTATGATTTGAACAATTAGTTCTCCGAACTCAAGGCGAAGTACAATGCAATTGTTAAGCTCTGAGATGCTGAGTTGGCCAAATTGGCGTCTAAGGCCAGAAGAGAGGTGAAAGGTCGTGGGATGGAATTGATTCAAGGGGATATCCTTTTCATTCAGACCGAGAAAACTAGGACGGAGCTGGAATCAGACATCAAAGAGTATGAAAGCAACTTACTCCTTCTAGATCAAACTCACGATGAGGACTTCTCCGTAGAACAAGAAAGGTCCGAACTGGAGGCTGTTTTAACAGAAAAGCGAAATCGTCTAGCTGCCCTTCCTTCCTCATCCTTCAACAATAATTCGAGGAATTCTTTACAGAATGACCTCCTTTGAGTGAGTCAGGTTTAGACTAGGATGGTAAGTTTTGATGTTTGAAACTTTAATATCAATCTGAAACTAGTTGTACTCGCATTTTTCTGATTCAAAATGTTTGCCCACTGAACCCGAGATGGTTGCCATGCCGGTGAAAACTCCCGAGCCTACTCCCATCTTGCCTGAAGTCCCTTTGGTGGTAAATAGCGAAACGGTGATCATCGCGAATGATGAGGACATTTCCGGGTTTGAACTGGAGACCTCTACTAAGCAACCCCCTATTGGTGAAACGACTGGGCTAGAGTCAGCAGCCGCTGAGACGGTCCACCCTGAACCGACTGTCGCCGAGTTTGAGACGCCTGGTGATTCGTAATGGATGCGTCCATTTTTCATGGGGATTGTCCCAAATAACCAAAACTTAAAGTTATTTTTTGAACTAATCTATTTATCGCCTAAGGATGCTTCATTTTCGAACAAGTATTTGCTTGAGGAGGCTTTTAAACCTTCATAACTATGATCCCAAGTTTTTTTTTTATAGAAAGCGGATTTGCAAAATCCGTTCCTTTAAGTATTTGTTGGCCATGTGGCTAAGTTTCAAGATTTTCAGGTTGATCAGACTTTTCTCTTTAAACGTGAGAACCAAGCTCATTTTTGGTTGCGAATTCCCCACCTCGGGTTTAATCAATTAGGTTTATTTACTAGGCTTGGGCCTTAACTATTCTTCTTTATACTTAATGAGCCTTTTGTATTTAATGTGATGGTTGCCACTTCCCTTCTCAAGAAACAGGAAAAAGCTTCACGCCTTTGAGGCAATAATTGCTTTTTCTCGATTTCCAAAAATGGTTTAAACCATTTGGACACGCCACAATTATTAAATTTGTGGTTCCAAAGAAAACCCTAACTCTCTATAAATAAGAATACAAACTATCACTAAATTTTTCAAGCATGATCTCAAAAATTTACTTGGTAAATACTTCAATGATGGAGAACGAAGGAGCTTCCACCGTTTGTCCTCTCGACTCCGACAGCCCGTTGTTCCTGTCCGACGACGGCTTTGAGCCAGCCGGCGTTCTCTTCCCTCACGCTGCTTTCCATTTCCCATCGGAGGACGAAAAAGAGGCATAAGACTTCATGGACAAGGTAAGGTCTTAACCTTCTTCTTTTTAAAAAAAAATCTTCTTCTTAACTCTATGCTGAACAATTCCCGTACTAGGTCGTTTATAAGCATCACCGCTTGTGCGACGAGAGGCAGCGTTTGGGCCTCAATAGACAGACGCTCGAGCCCCGAGTTGCTCGAGTGAAAAGGAAGGTGAGAGCCAAGGAGAGCGATCCCTTTCAATGAGAATGGAGGAACTTTGACTGCGTGGCTAAGATCCCGACCATGCTCCGGATGTATCTCCGTGCGCAGGGTCAAGTTCCCGGTCCCGTGAACACTCCTGTCAAGGTGATCCCATGCGAGAGCGAAGACGACGACGAGGAAGAGCCCAACAACTCCTGGAAGCGGGTAAAAAATTACTTCGAGGCGGAAGTCAAGAATGAGGCATCGACTTCGAACCCTGAACTGGCGATAAAGGAGCCTTAAATGTCCCCCGAACGCGAATATTCTCTTTTTCTTTCCTCTTTTTTTTTTATCTTGTTTGGATTTAGTACGAGCTTCGGCCCATTTTTATTTAAGGAAACTTTCCTATTTTTCTTGATTTGGAAAATATTCGTTTCAGAGATACGTTTTAAATATCCTTTCAACGCTATACTGGGAAGGCCATGGCTACACGCCATAAAAGCCATCCCATCGACCTACCACCTATGCATTTAACTCCCCTCCGATATGGGGATAGCAGTCATATACGGCAGCCAACGCAGCTCCCAAAAATGCTACATGGGTGTGGATGTCGGATCTCGCATTTTTGCCCCGACTAATGATCCGTCATCATTCTTTAAATGGGCCTGGGTCAGAGCCTTAACGATGAGTCCCACATTGTCAAACCTAGAATGGGCCGAGACAGCCCACTTGAGCCAGGTTGATTTAAAGAATCTTTTTCAAGCGTTACGTAACGGAAATCTGCGGAGTAAATGAGGCTGCGTTAATGCACGAGGTGGCAGTGTGAAACGTAAACATTAATGAGGCATGATTCGCGGCGTGATATAAGCGTTCATTTAATTTGTAGATATTCGATTTGTTTGTATAAATAGTACTGGTTCATCATTTGTAAAAGGGGACAGAAAAATCACTATACAAAAGAATTCCGATTAATTGAAATATTGTCCGATTTAATCTTAGCTCGACTAACAAGGTTTAACGTCCTTGTAACATCCACAAATTCCTAATTGCGGATTCCGACATCCACAATTTGGCGGTAGAAGGAGGGTAATTAAATCTTTTACTTCAGAGCTCAGGTTGAATCACCATGAGCACCGGCGACAACCTAAGTTCCGGCGACCAAGCCTCCACCCTTGACGATATCAAGAATCTACTTCAAGAACTCTCCGAAAAGACCAAGCGACAACAGACCGCAGTAACCTCTTTATCTGATAAGTTCGTTTCTTTTCAGGAGTAGTGCGGCGGACAGCTCGCAGCGCTCACCACCAGTCATTGTGAAATTAGGACAGCTCTTAATGCATACGAGGATCGAGTTGACTTTCTGTATGTCAGAGCATCGCGCACCGCTGGAGTCCGAGCACTCCTCGATTTTCAAGGAGACATCAATCCTAGCATCCAAACTTCGCAGGCGGGAGCAAATCAGCAGACTGCGCCCCCTCAATTACCTTGTGTCTCTCCAATCAAAATTGGAACCACCTCGAACCAAAACCCGGCTGTTCTGACTATCTCGGCAAATCCTGACATTCCTGTGGATGGAGTAGCGGCCAGGACTCCATCATTGTTTCTAGTAGAGCCTTCAGTCAGACTCCCGAGCTCATAGTCACCCAGGAGTCAGATGTTGTCAATACAGAGCTTCAGACTCTCAAAGATCAAATTTGGGCTATGAACGCCAAAGTTCACCGAGCTACCACATCAGCTCCCAAAGTCGATAGGGTGACCGAAGCAACTCGACGAACACCTTTTACTCCAAGGATCTCGAGATTTCGAATTCGAGACTTCCGAGACTTTAAGCTCCCCTGCTACAATGGAAAGGGAGATCTAAAGGAGCATTTAACATCTTTTCAAGTAATCGCGGGTCGGGTCCACTCGAACCGCATGAGGAAGATGCCGGAACTTGTCAGGGCCAGCTCTCACCTGGTTCACCCAGCTTGAAGAAGGTTCAATCGATAACTTCAAGCAGCTCTCCACCGCTTTCATTAAGCAGTACGGATATTTCATCAAAAACGAGGTCACAAAAGCCCAGCTTTGGAATCTCTCTCAGTCCGCGGATGAGCCTCTTCGGACTTATATCATCGCTTTTAAGGAAATAATGGTGCAGTTACCTGGTCTATCTGACTCGGCAGCTCAGTCCGCTCTCAAGAATGGATTGTGGTATGAGTCACGTTTCCGCGAGTCATTAACTGTCAACCAACCATAAACAATTCAAGATGCTCTCCAAAGTCTTCTCCTCCCCCTGTTCCGAAAAACCCGGCCGAACTCCAAAAGCCCGCAGCAGGAACTTTCTCGGTAGATAAAGAATCGCCAAAGGCTTCTCCAAAAGCTTCTCCATCTAAACCGCCTTTCTCTCCGAAGGGCAAAAACGGCTTTTCCGAGTAATAAATGGATCAGAGACCCAAACGCTTATTGTGATATTCACAAAATGAATGGTCACGCCACCAAGGATTGCAAAGCTCTGGGAAGACTTTTGGCTGCCAAGTACGCATCAGGGGAAATTCCCGAAGTCAATGTCACAACAATCGAGCAGGCACAAGCAGCATATGAAGCGTTGGAGTCCGAAAAAACTTCACCCCCGAACAAGAAGCAGAAGAGTGAATCCACTTCCGAAACCTCCAAAGGCCCTAAGAAAATGGTCAAAGTCATTATGGGAGGATCGAAACTTTTTCGTGACTCTATTAGTTCGATTAAGCAGCACGAGTGGAAAGGTAGCGAAAAAAACAAAAGCAAGCCAAGCTGACAGGCCCGAAATTTTCTTTTCCCAGGAAGAGACCAGTGACTTGAACAAAGCTCACGATGATGTCCTTGTAATTATGTTGGATATAGCGAACTGCGAAGTACAAAGGGTACTCATCGATACCGGAAGTTCAGTGGACCTGATTTTTCTCGATACCCTCGTGCGAATGGGGATTTTGAAGAATGATATAAGAGGTGTCCCAAGCCCACTTGTCTCCTTCACAAGCAAGACTTCGATGTGACTTGGCACAATAACGCTCCCCGTCACTGCACAAGGAGTTGTTAAGATGATCAAATTCACCGTTTTCGACCATCCAATTGCATACAACATGATTCTCAGGACTCCGTGGCTCTACGAAATGAAGGCAGTCCCATCAACTTATCATCAATGCGTCAAATTCCCAAATCCGATTGGAGTTAAGCAAATTCTTGGGAGTCAGCGCACTTCGAGGATGTGCTACATGATTGGGCACAAGCTCAAAATCAAATAGCAACCACAGCTTGAGGCAGCTCTGAACGCGATCAAAATAGTCGGAGATACCCTCGTGGAAAAAGTGGTTATCAACATTCAGCATCCAGATCAACCTGTTAGTATCGGGGCCAACCTAGGCGAAAATTTCCGAAGTAAACTAATCCAATTTCTCGAGAAAAATAAAAGCACTTTCGCCTGGACTGTCGGGGAAATGACCAAAATCAGTACAAAGGTGATCTCGCACGAGCTGAACGTAGATCCAACCTTTAAACTAGTCAAACAAAAACGTCGAAAGGTTGGCCCAGATCGCGAAGAAGCAGTAAATGCCGAAGTTATTAGACTTTTCGAGGCAGGTTTAATTCGCGAAGTCAAATACCCCGACTGGCTCTCAAATTCTGTAGTGGTTAAGAAAAAGAATGGCAAATGGCGTGTTTGTGTTCAATTCACTGACCTCAACAAAGCATGCCCAAAAGACTGCTTCCCACTTCTCCACATCGAACTACTCGTAGAGTCCACTACGGGGCACGAAATGCTTTCGTTTATGGATGCATTTTCCGGGTATAATCAAATTATGATGAATCCGGATGACCAGGAAAAAACATCTATTATCACCAAACGAGGGACGTATAGCTACAAAGTAATGCCTTTCGGGTTAAAAAATGCGGGTGCAACTTACCAACGCTTAGTGAACAGGATGTTCAAAGATCTCATCGGCAAGTCCATGGAAGTATATATCAACGATATGTTGGTAAAGTCAGCTTTTTCCACTTCGCACCTCGATCATCTTCAACAATGTTTTGATATTCTCAATGAATTCAGAATGAAGTTGAATCCTTCGAAATGCACTTTCGCTGTTCCTTCGGGGGAGTTCCTGGGATATATTGTCACTAAGCGCGGAATCAAAGCAAATCCGAGGCAAATAAATGTGTTCTTATAAATGTCCTCACCTCGCACTATAAGAGAAGTACAACGTCTAACAGGCCGAGTCGCAACACTGAACAGGTTCGTATCACGGTCTACTGACAAGTGCCTCCCATTTTATACATTGCTTCGGAAGGCGAATAAGGGGTTCGTGTGGGATGAACGTTGCGAAGAAGCATTCAGGCAACTGAAGAGCTATATATCCGAGCCCCCGGTTCTTGCAAAGCCTGAGTTCGGAGAACGACTATTCCTTTATATTTCTGTCTCAGAGAATGTAATAAGTGGTGTCTTGGTACGCGTAGAGCGGAGTGATGAACGACCTATCTCTTATGTTAGTAAGTCTTTCTCCGATGCAGAAACAAGATATCCAATGATGGAGAAATTGGCCTTAGCTGTCGTAACCGCAGCTAGGAAGCTAAGACCATACTTCCAATCTTATCCGATTGTGCTTTTAACATCGCTGCCACTTCGGACCATCCTTCATAGTCCAACCAAGTCAGGACATCTGGCGAAGTGGGCAATCGAGTTGAGTGAGTTTGATCTCGATTTTCGTGCACGAACAAGCTTGAAGTCTCAAGTTCTCGCGGATTTCCTGATTGAGCTCCCATTGGCTAGTCCTGCATCCGATGTCCCAAGTCAACCCTGGATTTTTCATGTGGATGGTGCCTCTTCAAAACACGGTTCCGGAGCCGGAGTTTGCCTCAAATCTCCTTCAGGCGAAATTCTCAACCAATCTTTCCGGCTCGCTTTCAACGCCTCCAACAACAAAGCAGAGTATGAGTCTTTGTTAGCTGGACTTCGCCTCTCTATTGGAGTTGGCGTACGCGACCTGCAGGCTCACTGCAATTCACAACAAGTCGCAAGTCAGTATTCTGGAGATTACGAGGCAAAAGACAATCGCATGGAAGCATACTTGGATCTGGTTCGAGAGATGGCAGAAAAGTTTGACAAGTTCTGATAAGGTTCAAATTACCTAGAACTACTCTCTCAAATAAGAGATCAATTGCAGTATTTTAGGATCTAATTCACGGAGTTCTTTTGTTCAAACAGTGATTTAAATGTCGAGATTAAGCTAGCATGGTATGAGTGAAATAGTAAGTAAACAAAACAAGAACACAGCAGATTGATTGGGAAAAGAGCTAGGAACAGGGTATTCTCAGAAACTATTGGTTAGTAGATCTAATGAAAGCTAGATTGTTATCGAACCATTCTTAAACTCAAACTCTAATTATGGAATAACCGGTGGGCGTGCCGCAAAACTCCCTATATCTATAGCTAATAATAACCGGAGAAGCCGAGAAACTATCAACCTAAATATGTATTCTTAACGAGTTCAATTGTTGATCTTAGTAAAAAGGCCGATTCTTATTATACACCTATAAACTAGACTCATCAAATAATAGATCCAACTAAAGATACCTATGGCGGGAATATCTATTGTCTGGATTCAAGATCTAGTTAATTACTCTAGATCTAGCCTTAAGCATAATTAAAGATGAAGAATTCTATAGATAACCTAGCAAAGAGGGCAATCTACTAAACCATATGAATCCCTAATAAGAAACCCTATTCCTAACAAGCAGATTACTAAGACATATTGGATGAAGCAAACAACATGATTGAGTGTGAAAGTATAAGCACAGTAGATAGAGAAGGGGAAAGAATGGATCTCTTCACTGTATTAAGATCTGAATAAAACTTTGAAAACAATCGACGAATGGCTTATGTCTCTCAGTAATAGGGTTTGTAGAAAACTTGATAAAAAGACTTGAAAAAAGAAACTTAGGTTTAAAAACAATATATATAGACCCTAAAAACGTCCATGGACTAATAATGCAAATAGGAAAGTCTTCTGGGGCAAATTTGATCTTCTGTAAACTTGAAAGCATCTATGGTTTTTGCTAGGCCGAAACTGGTGTCGATCGACACCAAGAGTGTGTCGATCGACACTCCTCGCTGATTCCTGAATCCAAAAGCGTCCTTAGTTTCCTTTTCCTTAGATCTTGCTCCAAAATGTCTCCTTATCTCCATTGTTGTCCCATTGCATAGAATACTTGAAAAGACACTAAAAAGACTCGAGAAATAACATAAAGACTCAAAATCCTATACCTAAAACATAGATAAAATCGGTGAAAATCGTGTTATATCAACTCCCCAGACTTAGCTTTTGCTTGCCCTCAAGCAAAACACAAAAGCCGAACCCGTGGAAGAGGTTTTGAAAACAAAGGAACTCCCAACATTCTCTAGCCCATATGCCGTGATCATTCAAACTAAGTCCATATGCCTAATAAGTCTAATTAAATCCTAACCAACATGTACTTCTCTACAAGCTTACACAACATTCTAGATTCCATACCTAAGTTCCACAACTATACCCACCAGGCTTTCATTGCTGGGTCTCATCAAACAAGCCAACATTCAAGATCCTTCTAGACTCATTCCTGTACTATACCATGATAAATTGACCATTCTTTATATATATATATATATAT
>Ga0041059_1003196_pt1 | contig 11416 bp, 7 predicted proteins | sample AraColnosormetaG_FD_56232 | JGI IMG/M metagenome (GOLD analysis project Ga0041059, IMG submission 56232) | Arabidopsis roots microbial communities from North Carolina, USA - Col MF nosort | ecosystem: Host-associated > Plants > Roots > Unclassified | place: USA: North Carolina | collected 2013-09-02 | reverse complement strand
AAAAAAAAAAAAAAAAAAATTGGAGACCGGTTCTAAGAAGAATTTTTTAGTTTAGCAAATAGCAACGACAATATTATCCGGCGTGGCTATTAGAAAATATTGTAAGTAATTACTTAAAGTTAAAGCTAACGAAATGTTTGGTCTATTTTATTGAAGATTCGTGGAAAACATGTTTGTTTGGCTGATTTTTTGGGGCCACGCCTGGAGAAGATTCATGGATTATACATCCATCATATCATCTTACTTTATAAACAAGTTAATGGGAATAATATAAATGGTCCAGCTAGATGTGGTCAACAATTATTATAGTGGTTTGGATGGATATTGACGATTCAACTATATACACTATTAAACATTATAACAAAAGTTAAATAATTTTCTTAAAACATTATAAATTTTAATTGTAGGAAAGGAATCACATTTTTAATACATAACTAATATTTAAGAACTAAGATTATATAATTAATTAAAATATGTATATGGCATGCCATCTGATTATTTTGGCGACAGAGTTTGCTAGCCTTAAACCCTTTACAGTTTATTCTGTTTTATTTCTATCTTTCAGTCACACGATTACATTACGAGGACACATGCTCATTGTTTGTAAGAAAATTGAAGTTAAATTTTGAATACAAATTCTTTTGTTATTATTAGTCCAATTCATAGCCAAGTAGAAGCGGCCAATGATCTGAACTTTATATATTTTATATTTTATTTTTATTTAGGTTTTCTGGACATAAAGCTGATGTGAATCGATCAATCGAACAGATGTGTATCTTTAATTTAAAGATCTTTTTGTCACTTTCACGTAATCCCTTATAGTTGGACCATCGGACCACGGTTTTCGTTAAATGTTTTACTAACTAATGGAATTCTGATTTTCCTAGATCATTCTTAAAACATAATATTCATGATATTTACATCTTAATCAACGCGTTTGGTCAAATTTGGTCGACACCAAAATTCTGGAGATTATTGAAGTGTATTGTTACTCTTTAGTACTCGGTGGGTTCCAAAGTTGTTGAGATTTGATGCTTATCTGAAATATAGGTGGGATATATATGAAAACAAAAACTAAGAAAGAATAGTGGGCCAATAACGAAATTTCTTGAGTATGTTGCTTCAGTAGTTAGTTTTGTCCAGAATAATCCTGATATTACCATGCAATAGATTTATAGGATTGAAAAAGATAACCAAAATATATATTTTTATTAAGCTGACCACAAGAGATTTGTCTCAAAATCAGCAAAAACACCAATTGGAGACATGTGTTAACAAATTTAGAGATCCCATACTTTCATCAGAGAAGGGGAAACGTAAAACCCTAGCGACGTTGTTTCAATGCAGACAAGAACTTGTGTAAAGTGAGTATTGGGGATCCCATTACTTTAGAGACACATGACTGGGTGATCCAATAAGGTTTCAAAAAATAAAACCCAAAAATCTTATCAAATCAACATACATTAAATACCTTGGGTTTATATCTGATCAAACATTTATAGCCTGGTCATAACTGCTCTCTCATGGACTCGAAATATGAGTCCACAAGCACCCACAACACTCAAGAAAGTTGTTGTACAAGCCTATTTTTCACATATGGCAACAGAGGAACAATGTTCTCCACAACAACCAAAAGGTCACTTTTAAAACAATCTTCAAGAATATTATTTGATCGAGAGATCCGTAACACCATATCCGGTAAAAAGTACAAGAAAAGATAGAGAAGGCTTATGCTTCTTTGGATTCATTAACATTGTAGTCTTGTTTTAGTTATTTTTACCAAGATTACTCTACCATTATATTATTCATTTTCTAATGATATTTACAAGTTAGAAAAACAAAATACGTTCATAGCCTTAGATTTATCCAATCTCATTTTAAAAAATATATTTGTTTTGGTTAAATATTTGCATTGATACTCTTTTCTTTTGTATATCTTTTTATTTAATATAAAAATGTAAGTATCATTTGATTAGGTTTTGCAAGATATTCAAACTATATAATCGGGTCTCATTTAAAAAAAAAAGAATTAAAACATGGAGGCAAAATCACTCATAATTTAGTACATCGACATAAACTTAAGCAATGAAGGTCACGGTGTCAAGATCATTAATAACAATCTTGAGAATCCGAAAACAAATAAAAATCGTGAAAAAGACAAGAACGGGAAAATAACTTGCTTTTGTACACCTTTATTGGAACTACATTGGTTTTTAAGACCCCAAAAAGATGATAAGCCAGCAACATTAGTAACTACGTTCAGATTTTAACCATACAGAAACATGCGACCGGCATGGCCCCTTCTTCTACGCAATTCTCTTTCACCTATATCCCAAACATACGAACACCATTCTTTGTTATCTTCTTATTTTTTTTAGTTTTGTTTATTTTTAACTTCTTATAATCCATAGAGGAAGGTATTAGGAGTAACATGTGACCGGCATGACCCTTTTATCAAACTTAATCACACAAAGTTGTTTTATAGTCTTAGTTGTTTATTCTTGCAAGCATGTCAAACCTCTGAATTTTAACTAAACAAAGTGATGTCATTGGTTGTAATTATAAACAAATTAATCCACGTCAGCCTCTGAGGTACTTTCAAAGATTCTCACTTTGTCCTTCTTACAAATTAAACTCCTCCTTTTGGTTCAATTTGCTTTAAACATGTCACTTTGTACTTATAAAGATTCTCACTTTAGGCTACATGTTGAAATCGCATACTAGTTCTTAAATGATCAGTGTTTTCTTCCAAGCATGACAACTTAAATAAATTTCTCTTGCAAGTTGTTAGCGGACGTGTTTCTTGTAAAAGCGAGTACACGTGGCGAGCTACGAACTAACAAAAGATTCTCATTGGTTAGAAACTAATTTACGTCAGCCTCTGAGGTTCCTTATAAATTAAAGACTCACTTGGTTCCTCTAACAAACTAAACTCTTTCCTTTTGATTCTGCTTACTCCCAAAAACACACATTTAAACATCTTAGAGAGATGTCGATCTCCGGAGCTGTGCTTAGTGGGTTGGGTCCTTCGTTCTTGATCAGTGGAGGCAAGAGAAGCGGCGTTGGCGGTGGAGCTATGAAAGTTGGCCGGAAGAATGTGATCATTGCACCTCAGCGCAAGAAGTCATGGGTCTCAGCCGCCGTGAAAGGTGCTGGTAACTCACCGAACGACCCCAAATGGCTTGATGATGCCTCGTAAGTCTTTTTGTTTGGACATACTTGAGATCTACATAGACATCGGTCGAATAAAACTTTTAACATATACTCTAAGATGATAAACAATTCATAAACGATGATATGATTTAGTTTTTACGTGATTTTTAGTATAGAAATTTGATACACTATGGTTTAGTAATAGGTTCCGCATCACTTCTAAGAAAATTTAAACTTGTTTTCATGAGATTGTTTTGGTATACTTATGAAATATAACTCATAAATTTGGTTTTGAAACTAAACACTAAAGGATGTAATATTCCTTCTTTTATAAGCTTAAGATGAAGTTGTTTACACAATTGTATATGAGATTAAAGTTTTACTAAATACCCATTTTGAATTCATTGTAATAATTTTGTGTAATTGTCACACAAACACACAAATAATAGAGAGAAAGCTTCGGGGTACGTGAAAGAGAAGGGAAGTGAAGTGGGAAACGTGTCTGCTCAAAAGGGACAAGAGCTTCAAAATCAGATGGAGAGAGCAAAAGACTACATTTTTGGGAAAGCTGGTGAAGCGATGGACTCGGTGGCTGAAAATGCAAAGAGAGCTTCGGATTTTGTGACCGAGAAAGGCAAAGAGGTGAAGGAAGAAACTACTTCAAGGACGGACAAAGCCAAAGATTTTATCGTTGAAAAAGCCGGTGACGTAAAAGATACGGCTATGGATATGAGAAACAAAACGTCTAAGTACGTCGGAGATAAAGCAACGGAGGCTAAAGAAGCAATATTGCCTCCAAAAACTGATGCATAGATATATTAACGTGTTGGTAATTTAATTAGAGGTTACGTTCGAACCTACAAGAAATTTAAACAGTCAATTTCCGACAGACGACCATTCTCATGCTATATATTTGGAGCCCTAAACAAATAAACATAATGAGGCAGGCAATGTAGAAAAAAAATGCTATGTTTTCAATGAATTATTTTCTAATTGTATACTCTCTATGTTCTTTATTAATTGATTTTTAAGAGAAAATAAATTGTTTCAAAAAGATTGAATTTATAGGTTTTCTATGCACCATTTATTCGTTCTTATTGATGAATTTTAAACTTAAGACAAATAATTGAATATTATTGGTTTAGAACTATAGAAAAATGTAAATCACAAAAATTAATATATTTATAATCAGTTTTAATATGTTTTCTTAATCTATGTGTGTTTTTTCTAGAAAATCAATTAAAAAGAAACAGATGGAATATTAACATATAACTATGCCATCTAGACCTTTTCCAATTCTATTTTCATTTTATGTTTCATCAGTTTGGCTTTTAACTCATATATATATATAATTTTATTCTTCCTACAATGTCACATTAAAAAGTTCAAACCAAAATTCTCTCTATTGTTTTTGCAAGTTTTAGTATTGTCATCTCATTAAATCAGTAGATGATGATTAGGACTCTTGGAAAGTTTAACCCTTTTAGATTATTCTATATTCTATTCTTAAAAGGACGTTTGTGTTATTACAAAAAGAACTAAGAGATATGTATCATATTAGTATTAAAAGAAGAAGAGAATGAGCAATGAAGAGCCACATGCGGCCGGCATGGTCCCTCCTTATACGCATTTCTCTTTCTCCCAAAACATTTGACCTTAGAGAAACAGCATGTTTTTCCACCTTCTTTTGTATTTTATTATAATTTCATATTCCATTAAGTTGTTGTTTAATATAAATATAAACACTAATCAAACTCAACCAGAGTTTTCTGATGTTAATTATATATTAAACTTTGTTTTATCACAAGCATGTCAACGGGATTTGTGTGCGGCGGATTCTCTTATATATCTATCTCTGTTATCCAAATTCCTTTTACATACAAATTTTCACTTTAATCTCGTTGCTTTTGATAACTTAATTACTATACGAATATCTTACTCTTATCATACTGACTACTGAGTGTATAAATATTACTAGTTGACATTTTTAGAAAATACTGAACTAGTTAATTTTTGTATCGATTAATCTATCCACGTTAAGTGTTGTGTACAAACAACTTCTACATGTACACAGAATAACACATGGTTAAAAGTTTAAAAGTTGAAGACTTGACAATAATATAGAGACTTGTTGGTAAAAAGATATGGAAAGTTCACCATTATTGATGGAAAATTAAGCGTGACATGTGAAACATTTTCCCTTAGATTCTGGTCCTTGTTAACTGCATAAATGTTCATGTTCTTTGTTTTGCCGCTTTGGTTGGATTCCACTAAAGTCTAATCATCCAAAATCTTTGGAGTGTATTAATACATGACATATTCGGCCAATTCAAGAAAACCTGGGAAAACAGTTAAAAATAAATTATTTACATACCGAAAATCGTAAACATGGTAGGTAAAAAACAATCAAATTACTTAAAATATTTCTTAAAATTTTAATTGATTTAAGATTTTAAAATTATTTTTTCATAGATTAATAGTAATTTTCAAATTACCACATATATTCCATGTTCCAAAACTATACCAAAATCATAAAATTCAAGATATTCAGATTTGTGAACTTCTCTCAAACTTTAGTTTGCGATATTTTGAGAAACCATTTCACAATTGTGAGATTTTTAAGCAATTTTGTTTTTTGGGTGATAATATCTCAAGGTTTTTTTTTTCTTCTTTAGATTTGGTAAAAGAACTTTTGCACACAAACAAAAAAAAAGATTTGGTAAAAGAACTTTTGATATTTGTCTATTACTGTTGGTGGACAAAACCGTTTTGCAAAGTATACAAGAAATCTTGGTGTATTAATTTTTCATCGGATTGATATAATTAGGGCTTAATTAGATCCAAGCATGTACTTTGTGAAGTTAAATTCGGGCAATGAAACAACCACACAATATTATCATAAACCACTATGGAAAGAAATTCTTTAAGATTGGTTAAGTACTTAAGTTTAATATGAACATTTGTTTAGTCTTCTTTTAGTTCTCAAATCTCTTAATTTACATGACTGATTCTTTGGAATGTATAGACTATGAAATTATGTTTATATATTTGCTAGGTATTAGCATCTCTGGTTTGGCATGACACTACTATATATCCTAAACTATATATATTATGAGAAAAAGTTAGAATTCAAAGATTTAATTTTAATAATTACCTATTTTTTGTCATGACAATTATTGTATTTTCTAATATTTTTCTATCTATATTCCCCAAAAAAATAACATTTGAAATCCCAGTGAATCTCCATGAATAGGAGAAAAATATTGAGTCAAAACACCATCAAATTTGTTTCTAATTATTGTCTGTAATTTCCTACCAATTAAAGATAAATCTCATAAACAGAAGAATCTATAATAGTGCTGTCTATAATCTACTACCTAATTGAGATGAATCTCCTAAACCGGGATAAAACCGGTTTATAATAGTGCTGTCTATAATCTACTACTTAATTAAGATGAATCTCCTAAACCGGGATAAAACCGGTTCAATAACCCTGATAAAAAGAAGAGGGCGGCTGCTAACGTGCGCATCGGGTATTTATGAGTAGAATCCTCCTCATTCCTCATCACAAATACAACAACAAAAAATTGTGTGTGGACTCTTTCTCTCTTCTTTGCTGGTTTTGAGGAGAATCGTGTCGGCTAAATTTGTGTCAGACACACCACACTCTGAGTAATTTTTCTCATTTCTTCGATCTCTCTCTCTCTCTCACTCTGTTTTTCTCAATTTAATAATCTCTTCTCTTCTCTTTCTTCTTCGTTATATATATAAATTAACAAACTTTCTTCTTCTCTGGCAATTTCAGTTGCAAAGTCTTCCTCTTCTTCTTCCACCAGAGACAATTCCATCATCATCATCAAATAGACAAGGGAAGAATTCAATTTCCCCTTTCTTTATTGGCGCGAAGATCTTTCACAGAATCAATCACCAACGAAAAATCGAGAATGGGTTCGTTACTTTTCTCTCTGTTTTCCGATGATTGAATCCAAATTTGTATCTTATGATTTGTTTTCGTAACTGGGTTTTGTTCAATTTTGAGTCTTTTGTTGTTTTGATCGTTTTAGGGTTTACTCTCTGTTTTTTTCCCAAAAGGGGTCTTCGTTGTTATTGAATCTAATGGAATTGGTTTTTTTTTTTTGTGGACAGATGTTTGCTTGAGCTATTCATATAATATGGATGATGAGATTGCTAAGTTCATCAGAAGAGTGAATCCACCAAGGTAATTTTTTGACTAATCTCGAATTGTTTGTTTTGTTCTTCGAATTTGGACTTGAGTTTAGTTTGATTATCATTATTTCAGGGTTGTGATCGATAACGAAGTCTGCAAAGATGTTACTGTCATTAAGGTATTGAAACGTCTATGAGATATGGTTAGGTTTTGATTTAGTGAAAAGAGTATGAACGTTTTGATTTGTGTTTTAGGTGGATAGTGCGAATAAACATGGGATACTTCTGGAGGTTGTTCAAGTTTTGACTGAGCTTAATCTGACTATTAAGAAAGCTTATATCTCCTCTGATGGTGGCTGGTTTATGGATGTTTTCAATGTTACTGATCAAGATGGGAACAAAGTTACCGATGAAATTGTTCTTGAATATATCCGTAAAGTAAGTGAAGTGATATGATTGTCTCTTGTTTTCTGTTTGATTTTGGTTACTTGACTCTTTCTGTGGTGTGTGATTGCAGTCTCTTGGTCCTGATGAGTCTTCTTGCTTCAGTCCATCAATGAGATCAACCATTGGGGTTAAACAATCTGTCGACTACACTGTGGTTGAGCTAACAGGAACTGATAGACCCGGTTTGTTGTCTGAGTTATGTGCTGTTCTTATGGACCTCCAATGCAATGTGGTAAACGCTGAAATTTGGACACATAGAGCAAAAGCAGCAGCGGTTTTGCAAGTGACCGATGAAGAAACGTGCTCTGCAATCACTGATCCAGAGAGGTTGTCCAAAATCAGGAAACTTCTTGGTTATGTGCTTACAGGTGGAAGCAGTGGCAGAAGATTCCGTGAACCGAAAACCACTGTTTCTTCTGCTCTTAATGAGACTCACACGGACCGTAAGCTTCATCAATTGATGTTTGCAGATAGAGATTATGATGAATGGGAGAACAATGTCGATGACGAGGATAAATGTGGGAGAGTAATTCCAGATGTGGATGTCTCCAATTTGCATGATTTGGATTACTCCATTGTGATGATCAAGTGTAAAGACAGACCGAAGCTTCTTTTCGATACCGTCTTCACTCTGACAGATATGAATTATGTCGTTTCACATGCTAGCATTGACGCTGAAGGCCCCCAAGCTTATCAGGTACATATACATCATTAGGCTCTATAGAAGCTCTTGATGTTGATCCACATATTGTATATTGTACCATCATCTGAATTCTCGGGTTTTTGTAGGAATACTACATAAGACATACGGATGGATCTCCTGTCAAATCCGAGGCAGAAAGACAGCGAGTGATCAAATGTCTAAAAGCAGCTATTCAAAGAAGAGTCTCTGAGGTAAAAACTCTCTATCATTTGCTTGAAGAAGTATCATAAGAACTTTTGTGTGTTGTAGCTTTAACATATGGATATCGTTTCCATGTGTTTTAGGGGTTGAAGCTTGAGCTTTGCACTTCAGATAGAGTCGGGTTACTCTCGGATGTGACTCGAATCTTCCGCGAAAACAGTCTCACAGTAACAAGAGCTGAAGTGAAAACAAAAGGAGACAAAGCTCTTAACACATTCTACGTGAGGGACGCTTCTGGCTACCAAGTTGATACCAAGACCATAGAATCCATTAGACAAGTCATCGGTCAGACGATACTTCAAGTGAAAGGCGGAAACACAGACGCGAAACCGAGTCCTCAAGATTCACCAACAGGGTTTCTTTTCGGGGTTTTCAAGTCGAGATCTTTCGTCAATTTCGGGTTGATAAGATCTTAAAACTTGAAAGAGGTGTTACCTCTATTTGTAAATAACCATAGTACATTGTGTGAATATGTAGATAAAGCTTTTAGGAAAGTAAAGTTTAGATTCATTTTTACAGGGTTCTATAGTATAGATTCTTGTGTAGTAAGTAAATGTTGGTTTTTTATATTTGTGGTTGTATATAAAATGGATTCTTCTTGATTTATTGTTTGTTACCAATCACTTTCGATCGTTTTCTATAATCGCTGGTTTGGTAAATCTCATTAGATTTCATTTGACATGGTCCTGTTGAAACATCTATTTCAAAATGTGATAGATTTTTTGGAATTGCTCATAATAATATGAGTGATGGCATATATAATAATGATAACTTTGGCATAAAGTCATAACAAATATTGGGTCATGATCCTTGTTGATTGGTGTGCCACACCTTTGAGTATGACTTTTGCCACGTGTCACTCGTTGTATCCATAACTTTCTTTATTTTTTTATTATGGTTTATGAAAATCAAATTAAGAAAAACTTGCACCCACGAACTTTCTTATTTTAAAACAAAAGTTCAATTTAAAATTGTTTGTTGTGATATGTATTGCCCTCATCACGATCATTTACATATAATTTTGGACGGCTAAATTGATAATTCTCTCGTTTTGTTATAAAATAATGTTCCAGCAGCCCCGACAAATACCAAAAGACAAAAAAAAATATATATATGAAAGGACTGACCCAAACAAAGTAGAAAACCAGATAAGAGACAAAAATAAAATAAAAAAAGTGGAAGTTGCTAATAAATTTTATAAATAAATAATGAAAAATAGAGTTTCAATTGTTCCAAACACCTACGTTTAATTAAATGATTTTTTTGAAAAAATATATAATTACCATATCTAACGACGTTACATGTGTAGTTGTGAATTTAGTTTCTAAGAGTATACATAAAATATATATGCACATGCAAAGTTGCAAACACAAGCTAAGCTAGGTCCCTTCTTTTTTGGGGCAAACACAAGCTAGACCCTTTGTAACCAGATTACAAACCAGAAGAGGCACAAAAGAACGAGGCAGACCAAATCTTAATTTGATCATTCATATCAAATTTGGACTATCCTAGATTCCTAGATTCCTAGCTAGTTGACATTTGACATGCACGTATCAATTATATCGGCGTCCACATAATCATAACATCATTATCACATCATCATCATTATCGTCATACTATCATCATCCTACCACCATTATAAAAAAAAAGACAAATTTCTCGTATTTTTTTTGTATCGTATATATAACCTTTGGAGAATTTTTTTTTTTCTAAGACCTTTGGAGATATTAATAGAGATCAGGTACGGTAAATTTCTTAAATTCCCGATGAAGTTTATGTATATTCACATTCTTCCCTAGAAAATCCCAACCGTTTCCGAACTGTTGCAATAAATTCTAATACAAAATCGTAATCAAGATTTCCTCCTTGTAAATTGAGCAAAGAGTTTAATTCATCTAATAAATCGTTTGGCATCACAACTACAGCTATAAAAATCACATGACCTTACACTCGAAAGATTAAAAAAAGAAGAAGCTAAAATCTTAGAATCTTGATAATCGTCACTCATCAGTATATCAAAATGAGCGACAACGACCGTAACAATAACCAGAAACAAGACACGTCATCATATCTTGGAACAGCCATGGCGGTCATAGGTGTCGTCGGAGCTATTGCCGGTTTATTCTCCGGAATGAGTTCGGGCCTCCACAAGAAGACCATGAAGGCACCAGGAAAGGATGGGCGAATTTTCAGGGAAGTTTTCGAAAGCAACCCGAAAGGTTATTTTCGAAATCTGCGTAACAAATGAATATTTGAGTATGTGGGATTAATATTACCACAGGTTTCTTTTTTATGATTGAGTAATAAGAATAATAACAATGTAGCTAGGTTTCATTTGATATGTCAAATGTACCATGTTACGTTATGATTGTTGTTATGTTATATAAAAACTTTATCTATTTTGCTTGTTTTGTTGTTCAATAGTCACTTATTCTAAATTATTAAATTATAATTTGAAAATGACGAATGGCCAACAAAAAAAACACGAAACTTAAGTAAAACGAGCAATCAATCAAACCAAAAATATAGACTCGATTCCAATTTTAGATGATAAGTTATACAATTTGAAACTATATGGGACAAGAGGAAGATAGTGATATATGCTGATAATGGTAATGAGGTTTATGATGAAGATAAAATTCATAGTCAAAATTCCTATTTCAAGTTGATGGCCTTTTATTATATTCTTTTTTTTTTTTTTGACACAAAAGAACTCCATATGTTATTAGTTTGGTTCGAAAAAGT
>Ga0041059_1003195_pt1 | contig 11420 bp, 5 predicted proteins | sample AraColnosormetaG_FD_56232 | JGI IMG/M metagenome (GOLD analysis project Ga0041059, IMG submission 56232) | Arabidopsis roots microbial communities from North Carolina, USA - Col MF nosort | ecosystem: Host-associated > Plants > Roots > Unclassified | place: USA: North Carolina | collected 2013-09-02 | reverse complement strand
AAACCAATGATAATTAACTATTTTTCTTGAAAATTACAATTCACCAATACTAACCAATAAATATTACATGGAAAACTTAAAAAATCAATCTTTTAGAAACATATTTTTTTTCTAAACAATCAAACAAAAAGGAACAGAGGGAGTATTAAGTAATAGAGGGAGTAAGACATTAGACATGTATATGGAAGTTTAATAAAAAAGAAAGAAAATTCTGGATTTTAAGATAAGAGTAAAAATTGTTACATTTATGGTAATGTCCTTGACAAGTTGTAATACAATTGAGATCAAAAGTCACAAATAGGTGAAGCTAACATTAATAATTTTTTTCTTTACCCTATAAACTTAAACTATAGACTTTTTCCAACTTATGTCAAGATGAGATAGACACAACACAACACATGTTAAGATTATTTTTGGGCTGCCGGCTGCTACCACTTGATTAATAGGAGAAACGTTCACGTTACACCCTTTATCGCATAAGATTTTCTTCTTTGATGTTTCGTGGGAATTTGGTTTAAATAATCATTCTTATTTACTTAAATAATTATTCGCTTTATTACTTTAGATAGATTGACCGAGGTAGATAAGAGAGTTGTAATAAAAATTTGTTGTGTTTACGTCGTGTACATTACACTTTGCTAATTCACTACAAAAAGTTTTTAACAAATTGTTTTATGTATAAATTGGTTTATTTTAAGGTCCAAAACATATGTTAAAGTTTTTAAACATGTAACTAGACTCCATATTTTAATTAGTAAACATGACCCATATTTGTTTATTAATGTTGAGCCGGCCTATTTTACCTTAAGAATCCTTGTAAAGAAAGGTGGACCAACTAATAAAGTTCATACTATAGGAACTTCGTCTAAATTAGCGTTTCTTCGTTATGGGCATATCATCATTTCATTGCTGATTACATATTTACGTATGAAATTATGGATTATGGGATAAAGTCACGAAACACGTTGGAATTGTTTAATCAGCCTTAAAGATAGACGTTGACAGTTTTGATTTTTTTTTATGGAGTAAGTATATTTTTAGTTGAATTCTGATTATCTTATTCTTTACTATTACTTTTTGTGTGGCGGTTTTTCATATCTGACATCAGAAAGTGATCGATAACTACAATACTTAATCTATTAATTAAAAATATACAGTATGGAAGTTTTAATTGATAATTCTTTTATATAATAAACTTGAGGTATTTAAAATGTGTGGTTGTTAGTTGAGGGTTTTGTTTTAATAAAAAAAAATACATGTTAGAACTTAGAAACATATATCAAACATTTGTCAGTTCAAATAAAAATTGTGGTTAACATTATTCACTGCATAATAAGTAGAAGTATTAATATATATGATTTTGCCACAAATCATAAATAAAAAAAACCATACTAAAACGGAAAAAATAACTATGTTATTTTACCGATTATTATTATATATATTTTAACTAAGAGATTATTTTTATGTAGAATCTCTAATTGAAATGAATAAAAATGTCGTTATAATCTTTTTTAATATTTCACATAATTTAATTTAAATTTGTACGCTTAATAGTTCAAAATTCAGCCGGCTTAGCTTGTTCTTATGGTTTGCTAATTAAGCTGGTTTGGAAATGGCTCAATTTGACTTTTGAATGTGGGTTGAGTTGCAGAACAAGACCATGACCAAGCCGAAACTAGTTGATGTGGAAGTCGTTATAAGCTCAAGTCGAGAAGAGAATATATATTTTCATCGTATAGATGTTCCTTCATCCTTTTGGAAATGTTTTACATATTATCGAGTCAACAAATTCAAACTCAATTAATTTATAATGAAATTATGCATAAAAATCCCACTGAAATATACCCTTGACAGAATGAAAAAAAAACTCCTATATTTTCATGTTTTGGTTTGCGATTTTTGTGTTCAATGAATTGCGTGCATGATCACTGATCAGACCGAGTTCGTGGGGGAGTTAATCGTGAGATTGCTAGGTTCAAAACCGTACAAGCGTTACAGCTGAGTATTTTATTATGTTTATTTTTAGTTGTCATAATTATGTTCGTTGGACATATATCCTCCAATAGATTTGTAACTGTACCAATATATTATATAGATCGATTTTCTCGTTAAATGTATACATTTGCTCTATATATGAGTTGACCAAAAACAAATAAAAAAAAAAATCAGTTCAAATTGATTCCAACTTCCCACACCTATGAAGGAATGGAAATGAAATATAGAGAAAAAAGTATTTGATAACGTTGCCATTATTAGAAAGTGTAATTGTTATTGTGCATGGCTGATAAAACCTACACGTCACAGAATCGAAAAGATGTTGACGTGCACTACACGAAATGAATACATCTTTATTAGCGCAGCCAGTCAAATATATATTAACAACATCATTTTTCTTACTATCGTGTTAGCGTACCAAAGTTTTTTTTTATTAAATATTTATACATGAAGTATTTTACTAGTAACTAATGTCGGGACTTGTTTTTCTAACAAAGTGGTTTTGACCACTTTTCTAATAAATTTTTCGACAAAAACATTTATCGGAATAAATAGGTATGAGAAAATCGTTGCTGTGAGCACATGAATTAAATTTAGGATTTGAGTGGGATATGAACTTATAACCCATATAATTAGTCTTGTTTTTCAAAAATTATTAAAATAAAAAATTTCGATAATTTCTGAGTATTGTAACAATAAAATCAATTGACGACATGCAATTAATATTGGAATCGTTTTTGACGTCTACGTGAGAATTAAGTCTCATAATTGTGTCATTAAGGTGATATTCTCCTCTTTAAAGGTTATGAAGTTTGGGCATTGGGGCTATAAAGCCATGGCCATTGTCTCTCATTCTAAACATCGAATTCACAAAGAAAATACAACCATCCTTTCCCTTCTTCTCTTATTAAGTCATCGAGTTTGAAAGTGCAACACATCATTAGTGATTAGTGTCGTTGAGTTCCTGATTTTGGATATTGCGAATCAAAAGAAGAAGTTGTTGTTCCATGGAAGAAGTATATTATATACTCTTATATTATAATATTAACCAACCATTGAAACATACATGAATGTCATAAGGTCACCCATAGAGTGACGCAGACTTATTTTATGTAAAATAAACACTTTTGGTATATTTAGCAAGAGAAGAAACAGAAACATGATCTGTACCATGGGTAGCCACCAGCGCAATATCCATCATTTCCTCTATCATTGTTAATGCAATGATCTCTGCACTGATAATCGTTTACACAACGTCCTGACCATGTCTCACTTTCCCTTTTGCAAAGCTCTGCTTTCACAATTGTCGGTGCTTCTATATGAATGGTTAATTATTAACATAAATGAAAGGAAAATCTTAAACACATTTTCAAGGCATATGATAAGGTCATCACTCACCAAAATCAGCAAAGAGAACAAGAGCAACCAAAATAAGGGTAATGGTGGTACAAAACTTAGCCATGACTTACTACTTAGATTTGTGGTGTGGAGAAATAATGAGCGTAAGATCAACCTCTATTTATAATGAAATGATGGTGAAGTTAGTTTGTCATCAATTAGACAAGTAGCTAATAATGTTGCCTGATCTAACCTAAGCGACTGGTTTGGCTTGAGCTAGTACTACATTGTTCACTAGGGCGGCTGGTTCAGTTGACTTATTAACATGGCATGTAGATAGAATGACATATGATCTAGCGATATAATAATCAAGGTGTGATCAAATGAGCATGATACGCCCTCTCCATGCATGTTCTTCAGCTTTTATTTCCATTTTTGAATTTTATCAAGTTCTGTTTTTCTTAATTTTGTAAATGATACGTATATATTAGTTGATATCTTATGGGTTTGATTTCCAGTGAGCAGGGTCATATTCAATATTTTTTAAAGACTTATCTCAAGAGAATGACCCGTAAACTGAAACTTAGCTCCATCTTCGTGTCTAGGCAAATGCCGACTAATAACGTGTAATGATAATCTGAATCACAGTGTTGAAGGAACACATAAAATCAACTCAATAGTAACACATAACATTAATCACACCATGACCGTCAAAGAAGAACTTTGTCGATTTTATTATGTGAGACTTTGAGAAGGCAAAAGTTTACTTATATACTTAACAGGGTTTAATGTATATTTCTTACCGGAAGACAACAATATTTCATAGGTACATAACAGCTATATGGTCACCAAAACCACCAAATGAACAACAAGAAGCAAGAATGGACATGTATCAATCTGGGTTCAACTCTGGGCACCGATGTTTTGAGCCTGGAATCACACCCCATAACTGTTATATACTAGAGGCTAATTACATACATATAAACACTCATTTACCTTTGGATTAGAAATCCAGGATCATACTTTGCTTAAAGCCTAGTTAAGACCAGCCTGCCTCTCCCACCTGAGATCAGCCGAGAACTCAGACAATGCGGATCTAGGATCACCTTCAGCGATAGCCAAGTAGTATAGAGCAGTTCCATCATCAACTTGCATGCTTCTCCTTAGAGATTCAATTAGCCTACGCTTTCCATCGGCTGATAAGTTGGATTGTTGATTCGTACCAGGTACAGGTTGTTCTCTCTTCGGTGCACCTTCGAGGTAAAGAACGGCTACTTCTCGTTTGGCATATTTGTCTAGCTCAACATAACACGTAGTGTTTGCGAGAATTTCAGGATTGCTTATTGGGATAAGCAGTCTGTCTCTTGAGTAAATACCATGGTCGCTCATCATGTTGTTTAGCCGCTTTATGTCCATAACCTACATTGTTCAAAAACAAGGTGTAATATTAAAATCCAGTTACTAAAAGTCCATTTTCGGTAAATACCATGGTCGATCATCATGTTGTTTAGACTAAAAGTCCATTTTCGGTAAAACTCTATCTTTCGTCTGATAGTAGTCTCTATCTAGGTGCAACCAAAAAACTTACTAATACGCGGAGTTCGAGTTACTAAACAAACAATCTGTTCCTAGCATACTCGTCAGCGAATCAAAAGCAACGAGATCAGATACCAAAAAACAGAGCCCAAAAGTTGGTAGTGTGGTGTTATCTTTCACAGTTCCAATAGCTATTTCGGAGTAGAGAAAAGAAAGAGCAACCAATCACCAAGAAAAACTTATCACTTATGCCTCGAAATCGTTACACGAAGTTAAAAAAAGTTTAGCTTCAAGAGTATCTATAAGCAAACTTTAAAGATGCAAACATTTACACACGATAAACGAAAGCATTTAGCTTCCACAGTATCCCGAAGCAAACCTCAGTCAAAAACTCTGCTTCAGGATCTACATAGATTCTTAAGTTACTCTTTAATTCTAAACAATCCAAATTTATAGCTGAACTAAACAACAAATTACTAAGTATCACATGAATATTCATAAGTATTACTAAAATCCAGAAAAAAATGCATCACAAAAAATTCCAAAGGATTATGACGAAGAACACAAAAACTGAGATTACATTTCAAATTAATAAGAATTGCATGAAGTAATCAATAGTTACCTGAACGGCGTATTTGACGGCGAGGCTAGTCACACTATCACCACGACAAATCCGATGAGAAATAGCAAATTTCCAGATTCCGTTATCTCTCCAAAACGAAACAGAAGCTGGTCTTCCAACAAGTTCTTTGATCCGCCATGGAGCCGTGAAAGCAGATACAACAAGATCGTCTTCTGTGGCTACAGAATTCCAAACCTTACAGACGCAGCTCGCACGCGCTAGATCGGCGACGGTGAGCTTTTGGAAGATGATGATTAGTGTATCACGGCAATAAAGCGCCATAGAGAGAGAAATTAGCGGCGAGATTTTGTTTGGTTGATAGAATGGGCGGTGTTGGTGGCGCCGGTGAGGTTATTATCGTCGACGGCGTTTTTGATCGCCGCAGAAGCAGCTTATCCACAGATTTTAATAGATGCTGTCCATAAGATACATTTTATATATTATTTTTTTTTTGTGCAAAAGTACTGTTTACTAGATTTTAACCCGCGGTATTGTACCGCGAGTATAATTTATTTTTTAAAGTTAGTATATATAAAAATTTACAAATTGTATTTATTTATAAAATATTTTTATTTTATAGTTTACAACTGTTATTAAGTAACGTTCTGCTAAACCCGTTCCGCAAAACCCGTCCTGCCAAAAAAACCATTTATTTTATTAATGTTAATCTTATTTATGATATGTTTATGAATCATTGTCTAAATATTTTAGTCTATGCGAGATGTTGAACCCACACATTTTTCGTCAATTGGTTAATATATGTTCATTTTTAAAATTTCGAATCACAAAATATGACGGAATTGTTTTTTATATTTTTTTAAACTCTATATAATATATAATGATGTTATATTATTTGATATATTAAACTTTTTATAAGTTTAAATATTAATAATGTTTTATAAAGTTTAAATATATAAATAATAATATTTTTAAAAAATAATTTTTTTTGCCTTTTAGGTAAATGACATAATAATAACTCTAAAAGTAAGGATTTAGAAGATTTAAATCGTTAATTAAATATTTTCATTCCTAAATAATTAATACGGTAGCATGACATTGTAAATAAGTTTAAATACAGAATTTGTTTATTTAAACAAAAAACGTTTAGTAAGAATAATATTTATTTAAACAAAAAATATTGTTTTAAAATATTATTAACAAATACGTTTATGCTAATTTTAAGGGATTAATATGAAGTTTGTTTGGATTAAATTTGATTGATAATGTGATTAACAATTTATATTAAGAATTTAAAGGAAAATTAATTATTTTGGAAAAAGATTTAATATTAATGGCATTGGGTTGTAAATAAGTCCAACTCTATGATTTATTTGTTAAAATGGCTGCAAAAATGTATATGTAGATATTTAAAAATATGATGACTTTAAGATATTTTTCTATTGAAATTTGATGACTTACAAACAAAAAGTACAAAACACAGATTCATATTTGGAAGTAGTATCTCAGACTTTAAACTCCCAAAAGAAAAATCTCAAAATAGTCATAAGATTAAGAGTACATCGTAAAATAATAACAAGAACTTCAAAAGGCATATCAAGTAGTAGTCCATTCCTCACCAAGACCATAAGCATCCGAGTAACCAGCATGGGCATGCCCGTGGCCATGATGATGGTCATGGTCATCACCAGCCTTTGCTTCTTCTAACACTTTCTGTACTTCCTCAGGGATAGGTTCTTCAGCAACCCGTCTGATGGATTTAGGGAGGAGAGAGACAAATTCTGATATGTAATCTGCAAGCTCGCCGGATTTGCTTTCCTGCATTATCAAAACGACCACAAGTTTTAAGGAATTAAACCCGAAAAACCACGATAAGTAAAACAACGAAAACCAATCTTGAACATACTCAAATATATACCCTTCAATGATACAAGTTCCAGTAAGAACTCTACACCTACTTGAAAACGTCACAGTTTCAGATTAATGTGCCTTTGCTATTTTACAACTAGAAGACCACACAAGTTTGTGTTCTTCAAACAAGTCAAGCAGCCCAAAAATAAAGGCTATAGAGCTAAAGATGCTCTGCTCCTACCGAGTAAAATACAAACTAATGGGAGAACAAAGTATGTTCAAGAGAACAATCCGATACTAACAATCTCAAAAATAGTTGATAAAGATGCTCTAAATTTTGAAATTGGATCTGGTTATAACTTTACTCATTACTAGAGATACATACTTGATTTTAGTATAAACACAAAACCTTCTGCTTTTGACCAATTCAATAAAACTAAAATGACTTAAAAGTCCGAAGAATATCTAACCTGAGGCCACCGGCTGCCTGAATGTGTGACAAACTTTGCTTTCGGAAGAGCCTTAGCTACACGTTGCCCCTCGTCACTCCATTCTTTAGACGCTTCACTAGACCAAATCACTTGCATCGGAATACCATTAATCCCATCTGAATTACCCCATTGTGCAATGTCAAAGCTATGGTTTAACTTGTTTAACGAAGCAACAACAGCTTCTCTCCCATTTCTTCCCTTCAAAAGTATCCTATGAGCATCAATATCCGATAAAGTCATCTCCTTTGAGCACCGGAAGCTCACTAGCTTCTCAAAACCAAACGAAAACGCTAACAAAATCTCTCGAATCCCCGGTACATTCAAAACCCACAACGGCAAAGCTGGACTAATACTAGAGTCAATAAGAGTTACACTTCGAACACTTTGCCAATTCTCAGAAACCCAATTCGAAGCTAACCCTAAAGCTGAATCATGAAGAACCAAATGCACAGGAGCTAAACCCAAAGTATCAATCACTTGACCTAAAACTCTAGCAGTTTCTTCACTCCCTAACTCGATAGCTTTGAAGCTTCTCCTTTTCGAATTCTGAAGCTTTATGATCTCCTCATAAGGCAAATCTCCAGTTTCAATCATCTGATCAAAAGCCCAAAACACACCTTTCTCTTGAATCAAACCATAAACTTCCTTAACTCTAGCCACAAACCCTATCTCTCTATCTCCACCAATCACTACCATTGACTTATCAGAGAACCCATTTCCAGGTAAATCAATAGCAACACTATGGATCCCTTTTGATCCAAGAGATTGAATCATTTCCTTAAAAGCAAACGAACTTAGACCTAACCCATGAACGATTACAACAGTCTCTGTATGAATCGAACCTGATTCAGCTACAAAGACTTCAATTGGTGACTCGTTTGAGTTTACTTGGACTTTGATTGTTCGTCCATTTGAGTAATGTTGACGAAGAGCTGGTGGGAGTGAGAGAAACCAAGATCTTGGATCGTTTTGAGAAGAGAACAGAGAGAGAGATATGAAGATGATTGTGGCTAGTGAGACGACTACTGTAAAGTAGAACCAAAATGGGAAAGGGTTTTGAGATTGGGGTTTAGGGTTCTTCATAGTTGATTCAGATTTCGTAAAGTCAGAGTCTTTAGGTTTGTTCTTCGGTGGATTTAGGGTTTTTGGATCCTCTTCTTCTTCTGTGATAATCGCCATTAAAGAAAGCTTGGAACTTGAGAGAATGTGAGAGAAGTGTGGTGATGTCTTTTAGGACAAAAGGCATTATAATAATAGTAATAATAAAAGAGCAGACTTTTCTGCAAAAGTGGACAAGAGAAACATCATTCAAGGAGCGTGTTTAAAGATGACACAAACAGAGAAACAAATTTTGATTTTGTTCCTAGTCTTTTGCCAATTGTGGGGTATAGTTTTTCACTAATGAATTCCAAAACCTATGGAAACCATAACTCTGTTTTCACTACACATTACAAGGTATATGAATGAACAAACAAATGGGTACAACAAAAAGACTAGGATATTAAAGGTTTGACACCAATAGAAGATAGTGGATGAAAGGGTCAACGATGTAAAACCAAGCTCTGCTCCAAAATCCAAATGGTTTTGTGACAAATTCTATTTCAGTACGGCCCTTGCCAAATAGTCCACACTCCACAGGATCTAACACAAGCAAGGATTTGAACTATGTACTGATGATATTTTATGTCGCAGTGGACAGCCCCGGCCCAACAATTATAACTATAAGAGCCTTGGGGCAACAAATATTTTTAAGAGTTTTTTCTTATCAAATATTCTAATGTTTTGGGTTCTGATTCATACTAATTTGTTTTGGGCCTTATTTTAATATTTTTCAAAAATAAATGGGTTTTTAATCTATGAGTTTTTAAACATTTGGATGAGCTTTAGGCATGTGCACCTCTGCCTTATCCACTTGGGCCGGATGGTAGTGGAGTTTTGTTCAGGATCATAAGTAGTGAAGACATCATAAAGACTGTAACCAATCTCATAATTATGAAAATATGATTCATCCACTTTCCTCCCACCATACTGCTGAGACAAGATGCTATGAATCCATTGTTAGCAAGATCCAAAAGGTGGATGTTCCTTAGATCACACAACTGGTGAGGAATATGACATGTTAAATTATTATCCCATAAAACAAGAACACTTATGTTTTGAATGTGGATGAACTTGACAACTTGTTAATTTTCATAACAGGTATGGTAACATTGGCTACAAATGTCTTTGGAACAGCCCCTAATAAATTATTGCCTTGTAGAAATAATGCTACGAAATATAGAGATTTGATATCCAAATATGTTGCTTCCCGAGAGTTCCATTAGCAAATGACTGGACTTGTTTGTGACTCTCCAATTGCAACCGTCCATAGGTCTCATGTCCTCCCCTAGTCTATTGGCCCATCCTTTGTCTAGCGGTTAGTTCGCTACTTCCAGGGGTTTTAAAGACTTGGTTACCAATCCTATAAATCATTATGTGATATTTTCCCGTATTTTATCTTCATTTATACAGTACACACTACGAGAAATCAATTCTCGGTTACCCATCCTCAAATTAATCGAGTTCAAGAACATTCAATTCTAGAGTACTCTCGAGATGTTTAATTGAAAATATAAGGACATTGTGGTGATATACATAACCATATAAATTCTTTTTAAGATTTGCTCATGCACCACTATACTTCCATATTATGGGATGTTATTTTGTTGAACAACGAAAGAGGTATTTCACCTTCCACCATGTTGTTTGAATCAGTAGTACATATAAGGAAAAAGTTCACAAATTCAAATTGGATTAACTCCTATGAGATTGTTGTTCAAATTTCAAGCATATACAAAGAACTAAAGCTTCGAATACCTTGTTCATTCTCTCCCGGAACCATTGTGAAATATATCCAAATATTCAGTTTCTTTCATGTTACCAAGAGAAAATGACACATTTCCTTATAAATCCCTTAAATGAGGAATTATCCATCCAATGTTCTCAAGAAAGAGATGACTGAAGTCATTAATTCACAGAGCATTTGTCTCTCGTCGATGTCCAATTTGTTTTTTCTGCATCAGTTTTGATTCGTCTCTAACCACCACAGAAAATAGGAGAGAAAATGTTCTTAATTATTATTGTTAACTCTCTTTCTTTTGTTAATAAGTCTAATCAAATACCAATTACTATTTCTAAATCACTCTAATAAATCTAACCAAACCTCCCATTATTTTCTTTATAAAAAAATAAAAATCTAACCAATCAGACCAAATCACCAATTATCCAACTCTCAACAAATCTCCAAAATATGGAAACACCACCAAACACCCCCAAATATTTATCTATATATATATTTTTGCAGCCATTTTGTGAAATAAATCCTAGAGTTCGAACTTATTTACAATACCTGCCCCTGGCTTTTAATTATTGGTTTTCTTTTGGCAATAAATTGATTAACAAACAAAACATATTCCAAATATATTCTAATCCCATATATCACGCAAATTTCTCCAAAATTTAAACTAGATTTTGGAAACTATTTAAAATAAAAAATATTTGACAAACCAAAATACAATTGCAATCCCTTAAAATGAGCAAAACGCAAATAAATACATTTACTATCAGTTCACTAAATCTTATTTCTCCAA
>Ga0041059_1003194_pt1 | contig 11429 bp, 15 predicted proteins | sample AraColnosormetaG_FD_56232 | JGI IMG/M metagenome (GOLD analysis project Ga0041059, IMG submission 56232) | Arabidopsis roots microbial communities from North Carolina, USA - Col MF nosort | ecosystem: Host-associated > Plants > Roots > Unclassified | place: USA: North Carolina | collected... | reverse complement strand
TTTTTTTTTTTTTTTTTGCCTTTGTTTTTCTCCAAGTACGTTCCAACTGGTACAAGAAGCTCTTCGTCTGATACATAGAAACTGTAAGGTAACATCTCCTCCTGAATATATCAACCAATACACAGAGGCGTCATGTTTCTGCAAATCCTAAGCTACCCAAAAACGAAAAATCAATTCTTTAAACGAACTTAAGAGTTAAAAAGAAGAGAGAAGAAATGATTACGTTGTCAAGGAACCTATTGACGAGCTGAGTAAGTTGCAAAGGACCAGCCTTTTGAGGAATATACATGGCAGAACCTAAATGAGTTCCTTCTGGGTCTGTTAACAGACACATCACTGTCTTCCCTTCGTCTGTATCCATCATGGTCATCGTCGACGATGAGCTTCGCAAAGACGACCTGTGTGAATAAGGTCTTTTCTTTGCGGTTCTTCTAAGTGAAGAGAGAAGAGGGAAGAAGAAGCTGACTCAATTAGGTCATTTGCTTTTTTGTTTTTTTTTCCTATCACCGCCTTTAATTAATGGGCCGAAAACCCGATTGGCCCCAAAAAAAAGCATCAAATATAAAATTAACTACTTCGCCGTCTGTGGGGATCGAACCCACGGCCACGTGGTTAAAAGCCACGCGCTCTACCACTGAGCTAAGACGGCTTCGATGACTAATTGATTGATTAGTCTCTTTTATATACGCCTGTCTTTTTGTTTGGTTCAAATATAAATCCAAAAATATGTATTTTAGATAATTCAGTGATTTTGATCCCAAAAAAAAAGATAAGTCAGTGATATGTATACTTAGATAGTTGGATTGGATCTAATTAGCACAATGCCATTTTTTGTGGTTGTCAACAAGTCATATTTTATTAGAGAGATTCATGAAGCCACTATTAGAGAACACTGTTTACATACAAAATCAGATGCGAGTAAACGAATTTGTCCGCTTTTACAATTTCATACTAATTTGTCCGTTTTTACATTGGTACTAATCAATTTCCATTCACATCTCCAGCTACTAATTTTAATTAGTTAATAGGAAATTTAGGAGTATATCATTTTCAATTAGTTAATTTGAGAAGGACAACTAACCAAACCGGCTATCAGCAAAACCTGAACGGAGTTCAGCAAAAAGTCAACTTGCTTCACCTGCGATCAGAATTCAACCAATCCAAAATTTGGCAATAAAACTCCATCTATACAACAACAAAACCATAGGTCCATATCAATAATTTATTTCGTTTAAATAACAATGTGAAATATTCGCAAACGCAATGATCAAACAAGATTCATTCACACTGCTTAACAACGGCTGAGGTAAGTCTCGTGAACAAGTTGTGCGGTTAAGAGATCTACGGTACCCGAACCGACGGACTTAAACACTGTTATGTCTGTTGAACTCTTTCTCCCTTCTTTGTCACCTTTGATCAACTCCACCAAATTCCCACAAATGTCTTCTCTCTTAATCACTCCTCTCTCAAACGCTCCCGCGAGCTCTCCTGCTTCTATCATCGCAGTGTCATTATCGACAAACACACTCCCTCTCTGTATCGCATTGTCGTCACATTCCTTCATTTCATGGCTAAACGATCCAACAAGGTCAAGATGAGTTCCGGGTTTCAAGAACTCACCTTTGACCAATGGAACAGTTGAGTTTGTTGCACAGCTTATAATATCTCCTAGAGGAATGATTTGATCTAGCGAATCGTGGCTATCGAATGAAATCTCCTTGTGTTGAGGATCCTTGGAGAGGGTTTCAGCTAACTCCTGAGCCCTTTGTGGAGTTCTGTTCCATATGATCACTCTTCTCAAGCTTGGTTTCGCAGCTAGATGGGATTTGATCAGGTGTGGTGCGAGAGCACCGGAACCAACCATGATCAGCACTTGACTATCGTCTCTAGCTAGGATTTTGGATCCTAAGCCTGAAACAGAGGAAGTACGGTAAAGGGTTAAAACAGTACCATCCATTGTAGCTAAGGTTTGGCCTGTAGTGGAGCTAAAGAGTGTGTAGGATCCATGGATGCCAGGTAAGTTCTGAGAAGAGTTATGAGGGAAATAGGTCACGAGCTTGACGCCCATGTAAGGGAGAGAAGAAGAAGATGACCAAGAAGGCATGAGGAGGAGAGAGGAAGGTGATGAAACGGTGTAGTTTTGCCGGACAGGGCTTGTGATTGTTGATGAATGTTTCGGAAGATTGGTCCGAAAGTGATTGATCAAGGTTTCATGTGAGAGGATCGATGGAAATGACTCTGCTGGTATGAATACTGGTAATGCAGCCATTGAATTTTGAGAGATTCATTGATTTAGGGAACGATGGTGGTTTTAAATAGAGAAAAGGGAAGAAGACGAACCCAGATTGGTCTTGACTTAGGTAGATGTCTAAATCAAGGGCATTTTGGGGAAGGACTTAGAGATGCGATTTGTTTTAGTGACTCTTCTGCAGCTGCTACCCACCAGTCATCATCTTCCTCGTAATTTTCCTGTGAGCCAAAGCTTTTTCTTTATAATATTCTCGAGAAATTAGACAGAGTCTTAAGTCAATAACAATAAGTCAACTGACCCAGGTAAGAGGTTCAAGTGTCTTGGGTTTGCTTTCAAGATCATCTGCGACTTTAACTGCTTCAAGCCACCATGAGCCTCTGCTAGCAGCACTATCTGGATCGCATTCTTTATCAACGTGACATTCTCCTTCAGAGTAAAGATTGTCACAGAGATTCTGTGTAGCTCCTTGATAGTAGACCATATCTTCAGGAAGGTAACTATCTGGAACTGGACGTATTGGAGACCGATAATCTGCAGACAGAGTTGGTTTTTTTAGGAACAAGATTTTGCTTTCATATTGTTTGCCAAGACAATGAGTAAGGATCGTATACACACCTCGGCAGTCTGGATCGTAGCATTTCTGATAATAGATTCCCCTTCTGAGATCAACGATGTACATCACTAAAACAACATAGTTTGTTTGAACAAATGTTAGGCATAAAAAAATGTTATTTGGTGCAGAGATTACATAACATACTCGATACTCGTATATCATAAATGGGTTGAGAGCAGATGGTACCATGATTGCTTTTATGTTCCCTGCCAATCCGTTCGCAATATCTGTTTCTTAACATACTGTACACAATCAGGCCATCTTCTGAGAACCAGTACCAGCAGCGTATCTTACCTAAATATCACAGCATATGTATTTTAAGAAGATGAGAATTGAGATCTCTCCACAACACAACAAGTTGAACAAAGATTAAATGCAACCTGGGACATTCCCCGTGGAAGCAGTGGATTCTATGAATTGGTCCAGTTGCGGGAACGGGGACTTGCCCCCGAAATATGATGTTGACATGTCACTTGTGCTAGCATTCAGTTGAAATTTCTGAGCATTCTGGTCTCTTACAAGATTGTTACTGTTCACCTGCCATCTCCAAAGAATTCAGTTTAAAGGCTCAAACATTTGTGGTCCCTCAAGTAGTCAAGTATGAACGAAGATGCAATTGAAAGCCAAAAGCACAAGTGTGCGGGCAACTTATGAAAAATTCACCTCTGTGTCAAAGCACAGTGTCTTCATACAGTCTGATTCCATCTTGCAAACCAGAAGCTTCTCACAATCTGATTCTACGTTGCAGATTAAGGATGTCATGAAAACATCTCGTTCACCCTGTTTGGTTACCAATTTTTCTTGTTAGATACTGAAATTACTATGAACTGTTCTAAAGCAAAACAAGAAGTCTGGAAAAGAAAGTGAGGGACAACAGAGAGACTTGAATTAAGGTGGACTTACCATATCCTTACATTTGAATCGTCCTGTAGGTAAAAGAACTGATGTCTTTCCAGCTTTTGATGATAGTGCAAGACGGAAGCAACGGTTTCTAGAGTAAACAGCAGTATCCACGAAAAGTAGCGATGCCGAATCATTAGCCTCTTTGTGAACAAACAGCTTGCGCAACCTTTCATCTGTTTCCTTTGCATTTACTATCCGTGAGCATAGCTGGAGAAACATGAAGATGAAAATAAGCCATATTTTCAGGCAATAAAAGTGAAATATCAACTGAAGCATACCTCTCCAACAAAAGCACCAACGTGTGAGTTATCCTTAAAGGCAACCTTTGGAATGATTACAATTACATGACGAGAGAACTTATCTGCATATGACATTCATATTGATATAAAAAAACCTTATCAGCATATGAACTTTTCTAGGAATTCTTAGTCAAAAGGAACCTACCTTCTACAGAAATACTAAAGGAAAAACAGTTTACAATATCTATAAAACTTTTTTTTAACAATAACTGGCATTTTTTTTGAAATCCCTCAGAGAATAAAGCTGATGGAAAAAGGACACCTCATATTCAACTAGCAGCTCGGAGAGCATATATATTACAGTACCTTTAGTTGAGGAATCAAGCTCTACTATCCAGTCCTCTTGTCCTTCGATAGCATATTTCTCACGCAAGGCTTCCAGAATGACTGATATCAAGATATCAACCATTTCATCTACATTTTTTCCTTCATTTTCTTTCTGATTGAACTCCAAATCAAAGTACATATGGCATGGCAATCCCTGAGAAGCCGTTGAAATTAAATGCTGTGAATCAAAAGCCAGACATGCATATTTGTTTCAAGACTGGAAGATCTACTTTTATGTAGAAACACACTAAAATAGTAAGGGAATGAGATTTAGATACCTCTTGAATCACTTCATAATGGTGTCGGTGCCTTGGATCCATAGATAGGTATCTAAGGAAGAAGAATAACATAATTAAAGCACTTAAAGAACTGATCCTGCAACACTCAAGGAATGTTTTAAGAAGGGAAATAAAAGAACCTCTTCCAGAATTCTTCATATGATGAAACCAGAAACCTTCTCTGACCACTAAAATGATCTTGATAACTAAAAATCCGCACATTGTCATGCCTTTTTTCAAACTTAATCGCTTCCTCTTGCCGAGGAAATGTAGCCCAAACTCCTTTCCTAAACAAAGTGAAGACCATGCCATGATTTACAACCGTTACAATCCCCTAAAAAGACAGCACCAGCTTATTCATTAGATTACCTGGAGATTGCTTTCCTTTCTTCACTAAGATCAATACGAATCTCACGCAAGAGCCTTAATAAACTCAACGGTTTTTTCGGAGGAACGCCATTTGGAGATCCGTAAAATACAATGGGTGAAAACTGCCTCCCAACGCTCTTTTTCACATCCCTGGAACCAGACTGAGATATAACATAAGAAGAAGAGAATCAAAATTCACTCCACAACCATTCAAAACACAACGAACAAAACTTTGTGTTCAAGATACATACAACAGAATCTACAGAGACACTTCCATCAATCTGATTTCTTTCTCCTCTTTTTCCAGATAATCTAGACAAAGAACTTAGCTGCAACTTCTTACAGGTCACAGGAGAGTCATACTCTGAATTCAACATTTTCTTGCTCCGTTTCTTTTCTCTCATAGCAGAAGCTGAAAAATTCCACAGATTATAATTTCATAGCAGAAGTTGAAATATTTCACAGAGATCTCAAACAGGTCTTGTTGTAGAAGAACATAAGATTCAATTGTCAATTGCGTTAACTAAATTCCAAATTCCACTACTAAAAGCAATGAATCTCTATTCGAGCAATCACAGAACATGATTCTATTAATGGAAGAGAGTGAAAAATGCTCACCAGGCGGAGAAATCCCACACTTGAAACACTGAAACAATCGATCAACATCATCCATGGAGTTCGAGCTAAGTTTCTTCGACATTTTTTCTCCAGTCTTCTTCTTCTCCTCACTGTTCACTATTGAATTGTGACAATTCTAAGTGAGACTTTTTCGTTTCCCCCTTCGATGGGATTTGAAATTTTTGGAATCAGAAAAATTGAAAAGTTGTGTTTTTTTTTCCCGTTCACCAAAAAAAAAAATCAACGACGAGGTCAACTGGTCAAACGTAAACGGAGTCGTAATCACAACCACGTGTCGAAAAGTATTACTACTACCTCCTGTTTGATGATTAGAGATTAAAACAGTGTGCCGTTTAATTGGCTTCTACTTGCCGTCTAACTTTTCTTGCTTTAGAGACGAACGACACGATTATTCGTAAAGAAACATTTGGTCTTCAGAAGAAGAAGATTAACGGAGACGTTGCTGGCTCAGGTCACCGGGAAAAGCTTTTATTTTTTTCTGGTCGATCGAAGAACATCAAATTAGAATGTGATGCAAAACTTAGACTCCTAACATTTGCAACACAATCTAATTTGGTGTTTCTTCGATCTGGGTTCGTCTTCGCAAAATATCGCGTATTGCGAGTCCAAGGTATGTCAAATCTCATAACAAGGGCAGATTTCTCAACTCGTCGAAGTGTATGAATGATCTAGGTTCAATTATTATTTTTTGTCAAATTGTTAGGATCAGTCTTTTGTTAGAAGAATTTTCATATGAGATTTTAAAATTTGCTATGAATTTGCTAGTAATAGGTACATTGCTAAAAAAATAAAATTTTATTATGTAATTCTCATCAAAGTGACGAAGTGAATAAAGTATTTGCTAGTGGAGAATGATGAATTCATATATAGAGGATTTGTTTAGCAGAAAAACCTGAACAAGATAGTGATGCTAAACACATTATATATTGATTAATCTTTATGTGTCTTGCTTCCATTAGTTGTTGGAGTTGGCCAATATTTTTAAAAGAGCTTCTTGGTTTTGTTCTTCTGAACTATTTTAAATCTTTTCTTTAAGGCTTGTTTTGGTTTGGAGGTCATTTCTTATCTTGACCCTTACAGATATTATTATTGTTGTGGTCCTTTGAACCGTCGTTTGCTTCTTTATCAATCGATTGCTATCTGGGTTGGGTATCATCAAGGTTTTGATCTTTTATCACCTGCTCCTTTGGAAGTTACTTGTATTAGCGTTTCTGAATATCCGAAAAACACTTTAAAATAGATTTTTCGTAACGTCACTGTTTTGGTACTAAAGACCACAACATCATTTGGTGTTCTTTGGGTTGGTCGACTATAATGAGTAGTTTTCAGTCGCTCTGAGTTGACAATGCAAGTGGTTGCATGTTGTTCTTCTCCTCACACCTTTTGTATAAGAACCGCACAACATAATTGAATTGAAATATCGACTAAGTGTTGATTCGCAGCTTCACTGCATAGCTCTTTCTGGTTATTCTGTCTGATAGCAGGTCACTAGGGCATAATAATTTGACAATGATTAGAGAGAAACGGTGGACATCAAAACTAGTTTTTGTGGGCCGATGACCAAAATCCGATTGTGAATGCAAAGGTTCTTGCAAAAGGCATTTTGTTTTTACCCTTATGTAATAACCTCTTGGATGGTGGTTCTTGGATTCTGTTCTCTTGGTGTAGCAGTTGGTATACTATGTCATCCGCTGCTACTATTTAAGCTCCTATGATTCCCAAACTCATTCTCTCACAGTCTCGGCATTCATAGTCTTTAGTCTCTACCTTCTAAATTACTTAAGAAATGGCTGCAAATGATGTCCCTTGCTGTGAGACTATGTTCTGGGTGTACCTACTCGTATGTGTTGCTCTAGTGGTTTTCGCAGGTTTGATGTCAGGACTGACTCTTGGGCTCATGTCCCTTAGTATTGTCGAGCTCGAGGTCATGATCAAAGCCGGTGAACCCCATGACCGCAAAAATGCAGGTCAGTTTCATGAACCCATTGACATACTCATACTTTAATACTTCATATTCATACTAACGCCATTTTAAAAAAATTGTAACAAAATGGCCAGAGAAGATTCTGCCCCTCGTTAAAAACCAGCACCTTCTCTTGTGTACACTCCTTATAGGCAATGCTTTGGCAATGGAGGTATCAAGCTTATTGCATATATATTTGGATACTTATTTGTGTTGTGCACACTTTGGCTTTTTAGAACTTATGATGCAGTTTTTACTGACGCTGTTTTCAATGATAAAATTTGAAAGGCTCTACCGATCTTTGTCGATTCCCTGCTTCCAGCCTGGGGTGCTATTCTGATATCCGTCACTCTCATACTTGCCTTTGGCGAGGTGAATGGAATTTGAGTTAGCTTTCTCTGCTGATCTGATTTTTAACATCGCCCAATAGCTTATTGTTCTCTTTCCATTGTTGTAGATTATACCTCAAGCTGTATGCTCTAGATACGGACTGAGCATCGGGGCAAAGCTATCATTTTTGGTTCGGTTGATTATTATAGTCTTCTTCCCATTATCTTATCCAATCAGCAAGGTAATTCAACCAGCTTAACATCAATGGAACTTTTAGTGGAATCAATTGAGTGAAGTTAAAACAATAATTCAAAGTTTTCTTCTTTCAATGCTTTAGCTACTCGATTTGTTGCTTGGAAAAAGACATTCCACACTCTTAGGACGAGCAGAGCTCAAGTCACTTGTGTATATGCACGGAAACGAGGTTCGTTTCAAGAACTTGAGATGCTTTTATTGTTTTGTCAATATTTGAGGTGAATGCATGTCTTTTTCTTCTCCTTTCTCCGTGTCCTTAATCTGAAAATTAGGCAGGAAAAGGCGGGGAACTAACTCACGATGAAACAACAATCATATCAGGAGCTCTGGACATGTCACAGAAAAGTGCTAAAGACGCAATGACACCAGTCTCTCAGATCTTTTCACTCGATATAAATTTTAAGCTCGACGAGTATGTTCTTCTCTTGGAATTCCTCTTTCTTCTTCTTTTAGACAATATCCAGTTAGTTATTCTTATCATCCTCTTTGGGCTTCACAGAAAGACAATGGGATTAATAGCAAGTGCAGGCCATAGCCGAATACCTATATACTCTGTAAATCCTAATGTTATCATTGGATTTATTCTGGTGAGTAAGCAACAAATCTATTACACACAATCATCTTGAGAAACACTTGCATGATTTTTGAATTGTTTTTTTGGTTTGAATAGGTAAAGAACTTGATCAAAGTCCGTCCTGAAGATGAGACATCGATCAGAGATCTCCCTATCAGAAGAATGCCCAAGTATAAACATATCTTGACTCTCTAACTAAACTGCTTTCAAAGCTGGACTGATCAAAGCTTATTTTTCTTACAAAATCTGCAAGCAGGGTCGATTTGAATTTACCTCTCTACGACATCCTCAACATCTTCCAAACAGGTCGAAGCCACATGGCTGCTGTCGTTGGGACCAAGAACCACACTAATACCAACACTCCAGTCCATGAAAAGAGCATCAATGGTTAAGAGACTCGTATACAAATGAGAGAGCATAAAATTCGAAATCATATTATGTTTTGAGACGAGAAAATTTACGTCTTCTGTAATTTTTCAGGATCGCCTAATAAAGACGCCAACGTTTTTCTGAGTATTCCCGCGTTGAACTCCAGCGAAACTAGTCATCAAAGTCCAATCCGATACATTGATAGTATTTCTGATGAAGATGAAGAAGTCATTGGGATTATAACTCTGGAAGATGTTATGGAGGAACTTATACAGGTAATCTATAATATGTTATCATTACAAATGTTAGTCATCTAACATGACGTTTGTGATTGAATTAACCATTTGATGAACCTTGAAGGAAGAAATATATGATGAGACGGACCAGTACGTCGAACTTCATAAAAGGTATGATCACCAATTATCAATCCATACAATAGACTGCAATTTACAGTAATTTCCTACTACAGGATAACAATAAACATGCCAATGTCGGGAAATTCGCCGGAAACTGCCACTTGGGCTTCGGAGCTGGCATCTCCTATCTCGCCGTATCGCTCAAGTCTTCTGTCGCCGAGCATCATGATCTCTACGCTGCTGCGGTCACCAATAAATTCACCTTACCGTCACTCTCTGTTACTCCGACCAACACTCCACGCTTCTCCACCAGCGCAATCTCCTTCCATACTCTCTCCGGACAGTAATAATGAGCGTTATTATTACTTGTCTCCTAGTAGGGTACGTACCGTGAGCCTCAAGAAATTGCTTTGCAGTATCTTTCTTGCGCTGGAAGTTAATTCCGCACTTTGTTTATTGTTTGCGTTGTTGCCTTGCAGGTGTTGAGGAAATCGTATGAAAAGCTATCAAGATCAAATGGTTCCTAAAATTGGATTATATTATATGTAGTGTGCATTTGAAGTGAAGAAATAATGATTTTTCTAATTTTCTGAACACTAATTCCATGTTCTTAAAATACAAAATTGAAGAAAATGTTCCAACGGTATTATTTTCATGAAATGAAGAAAAAGATATAAAGAAGGATAAATAGTATGAAATGTGTGGCAATGAACATATCCCAAAGATAAAAACAAAATATGCATTATCCCTAAAGACAAAACCATATAATACATGTAGATAAGATAAATAAAGAAAAACATTAGAAGAAGAAATAGAAATGAGAGCTCTCTTGTGCTCACACCGTTTACTACCATTATCATCTCTCTCAAGAACAACCGTCAAAACCAAATCTCACAATCCAAAAACCCTATATCCTAACAACAAACCAAGATGGGAATCCAAGCTCCACGCTGGACCTAAAGGGTTTCAATCTTCTAGAACCTCTGAAAAACCCGGCCGGCCAGACCCGGACCCGGAAGACGATCCCCCGATACCTCAAGAAGTGTTCGAGAGGATGATGGGGAGGATTGTGGTGTCTGTGGGAACACCACTGGGCTTGGGAGTGGCGATCTTGAAAGTACTCGAAGTTTTGAAGGATAGAAACGTCTGGGACGTGCCTTTGTGGGTTCCATACTTGACCACACTCGTGACCTTTGGTTCGTCGGCTCTTGGGATTGCGTACGGAAGCTTGTCCACAAACCTGGACCCGGCCAAGACTAACTCTCTTTTTGGACTCAAAGAGGCAAAGGAGAATTGGGTAGAGATGTGGAAAGAGGACCAATAATGGTAATGTATTAATGATAATAATCTTGATTTTTCTTTGGGAAAGTCTCATAAAAACTTTTAAGCTGGCTACCACATTCACTTTAGAGTTTATACTTACAAAATTTTGAACTCCTACAATAAACCATCAAGACGACAATGCTGCTAATATAAAAAATTTAAGTGGCTTTAATGTTCGCCAGTCCACAAAAATTAGTGGCAAATGATTCTGTGTATGTGTGAGAATATATATTTTTATCGAATTTGTATCCAAATTGTGAACCGAATCAACCAATTCCTCGTAACATTGCCTACAAGTTTAGAACTAACTCTAACAAATTATTAGATATCTACCAAAGGGATGGTGGCCTAGTGGTAGTATAAGGAGATCGGTTTTACAAATTATTGAATATATTCAGCATAGGAGAAAAGTCTATGTACGTGAGGGAAAAAGGACCTAATTTTACTAGACGATTGAAAGTGAAAGTTAACAATTTAAGATCAACTTTGTAATGCAGATATTGATATTTTTCTATTTACTTTCCAACTAACATCTTCTGAGGAATGTCAAAATTTGCATAGGCAAAAAAAAAAAAAAAAA
>Ga0041059_1003193_pt1 | contig 11437 bp, 12 predicted proteins | sample AraColnosormetaG_FD_56232 | JGI IMG/M metagenome (GOLD analysis project Ga0041059, IMG submission 56232) | Arabidopsis roots microbial communities from North Carolina, USA - Col MF nosort | ecosystem: Host-associated > Plants > Roots > Unclassified | place: USA: North Carolina | collected... | reverse complement strand
ATGTATTATAGGTGAATGTGATGGCTGCCATGTAAATGGTTACATGTACAACGGCTACTTTTGCAATGAACCTTTCTGCTTTATTTGGTTCCATAAAGAGTGTGCTGAGGCCCCAGCGGAGATCAGCCATAGTTCCCACCATCAACATCCTCTCCTGCTCACCAATGACTCGATTGATGGTCCTTGTGATCTGTGTGGACAGAAGCTATTGCCTCCTTGTTACAGTTGTTCCACATGTGAGTTCAAGGTGGATTTGACTTGTGCGATGAAACCATCACCGCCTGCTATCGAACATCCGCTGTGTCATCACCATTCACTTGTCTTCTTGAAGAAACGAGAGGAGAAGGTGTCATGTGAATTGTGCAAGGATTCTATTGCCGGACCATCCTATTCGTGTCTTGAATGCGATGTGTACTTCCACGTGAATTGCATCCAGCTCTCCAAAGAGGTAAATCATCCTTGTCATTCTGCTCATCCTCTCAAGTTAATCCCATTTGAGTCACTTACGGATGATGCCGAGACAACTTGTCTTTTATGTGGAAAGAAGCCAGCTGAAAATATGCTTTATCATTGTTCGGTTTGCAATTTCACATCGTGTCTTGGTTGTACCAAAAACCCACCACTCCTCGTTATTGAGCATATCAAGACCCACAAACACCCACTTATTCTCTTTCCTAGAAGAATCCCGTGTATCTGTGACATTTGTGGGAAGAAATGCGAGTTTGCGGTGTATGTATGTCCTCAGTGTGATTTTGTTACTGCAAGAGGGTGTATCGACTTAGCTCGTGTCATCAATATCAATCGCCATGATCATCGCATTTATTTAACTCATCATCTCGGTACTGGGTATTCGAAATGCGGAGTTTGTCACGAAAATGTAAATCAGTACAAGGGGGCTTATTCTTGCTCTGTTTGCCCTCACTATGCTGTCCATTCTACATGTGCCGTGAGAACTGACGTATGGGACGGGGTAGAATTGGAAGGGACCACTGAGATCACAGAAGACAATTCACCATTCAAGGTGGTGGGTGATAACTTGATATGCCATTTTAGTCATGAAGAGCATCCTTTAAGGTTCCAGAAGGACGACGTCTTCATTCATGATGAGCACAAACGATGTGCAGCATGTATCCATCCTCTTGGATTTGGCTCCATCTACTGCTGTGAAACGTGTCCATTCATTCTCCATGAAAAATGTGCTAATCTTCCTATGAAGAAAAGACTTGTCTTCGGCACCAGACCATACACATTAATGAAAGAAACTACCCAACTTACAGACTGCACGTTGTGTGGAATATTTTCTGATGGTTTCGCGTACAGCTCCCGCTGGTTGGATGTAGATGTGCATTGTGGTTCCCTAAATGAGCCGCTCGTTCATGATGGCCATATACATCCCTTAAATTTTGATAAAATGGAGGGTCACTTTTGCGATGGATGCAAAAAGAATATAGATGATTATATGCTTCGTTGTAAAGCTTGTGACTTTGATTTGTGTTTGTATTGTGCTACTTTGCCAAAAAAGATATGGCACAGGAATGATGGGCACCCTCTCACTTTATGTTGTGAGGAAAAGGAAGAGGCGAGCGATAAATATTGGTGCGACATTTGTGAGAAGGAATTAGATCCAAGTATATGGTTCTATACATGTTTTGATTGTGGAGTCACCTTGCATGCTCAGTGTGTATTAGGAGATTTCTCACGTCTCGTGCTAGGACAAAACTATTGGTTTGGGGAAAAAGTCAAGTTTGGGGCGGTTCCTAACAATCGCAACACTCGGCCATTATGCATCCAGTGTCAATCTCGATGCAAGGTCTCCGTCATCCTAAAGGAACGTAATGAATACAATCGGTATATATGTTCCCGTTCATGTTTATTGAGTTATTTGGGTGAAAAAATTTGAACTTATGTTTAATGATATAATGAGTGGTTGTAGCTATCATGATTGTATTATTTCATTAGCGTTTCTATTTTTATTTCCAAAAACTGATATGTAATACAGTGTTATTTTTGTTTTCTAATAAAAGATGCTTATTTATCAAGAAAGTAGATACTATCATCATGATCATTGTTATACGAGAGCATGATCACATAATGAACAAAAGAGATGGAATTAAGTTCAAAGCAGTAACAAAGGAAACAAAACAAAATTTGTCTAAAAATAGTGGTTTTGACCGGGTTCGAACCAGAAACCTTAGTTGTGTTAGAATGACGTGATAAACAACTACACCACGAAACCTGTATGCTTCTGCCCAACGTCTTTATTGTTTACCCTAATTATTTGTTAATCTGCATAGTTAGGGTTTCTGGAATCTAGCATCGTTTTACCTGGATGGATTCGATCCTCAAACGTAGATTAACAAAGAATTAGGTAAACAACAAAGAGATGTGTTTTGTCTTAACACGGTCAAAGCCAAAGAGATGTGTTTTGTCTTAACACAAGAACACACAAAGTAACCAAAGAGATAAACTTTGTTTTGTCAATTTTCAAGTCTACCTCCTTAACTTGACATTGAAGTCTTTAAGTACACAAAAATAAGAAAGAAACTAACCACTAAATCTTCTACTAAATTGAAGTTTTTTGTTTGTTTTCATAGGTTGATCTTCATCTTATTTCGATTGTATGTGTGTATCTAATTCTTTATATTTGCTTCACCTTAATGAATTAGCGAGGGATTTACTTTGAGATTATGTACTCTGATCTCCTTATGGATGCACAAACGAGGAGACAAGTTATATATATCAAATGCTAAGGTGAGATTCCGTGGAATATTTTACCGTCAATTAGTTGATTATGTGAAAGTTTTATAACAAGTTGCATAGTTTGTCTTGTGATGTGGTATATTTAGTTAATGGTGCATTGGCCTAGGAGGAAGAATCTAATTATATCAAGTGGTGCTCCAATCACACAACTTAGAGGTTTAAACTTCAAATGATGTCATAAATCTCATGTCCTTACTTGGACTCTCTACTGAAAGAGCTAGAGCTGCCATTTCAAAAAATTGTAGGTATGTATCAAATTCTAAGTTGTATAAAATTGTAGGTAGCTTATTTTCATTGATAAAATATATTTATAGTATAATTTAATTATTTGTAATAAAATTACAATATAAACTAGATTCTGACCCGCACATACGTGCGGAATTTCATATTTTAAAAAATGTATTGAAATAATTTTTTAGTGAAAAATATTGTAGTATATAAATTATAATGTACACAAAAAATGTATAGTGTTATTTATGACACAATAGCTAATGTTGTGAACCGCACATTATGCGGGTTGTAAGTATTATCATATGGTTTTGATAAAAGTTTGTATTAATATTTTTTTTTTGTGTTAGTGAATTATATAATAGTATATATATCATAAACTTATCAGTTATCATAATATTTGAAAATAAGATGTGTGGAAAATAATGTAAAAAGTTTGCGAAAAGTTTTAATTAAGATTGGTTTTTTTGGGTTAGTGAATTATATAATAGCATAGATATCATAATAGTTACATTTTATTGGAAAATTTTCTTTTGTCCTTAAAATTATCTAAGAGATTGAAGCCTTGAAGGTATCTTTTTAAATGTTTTAAAATTATTAGTGTAGTTTCTTAAGGAAATATATTAAAATCTAAAATATATGATGATATTAAATTAATTTTTTCTTTTTCAGAAATATCTCAAAATATATTACCAAAATTGAATAAATTTATATATATACAATTTCGAAATCAATAGCCTGATTTTTATGGAAACTAAATTCATTTAGTAGTAGTTAATTTACTAAATTACCCATGTAAAATTTCATTTAGTTAATTTTAAACTACCCTTATAATGTTGTAGTTCACAAAATACTTCCCAATTAATAGTATAAATACTTGTTTTCAATTTTATACTAAAGAAGAAAATTTATAAATAATATCAAATTACATCTTAAATATATTCAATGATATAAATTAGTTATATTTGTTTATATAATCTATCATATGCTGCCTCTCAGATTCATCGAAGGCTTTCCAAAGATTTCATCTACTTTAGCGCTAAGAAATATATCAAACTCACTTGTCGCTTTGACCCAATAAAAGCCCAACGCGGCCCAGTAATATAAGCTTGAAAAGCAACGTGAGAATGACAAATATACCCTCAAAATAAAGAATTGTTTTAAAGACGAAACCAGAAGTTTATAGCCCTTGGATTGATAAATATCCGGCGGCTATATTTACCACTTTTTCTTATAGAGCGTTATGCTGACAAATGTCAACGATTGAGTGGAAAAATCTACTATAACTGAGACATCAGAACCGTAAACGTGTGTATTTGTCTCTATTCTTCGTCACTGCCGCGTAGGTGAAACGGAAAAATCCTTTACAACTACCAAAACCAACGCGGGACTTAAAGTAGCGATTGCGTTGATCTGCAGCACACGGCACGTTTCTTTGATTCCTCCCTATAAGAACGCGTTTCAAGTTTTATTATCATACACTAAACCCATCTCCTATTTATACTTTCTTTTGGGTTTTTTTCTCTCCTTCATTGAAGTAGCGTAACATTGAAGTAAGCGGTAACATTTCGGAAGAATCTCTTTCTTTAGGTGAGTTTTCGTTAATCTTCGGCGAGTTTGGTTAAAGTAATGGTTTTTGTTCTGTCTTTGCATTCTTGAGATCTATTGATTCGGATTTTGGATTCAGAACAATGTTATTGGTTTGCTCATTGTTTCAGATTACTAACTTTGTTTCTTCTTTCTGTGTGTTTTCAGTTGATATGAGCCAACAACGTACACGCTCTCGGAACCCGTTCAAGATTCTGTTTACGAAGAAGAACAATGCTCGATTATCGCCAAAGCTTCTCTCACTGTTGAACAATTTCGAGACTAACTTGACGGTATCGATTAGAGAACTTGTACCAAAGGATAAGAATGATATCGTTAGTGTTTCTTGGATGATACAAGCCATGCAGTCTCTTTGTGAGACACACAAGAGTATCAGGACGCTCGTGAAGGATTTAGAGGTTCCAGTATCGGATTTGGAGGAGAATTTCATTTATATCTTCTCTGACTTTAGCTTGAAGCGGGAACTCTGCAACGCCTTTACCTCAGAGATATATCATTTGGAACATGGCAATCTATTACTAAAGTTTGCTTTTAGTAAGCTGGAGACAAACAGTGGCAATATTCTTCAGCGTTGGAATCAGCACATGGTTTCCAAGAACCCGAGTATCGAAAACTGGGGCGCGGTTTTGAGTAGGCTGGTTGAATCGATGGATCATCATCATCATATCTCCAAGAAGGGGAAGAAGAAATACTCTGCGGAAGGAAAAGTTCTCTTACGAGTTTTATACGGTGTAAAGGTCAAGACTTTATACATATTCAGCGTGTTTGATGCATCGTTCTCGGGTTCTTCCAAGAATCTCTTCTATCTAACCATTCCAAAGGAGATGGAGGAGCTTCCATGGGTTCAAGCTTTCATGGAACTGCAGAACACTATTAACCCGGAGATCAAAAACACATTTTTATCAGACGGATTCACGGTTATAAAAGATCTCGAGGCTGTTGAAACCGGTGTGAAGAAGCTTTACACAGCGGTACAAGAAGGGTCGGTTCCTATTTTGTTAGTGGAACCATTGGAGAAGTCAGTGATAGAACTTTCGGAAAGGTTTGAGCTAGTCTCCAAGGAAACACGTTGCTTGTCGAAGATGGTGATCTCTGCCCGAGACGCATTGTTGGAGAGCCTGTGGACGAAATGCGCAGAAGAGCTAGGAGTGACATTGCCAACGATGGTTAAAAGTGTTAATATAGAGGAAAAGAGCTAAGACTTGTTTGTGAATATAGAGGAAACATGTAATTATGGTATCGTTGATGTTAAGTAATAACAAATGCAGATAAAAATGAGACTTTAAAACGCTTCAAATATTGATAACTCTCTCTTTTCAATCGGTGCTAAGCTATAACTACATTTTCAAGTTAGTCAGAATTGTGCTTTAGTTCATCTTAGTTGATAATGGATAAGTGATGGGTTTGCTTGAGGCCCATTGTAAATCACTAGACCAAAAAAAATCAGTGTTATTTTCATGGTTACATGATCAATCAATCAAAGCAAACCAGATATTCTAGCTATTAATAATAACAAATGCACCAAACTTCAACATGGTTATATAAGTTGTTTAACCATGATTTTTTAAAAAAAATCAAAATGATGTCATTTTATCTTATACATAAACCTTTTTTCACTAATGGTTTTGGAATCAAAGGTCAGTTTTATGGTCAAAAACAATTTGGCCGCCCATTGACTTGTACACCACCAATATACCAAGTCGTACTTAAATTCTTATTGGAGAAAAGTTGTCATCTAGATTCTTTTAAACTTTATAATATGATATCAAGAACATTCCTACATGAAGTCATTAACTTGTTCCATTCTACAAACTTCATCAATTACATTTTTTCGGCAAAAGTCATAACCATATCTAATCTCTACTTCGTGGGATAACGCGATTTAGTAGAAGCAAACTCCAGTAAACAAAACTTAACCAATTGACTAAAAACACTTACCCGTTCCTCAATTACTTAGAGACACAATCATCGGATATACCCAACTCGATACCATAAACAAAATTGAAAATTGACATTACAAAGAAAAAGAACAAAAACCAAAGAAGAAGACGCAAACCCGGTTTAAGGGTCACGGGTGACTCGAGAGGAGACTTCCTCTTTACCGTTCAATAAAAAAAAAAGGGTAAAGGTAGAGACTTTATAACGAAATGTCAACACCCATCTTCTCGATTCCTCAATTTCTCTAGGGTTCTTCGTTTTCGTTGTTGTGAGGAATTTTGCTCCGATGTCGGCGGAGAGTTGTTTCGGAAGCTCGGGTGATCAAAGCAGCAGCAAAGGAGTGGCTACTCATGGTGGTAGCTATGTTCAGTATAATGTCTATGGCAATCTCTTCGAAGTTTCTAGAAAGTATGTTCCTCCTCTTCGTCCTATCGGTAGAGGCGCTTATGGAATTGTCTGGTGAGTTCCAAAATTAATCAGATTGGGTTTTTGAAACATGTAATGTTCACTTCTGGGGTTCTTAGATTTGGGAATTAGGGTTTTGGAATCTGTTGTTATTATAATAACTTGTGTTGATAATTGTTGATCAGTGCTGCTACAAACTCAGAGACTGGAGAGGAGGTAGCTATCAAGAAGATTGGTAATGCTTTTGACAATATTATCGATGCTAAAAGGACTTTGAGAGAGATTAAGCTTCTCAAGCATATGGATCATGAAAATGTACGTGTTACTAATCATCAGCATCTCTGGTTTTTTTTGTGTGAATCTTATATTGGTTTATTGTGCAGGTGATTGCTGTAAAGGATATAATAAAACCACCGCAGAGAGAGAACTTCAATGATGTTTACATTGTTTATGAGCTTATGGACACTGATCTCCACCAAATTATTCGCTCTAACCAACCCTTAACTGATGATCATTGTCGGGTATGCATCAATCTCCATCTTGCTTATATCTAGCAGCTGAATCTTCTGTTTCTACTTTAGAAGCAGCTGTTATTGTGTTAGAGCATCTGATGAGTATTGCTTGATACTTTATAAGTGAGAGCTAATAAGGATTTCGTTTGTTATGCTTTGAAGTTGTGTTTAGTAATTAGTTTCGATTATGTTTTGCAGTTTTTTCTGTATCAGTTGTTGCGTGGGCTCAAATATGTTCATTCAGCTAATGTATTGCATCGAGATTTGAAACCTAGCAATTTGCTCCTGAATGCAAATTGTGATCTAAAGCTTGGGGATTTCGGGCTTGCGAGGACCAAATCCGAGACTGACTTTATGACTGAATATGTTGTTACACGTTGGTATCGAGCTCCAGAGCTGCTACTTAATTGCTCTGAATACACAGCAGCAATTGATATTTGGTCTGTCGGTTGTATACTCGGTGAAACAATGACACGAGAGCCCTTGTTTCCCGGTAAAGATTATGTTCATCAGCTTAGACTCATCACTGAGGTAATCTAGTTTAGTATGTTTCATCCAAAGAATCACCACTTAGTCTCTCTTCACGGTATTAATGAATCTTTGGAAAGCAGCTTATAGGATCTCCTGATGACTCAAGCTTGGGATTCTTAAGAAGTGACAATGCAAGAAGATACGTTAGACAGCTTCCACAGTACCCTAGACAGAACTTTGCTGCTAGATTCCCAAACATGTCGGCTGGTGCAGTCGATTTGCTGGAGAAAATGCTTGTTTTTGATCCAAGCAGACGCATCACAGGTGAGTTATATTTTATATAACTGCTTCTCTGTTTCTTCGGCTATTTTCTGAACATGTTTTTTGTGTGTGTAGTTGATGAGGCGTTGTGCCACCCATATTTGGCGCCGCTGCATGATATCAACGAAGAACCGGTATGTGTGAGGCCGTTCAATTTTGATTTCGAGCAACCTACTTTGACAGAAGAGAACATTAAGGAGCTTATATACCGTGAAACAGTCAAGTTCAATCCTCAAGACTCAGTGTGAGAGAAAGAGAGAGAGATATATATCCTTAAAAGGAAACTCATCAAAATGCTATGTTTTGTTTTGCTCTGCTTTTGTTATCAAATCTCTGATAAGTTTGATAATATGTCTGTAATTTGAATAACATCCTAAAAAATTGGAAAAAAAGAAAAGAACAACCTTTGAGCTGTGTTTTGCAATAGAGTGTATTTAAATTTCCTTACTTTTTAGTCGAAAGAAAATACAGAGAAGTCTTAACTCTAATTACATCCACTAATTATCTTAATGATGGGGTTGAGGTCCGAAGGTGCGTAACCATCTGTTGAAGCGGTCCATAAGTGACAACTCTATCTTCTTCGTCGGAACATTGGGGACAGGTACGGCTTTGGTGAGTGGTCCGACCACGACTCGTAGCTTAAGCCCAGCGTAACAGTGACCTGGAGTCTTAGAGCTAATGAAATAATGGACTCCTGGTTCTGTGAGCGTGACGAGATCGTGGCCTGTCATGTGCACGGCTACGGGAGAAATCGGGTAGCAGGATATGAATTCAAGGTCCCCGCTGATCTCTAAGACGTCGTTGACTTCGTTGTCGTATTCGAAAAGAAGACTGTCTCCGATCGGAAACTGCGTCTTCTCACTCCATCTGTAATAAAAGTAACTTTCTTGCGGAACACTCCATCCCTTGGAGCCACACCAACTCTGTAGATATTTCAAGGAGGAAGGATCTTGCTCGGTGGTGTTGGAGGAATGGGACGTGACGAGTCATGAACGACAAGAATGTCGAGCTTCTGTCCCGATGCGCATTGAGCATGGTTTGAGCTGATGAACTAGTGAAAACCTGGTTCCGTGAGGGTTACGATATCGTGTCCAGGGTTGTAGACGGCTTTAGGAGAAGAAGAGTCGCAGAACTCGTATTCCAAAGCGCCGGAGACTTGAGTGACGTCGTTGAGGTTGTGATTGTGTTCGAAGATCAAAGAATCCCCAACGTGGAACACAAGTTTCTTTTGGCAAACAAATTATGTCTTTTCTTTTGGCGTTTTTCTCATATATATAGGTAGTAAAAGCAATGGAATGCTCACGATTCCTTGAAAAAAAAACAAGATCTTATTTGCAAAACAAAACTAACAAGAAACAATAACGATTGAGAACCAAGTCTCTATAGTTGATAAACTGGGCTTATGAAATCTTGTAGATTGTCTTGTTATGCCCATAAACTGAAAATACACGCCAAGCACATCATCTTCATCTCCAGCAACACGTACGTCGACACACATCACAAGTCATTACGGCATCAGTAGCTTAGTTACATAATAGTACTATATATATTCTCCAGCATTTTATTCATACGTTATAAATATTTCTTGCTGATTATATAGCTAACAGTAATTAGAGACGGAAATGACATCAAAGTCAACTCCCACATAAAGCTTATCCTTCACCAAATAAGGGTCATCAAGTTCCCCTAGAGGCATGAAATCCGCAAAGCCATGGCGGTCATCAGGTTCTGCACCAAGCCAACCCGAAACTATACGTACCAGGAGAAAAAGATTAGTACTGTATTTAACCATCATGCATCACAAGACTTTCCAAAACATAATAAACACATACTTGTTTTCTCAACATGATTCCTGCTAACTTGATCCAATACACGCAGCTTGAACCTCGCGTAAGTTTTAGTCTTTGGTGCATTATTGACAAACCCTAGTGCCGATAGATACACAGAAAATGATTTGTCTTTTTCACCCATAGACCCTCTTGGATGAACTTTAATTCTCCTGATCAAATATATTGTGATGCATTTTTATTAGTATTATATATAAGTTGTGTTATGTTTTTGGGAAAAAGGAGGAATATAATATCAACCATTTCCGGGTTCCAACGACAAATTCATTAGACTGATGAACGTTTCCAGGGTTGAAGGACGAGAACATGGTCATCATCCAAGTGACTCTGTGATTAAGAGGCTTCTCTATTAAGCTAAAACTTTCCGCTGTTCCGGGTTTAGCAGGTTCAATCCCATGGAACTTGACACCAAACATACAACAATCTCCAATAAGGAAACCATTTTTCTTAAGATCAACAAGAGATATGAACTCACGAAACCCCTCACTACCCAGTTCTTCATTGGTTTCGTATTCATCTCTTCCTGCACATCAACATATATGGACGCCGTATCAAACCTATATACACACAGATGTATGCGTGATTGAATGAAGCAAGAGAGAGAGAGAGAGAGAGTGAGAGAGACCGTGAGTGTGCCATTTTGGCTCAAGTTGACTGACGGCAAGAAGCTCATATGTAAGCGTATCATATACCGGAGCTTGATTCATTAAGTAGAGGGAGACATAATGTGTCCCCTTAGCATTTGTATGGCCATTTGGGTGCACAGAGAGTTTCCTGTTACCAATCAAGTCGTTAAGAGGATGATCACCATCTTTGTTTTCTTTTGTATGTCAATAAGCATAATAACAAGATTATAAACAACTTCACCATTTGTGACCAGCGAGATCGAAAACAGAGGACTCGACCTTTTCGATTCCATGCTTTCTGAGTAAAGAGAAATGGTCTATCTTGAACATGTGAGCTGTTGCGTGACGTACTTTGAACAGTCTCACCATTTCTGTCAAGAATGAGAAAATTATTAAAACTTGGAACTCATAATGATACTAAGAGATCATCAGACACAACATAAGTTATGTTTTCACCTTCAAGCGAGATTGGTCGCGACATTGTAAGAAGCTGCAAATGATTTAGTACTGTGTCTTGTTAGGTGTAAAGAGACTTGTACATATATATCTTGAAGATGCAAGTCTATTTATACAAGGACAAGAGTTGTCTTTATTTATTTATCGGGATCCCATGTTTTGCTCATCTCTCTGTTTTGCCCCCAACATTTATCGAATCGAACAAAACATCTTTTTTTTTTTTTTNGTAATTGAACAAAGCATCAATATTGATACGCATTTATTT
>Ga0041059_1003192_pt1 | contig 11440 bp, 8 predicted proteins | sample AraColnosormetaG_FD_56232 | JGI IMG/M metagenome (GOLD analysis project Ga0041059, IMG submission 56232) | Arabidopsis roots microbial communities from North Carolina, USA - Col MF nosort | ecosystem: Host-associated > Plants > Roots > Unclassified | place: USA: North Carolina | collected 2013-09-02 | reverse complement strand
ATATATATATATATGCCGCATTTACCAAAAAAAAAAAACGAAATAAATATATATATATATATATGTGTACCATGCAGGATGTGCATATGTGTCACGATGCTATTGGAAAAGTAATAATCATCGGAATAATTTCTAAGAATTTTTTCATGTTTGCTTGTTTGTTCAGAATCTTGAGGTCTTAAAGAGGATCACGCTCAGCTGTTCCGTGCAATTACTTAACGTTGATGAACTTCAATATTCTCCAAACATCGAAAAAATTGATCTCAAGGGATGTTTAGAGCTTCAAAGTTTTCCAGACACGGGTCAATTACAACATCTCCGTATTGTGGATCTCTCAACTTGCAAAAAGATAAAAAGTTTTCCAAAGGTGCCACCGTCTATTAGGAAACTGCATCTTCAGGGAACTGGCATAAGAGATCTATCCTCGTTGAATCATTCATCAGAAAGCCAAAGATTAACAAGGAAGTTGGAAAATGTTAGCTCTTCTAACCAAGATCACCGTAAGCAAGTCTTGAAGCTGAAAGATAGTTCTCATTTGGGAAGTCTGCCTGACATTGTTATTTTTGAGTCTCTTGAAGTTCTTGATTTTTCTGGTTGCTCAGAACTTGAAGATATTCAGGGTTTCCCCCAAAACCTGAAAAGGTTATATCTGGCTAAGACTGCCATAAAAGAAGTTCCATCATCGTTGTGCCACCATATCTCTAAACTTGTCAAACTAGATATGGAGAATTGCGAAAGGCTTCGAGACTTGCCGATGGGAATGAGTAACATGAAATATCTTGCCGTGCTGAAACTGTCTGGCTGCTCAAATCTTGAGAATATTAAGGAACTCCCAAGAAACCTTAAAGAGTTATATCTAGCCGGCACCGCGGTAAAGGAGTTCCCATCAACACTGCTTGAGACTCTCTCTGAAGTTGTTCTATTAGATTTGGAGAACTGCAAGAAGCTTCAGGGTCTGCCAACGGGAATGAGTAAATTGGAATTTCTTGTCATGCTCAAACTGTCTGGCTGCTCGAAGCTGGAAATTATTGTTGATCTTCCTCTAAATCTAATAGAGTTATATCTTGCTGGCACTGCCATCAGAGAATTGCCACCGTCTATTGGGGATCTAGCTCTACTTGATACATTAGATCTGAAGAACTGCAATAGACTCCGACACTTGCCAATGGAAATGCACAACTTGAATCCCCTCAAAGTTCTTGATCTATCAAACTGCTCAGAGCTTGAGGTATTCACAAGTTCTCTACCAAAAGTCAGAGAACTACGTCCAGCTCCTACAGTCATGCTACTTCGATCAAAGCTGCCATTTTGTTTCTTCATATTTTATGAACATAGAGTTACTTTGTCTCTTTATAAGGCACGTTTGCAGTATATTCCTGAAGAGATACGTTGGATGCCTTCACTAAAGACATTGGATCTTAGTAGGAACGGTTTCACAGAGGTGCCAGTAAGCATCAAGGATTTTTCTAAACTACTCAGTCTAAGGTTACGCTATTGCGAAAACCTCAGATCACTCCCACAGCTTCCCCGAAGTCTACAACTCTTGAATGCGCACGGTTGTTCATCACTGCAATTAATTACTCCGGACTTCAAGCAGCTTCCTAGGTATTACACGTTCAGTAATTGCTTTGGCCTACCCTCACACATGGTTAGCGAAGTTTTAGCGAATGCACCGGCTATTGTAGAATGCAGGAAACCACAGCAGGTCTTTCTCTTTCTATCTATCTATATCTCATATATAAGAACTGTACAATAATAACGGAAAAAACAAAAGAATTGTGTGCGAAAAACCATAACGTGTTTTTTTTACACTAGAGAAACAGAATAATTGTGTTATTCTAATGTGCTATGAATACTTATATTTTTTGTAGTGTGTGAGAAATCTCGAATATAGATGTTCAAAAAATACCTCTATCCATAGTATGAGGATAGGATTCTCGAAAATTATAATAGTATAAATATTAGTTAAATATTAATTAGGGCTCTCAAAACTTGAGAAACCCACCTATAGTTAGTATCTATATTAATATTTGTATTTTATTAAGTTTTTAGAACTCCATTTCATACCATGGATGGAGATGCTCTAAATGTTCAACATTTACTGACTTGTTTTGCCTTGGTGCAACAGGGACTCGAAAACGCACTAGCTTGCAGCTTCTGTCTACCTTCACCTACAAGTCGAGATTCCAAACTTTATCTACAACCAGGATCTTCAACAATGATTATTCTAAATCCAAAAACGAGAAGTACGCTCGTGGGCTTTGCAATATTAGTTGAAGTTTCATTCTCAAAGGATTTTCATGATACTGCTGGTTTAGGCTTTAGGTGTGTTTGCAGATGGAATGACAAAAAAGGCCATGCTCATAAGCGTGATAATATTTTTCATTGCTGGGCTCCAGGCGAAGTTGTTCCTAAGATTAACGACGATCACATGTTTGTCTTTTTTGATCTTAAAATGCATCCAAGTATATTATTTGAAGGAGATGTCTTCGGTATCTTGGCTGATCTAGTTGTCTTTGAAATATTCCCGGTCAACAAGCAGGAGATGCATGTAGGCGATAGTTGCACTATAACAAAATGTGGAGTCTATGTGATTAATGATGCAGCTGGCAGCTCAAGTGGAAACACGATGACCCCACAATGTTCTTCAATGGATTCACTGAAGCTTTTAGATGGTAAAGGTAAAAAGAGATTAAGAGTTAACTATGCTGGTTTAAAACAAAGAGAAAAAGCTTTATTTCTTTACATAGCATGTTTGCTCGGTGGTGAGAAGGCTGATTTGCTAGCACAATTTCTTGCTAGTACTGACTTTGTAATTGAGTCTACGCTCGAAGACTTAGCTGGCAGGTATCTCATAGATATATCTTCCAATGGGGAAGTAATGATGCCTCCTCTGCAACGAAATTTTTCTAGAGAAATCATTCATATGCTGCCTGCTAGCACAAAAGAGTTGGTATCTATGGCTTCGGGCTCACCTTGCAACCGAAACAATGATGTTTTTGTGAGCTTCCATGGTAAAGATTTTCGGAAACAATTCATCAGTGACTTTCTCAAGAAGCTCGTATACAAAGGAATTCGTATATGCATAGGTGATAAGATCCTAAGCCGCTCGCTGATCAACAAAGTTATAAAAGAATCAAGCATTGCGGTTGTTGTGTTCTCGGAAAATTACGCCTCCTCAAGTTTGTGCTTGCTTCAATTGATGGAGATCATGAAGTGCTGGGAAGAGTTGGGTCAAGTAGTGATGCCTATTTTCTACAAGGTCAATCCTTCCGATATTCGGAATCAAAGCGGACACTTTGGAAAAGGTTTCAAGAAAACTTGCAAGAAGACTATAAATGATGAGCGACAAAGATGGAGTCGTGCTTTGACTGATGCAGCAAGCATTGCTGGCGAATGTTCTTTGAATTGGTACATGTCTCTAATTCATTATTACTTGCTTTTTCTTGAATAATCTTATATACATTTTGCATGATTTATGAGACCATAAGATCTTTTCTATTGGTAGGGCATCGGATGCAGACATGATTGAAAAAGTTGCCAATGATATTCGGAAGAAGCTAATATCATCAAAAAAATTAGGGAAACAAATTCAGAGAGTAGACTGCGACCATGATAATCCATGGGAGACCGAGTTTAATAAATGTATAGAGCGGTTCTTCCAATTGCCATATGATGGAAATCATGATGAATCTCTAGTGAGCCTTACAACGGAGAAGGTAATAGATATGAAGCAGACGCTGAAAGAGATATATCAAATTACAAAAGTAAAACTCAAGAATAATTTAGTTGGAAGGCGGCGTAAGCTAAGTCAGTTTTACGATTATATAAGTTGTAAGAGAAATCAGGGGATCGATGGATGTAGCTCATATAACCTTGATACTTGCTAAGAATATACATTATTTGTTTTCTGTAGTAGGCTTGCATGCATGAAATTATCTGTCATAAGACATCAATAACATTTGTTTCATGCATATATTGTATGAGAAATGTGAAGAGAGGTCTTCTTTCAATCCTACAAGCCTGCATACGTTGTATGACAATGGTATACCGTATCAAGTATACACTAAGAGGAAGAAGCACATGAGTGGAGAAGAGAAAGCACGTGAGTTGGAGAAGAGAAGGGAAGCTTAGTCGGTTTCAATAATGTAGAACAATTACATATAAATACTCAGTATTAATATGTAAATAGATTCTTTTATGCTTTGTTGTTGTTCATGAGGTATGTGTCTTTTGGATTGAGAATCATGTACTTAGTGATGTCTAAGTAGTTCGCAAGTGGATTAATGGGAAATATAAAACAAGGAATTCAACAGTCAAACATGAACATAATATTAGATTAATTCTTTTTCAAGATATTAGTCCCTAAACTCGACAAAACGGTATTTATAAAACAAATTAATTCAAAAATAAAAATAATTCAATTCCTTTGATACATGTTTAAATTTGCATGTGATGATCTGACTTTTGATATACAAATTCATTTACTCTGTACTTGCATATAAATATAGAACACTTGCCAATCATTACTATTTTAGTTTCTTTGCATTTTCTTAAAAGTCAATATACCTTGTAGCAACAACAACATTCCCTTATAAATCCATGAAACTCTCTTCTTTGTTTCTTCATTCCCTCTACATCTCCTTCTCCTTTGCTTACCAGTTTTTATCGCTTTAACATCTGCTTAGTTAATCTCTACGATTTTAAGCGATGTTCATTGTGTATTTCTCGCTACCATTGTTCATTTTCATGGTGTTCCTAGCCATTGGTGGTTGTGTAGGATGCTTCTACATGGGTCAAAATCAAGGGATAACTAAAGCTGGCGGTGGCCGGACAATGCCAACCGCTTACCCGGCTGCACCACAAGCCAATCAAGGTTACAATGCTGGAGCTCAACCTTACCCTCCTACGGCGTATGCTGTCTAATCATTCTGTTAATTCCCTGTGCGATTAATGAATTATTACAAACGGACATTGTCGTTCTTTTCTTGTCTTTTGTTGTGCTGCATGTGGTTTGATTTACATTTTGATGGATACTTCAGTTTGTATCATTAAAGTTTAATTTGCAATCATTCTTTTTTCTTTGTCAACGTCTATATCCGACAATCTCCTTATCAAGAATATTTCATTAAAAGTATCGTTTAATGTTATGATTTTGACATTTCGTAGGACCCCTTAACTTGATCATCAGATTATCATTTTCTTCAATCATCCATGTTTAAATTTCGGAAAACACAAGTCAATGAAGTTCCTAGAAGCTTTTTCATTGGAACTTGCGTTCACAAAACTGATCAAAGATAGATGAGGAGTTTTTCGTCTAACAAACCAAAACAAAGATGAAATTTTAGTAATAGACATAGTAACACAACAATGCTTCGTTCTTTAAGATTATCAAACTAACACGTAAAAAAAAGTCCAAAATCTCATAATCTCACAATTAAACCACTAAAGAATTAGTTTTAGTCGAGCAACAGAACAACAACAAGAAAATAAATAATTAGTCCAAAGATAAAATATAAAAAGACCAATAATTCATAAAGTGGTTTTGATATATCCTTTGCTAAAGCTGTCTTTAATTTCTCCTTAATAGCCATAAAATAAGCTATCATAGTCTCCGGGGAAACCAATCCTGGTAGGATTCCTTCAAACATGAAAGGTTGTCCTGTGACAAAACTTTTCAATCTCGTGATTTCAATATCCAACGTAAGCTCAGGTTTACCTCTCACAAAATCATCGTTTGCATATTCGCATTCTTGTTCAGACTCAGCAACTTTTCTAAACCCAAAGGTTCTTAAGCCTGTAGGCAAAGAATTGAAATTTAAACAATAAATTTAGAGGTTAAGAGTGTTTTGTTCGGAAATTCACGTCGATGAGTTTGGATCGAATCAACCTAATAAAGAACGTGGTCTCGCGGAGAAATCACGTAATGCACAATTTTTTACCCAAAAAATATATAGCTACGAACAAAACTTCTGCTCATCGTTGATCCTTTTGCTTCAAACCAAAAACTTTTACCCAAAAAATATCATCTATACAACGTAATACACCATTTTTTTCATCCATTATAGAACACAATCTAAGACATATATCTAAGCCTATATGTCTACTTATCACCCAAGAAATGGGATCTCTCCAGCAACTTCTTCATTTTTCCCTTCAATTTCCAGAGCATTATTTTGAGAAACACTTTATGAAACAATGGAGCCTTTTGGACCAGTTGTTCGACAAAAATCTAGAAATTGAGCATACATGTGATGTACAGTAAAGGGAGAAACAAAGAGTAAAGACCATACTCTGTTTTGTCTTTTGAAGTGACACAGTAGTTGTCTAGTGACGACTTCATCAATCAGCTTCGAATGGCATCGAACCAGTCACATTCAACGATAAGCTCAAAGTCAAGCTGCAGCCAGGTTAGTTGATAGAAGTCCCTGTCGACACACCAAAGGGTCTGAAAAGCAATGCAACATCTTTAAGTTCCTACATCAATCTACATTGTGTTTAAATATATGAAAGCTACTAAGAGAAGTTCAAGAACAATAAAGTCCAATAAGTATTCTACCTTTCATTTGTTTTTAAGACTCGGGACCTCCTATCATGGAGGATCCAGTCATATCCATGATTTCATCTCTTATTCTGCCATATCTTCTCTCTTCAATCCGTGAGTGGGACTGACCTCGAATGGTTACAAGAGCCTCACTAGATGTACGCTCAACAGTGTCTGTAACCCGTATTCCCTGGAATTTACGGTCGTTCTCATCTCGAGCATATAAAAAATTCATCCCACACCTTAAAATCTCGCAGCATTCTAGTTTTCTTTCGGTTTCATCAGTAAGGTAGAATTCGAATGAGGCACTAGTGGGATGACATCTATTACCTTCATTAGTCTCTTCGCTCCATTTGAAGACTGGCACATTACAGTTGTTATAACTGATAAACACATGGTCAGATCCAAGTTTCCGTGGTTCATGGCAAGATGATCCACATGACTCGTTCCACCCTCCAAGACAGAAACTAAAGCTGATAAACTGACCGTTTTGACTTTTGAATTTGGACTTGCATCTTACAGATAAACGGTTGGCATGATGACCTTCATGATCCTTGAAGGTGACAACAACACATAGTGAAGCTCCAATAAACTTACTGTTACACCAGTGTGGAAGCAGGTCGGTTTCTATCAAAGATCCCATTTTTTGATGGGAGAACCATGAGGGTATGTCATGTCCTGGAAAGCAAACGGCAACCAGAGGATCCAGAAGTAGTCCCTGAAATGGGTTACAAAGAAAACCATTTAAGCATGAGCTTATGACCAAGGAGGTATCACCACAACAATAGAGTTAAATTGAAATGGACCTTATGATTATGATGACGAGATGTCCTTGCCAGTAACTGACTCTTGAGTTGGGCCTGAGCTACAATATCTTCCTTCTCCGCTTGGTTCAGCTTGAAGCAATCCGTAAAAATGAAAGTAGTATGCATCCTCTCGGTTACGAGAGGAATCGTTAGTGGTTTTGAAACATTTTCCAGAGAACCACACCCATGAGCATCTAAGTACTGTAGGTTAGATGGAAGCAGAGGAAGAGATTTGAGCCTACAGCAATGCTTCAAGTCAAGCAACAACAAAGAGTAAAGTTTCTCGATGCTTTCAGGTAGGGTCTCTATATTGTTTCTGCTTAAGCATAGACACCGCAACGATCGTAAGGAGCTAAATTTATCTGGCAATTTGTCAATATTGCAGTTCGTGAGATAGAGGTCTGATAAAAAAGAGTTGCCCGAGAAAGGTAAAACTACCAACCCTGTGGAATCGTCGATAACAGGTCGACAGAACGAACAAATTTTGAGGTTACTCAAACAACTCATTTCAGGTGTTTGTTTGATAGACGTTCCATCCATAAGCAAAATCTCTAAGCATTCCATCTTCTCTTTGATGGGCGGAAGACTCTCCAGCGCTGAACAACCAGAGAGAACCAGTTCTTGGAGAGATTTCAGCTTGTAAAGATCGTTGGGAAGATACTTCAATTTCTCACAATTCTTGAGATTCAGCAAAATAAGGCTGTGAAGACTCTCGATGTGTTCAACAACTCGTTCGATTGCTGTGCCTTCCAAATGAAGGGATTCAATACTTTCTGATATAATATGAAAGTCCTTAAGTTTTAAGCAACCACTGAGGATCAGAGTCTTAAGAGATTTTATTTTGAATCCCTTTGGAAGACTCTCAAGGCTTGTGCAGTCTCTGAGGTTCAGGTAAATAAGTTCGTTCATCTGTTTTACTGAGCCCAAGAGATCCAAACTCGTACAGCCTTCAAGATCCAATCTTTCAAGATTTTTGGCCCTGGATAAACCTGATAAATTTAGCAAGTCTTTTGACTGACCGAGATCGACCCATCTTAAACTTTCTGTATTCTGTGGCACGTAGACAAAGATAATGTAACTAATCAGCAGCAAAACTAGAGAATAATAATTTTTTAGATAAGAAAATATATAGAGAGATGAACCTTCTCATCTTCCCACAGTTGTTTGATGTGGCTATAACGCAGACTAAGATCGACAAGTTCCTTTGGATCGAAATCTGATGGCAGGCAATCATAGGGATACCCCTGCCAGTGAAGGTAAACAAGCTCATCTGGAAAGTGATCAGGGACTTTGGAGCACTGAAATATATGGTCATTATCACACCACTGAGAACAATGAGAACTGTGGAATTTCAGGAATTTGAGTTTTGACAACATCGTGAAAGCAGCAGGAAAAAGCTTGATTCTTCTGACTTCAGACATGTTCAAGAAGATGCCTCTAACACATTCAGTGCCCTGGTAGCAAGAGAAAAAGATTAAGGAACAGTGAAAGGTCGACATAAAAACAAAATACCAGAAGAAGTAAACCAACTGTAGATATGATGTACCGTGTTATGCTCCAGGATATCACGAATATCTTTGTGGTTCCACAACCTACGACGTTCGCCTGCCTTTCTGATGGATTTTTCTTTTCCAATTTCCTTCCCCATTGCATGCAATAGATCATGCATCTCAATCCTATCGTAAGAAATGGTTACAAGGCACTTCTCCTCAAGTTCTCTCATCACATCTTTAGCATCAATGTCGTCTGATTTCAGAATGCTTGAAACAAAATCTGCTTTCTCTGACCTGAAAAAACATGCTATGTCCAGAAATACGCTCTTCTGATCATCATCAAGTGCTTTATAACTCGATTTCAGCTCTTTCTGAAGCTCCTTGTCTGGATTTACCTGTAAAAACTCCAATTTCTTCTTCCAGTAGTTTATATCATGGGTTAATAGACCCTTACCTAACAACTTCAAAGCTAACGGAAGCCCTTTAGCATAACAAACAAAATCGTTTGATAGATCCACAAATTCTTCCGTGGGATAGTGGTTGCCAAATACCTGAAGGCAGAATAACTCCATAGCTTCCCTGTCATTTAATCTGGGAACCACATATGTAGCATCAGCGTTTTTCTGCAGCAGTTTCTTGTCTCTTGTTATTATAACAATCCTACTTCCTTGCCTGTACACATTCTTCTTTCCGATAAGATATTCTATTTGTTTCTCTTCGGTCACATTGTCCAGCACAATAAACAATTTCTTGTTCCTTAGAAAGTTTTCCGGTCTTCCCTGCGCTCTGACATCAACATTTTCTCCATCCAATAATTTATGGAGGAGTTTTTGGTACAAATAAGGTAATCCATACCGCTTAGAGTTATCTTCAATGTCTTCAAGGAACTCGTATCCATCAAACCTCTGGAAGTTCTGTTTATATACGATATCAGCAACCGTTGTCTTGCCGATACCAGTCATCCCAAGAACTCCAACGACACGGACACATTCATCATTATCGAACATCAATAGCTTCTCCAGTTCCTTGGAACGTGATTCAATTCCTGGTAGATCATCAGGGATTACACATGGAGACAATTCATTCAGCATCCTGAAAGTATTCTTCACGATTTCATCTAAAAAATCAGGCTCCGAGCTGCAGATTGCACGAATATACAAGTTTAAAACAAATTGAACAAGAGGTAGCTGGAAACAAATGTTCAAAAATATACCGTGGCCTCTAGATTCTAGAAGATGAATCTATGCAATTTAAGAACAGTATCGCTATTTCAGGTACCTGTTCTCAGGATATACAAAGCCACGGATATTGGAAGCTGTCTTCAGAGCAACCTTCAATTCCTCAATTTTTTGTTCATCTCCATTAAAAATCTTTGTGGGGCTCTGGAATACGGCTTCAAAACTCCCTGTCTGATTCGAAACATCAGATTTACTGACTTTGTAGAAGATCGGTAAAACTCCATGATTGAATTCTTTCCTGCGCTGCATAATCTTCCCGACTTCCTCCAAGCACCACCAGGAGTTGGCGTAATCCTCTGAGAAGACAACGATTGACATCTTCGATTGCTCGATCCTGTCAAAGAGAAGCGAGATGTACTCACCTCCCCGGAGTTTGGCATCGGAGAAAACATCGATACCTTTCCCACGCAGGTACTTAACGAGGTGAGAAGTGAAGTCATGACGCGTATCCGCGCCTCTGAAACTCACGAACACGTCGAATTCGCATTTGGAGAGAACTATAGAAGAGGAAGAAGAAGCAAAAGCCATTAGAGGAGGTCGATGATTACACAAGTCCACTTGAGGAAAGTCTCTTCTACAAGTGTATTGGATAGATAGAAAAGATTGTGGCGCTGAACATTCGAGGAATGATCCGCGTGTTTTTTTCATTGGTTGAATACTTGGATGGAATCCATCCTTCTGTTCCAAAATATTTTTTTCTCTTTCTCTAATTTGGTCAGCAAAAGTATACTTTTTTTAGTTCTTAGTTTAATATATTAGGCCCTGTTCGTTTTTCCATTTGACAGATCCATCCAACTTATCTATTCAACATGTCCATCTAGATGATTCATTTGACTCTTGTTCATTTCATTTTTAGTCGGTTCATTTGACTGGACCATCCGAATGAGATGTTGTTCGTTTGCTTACCTCTATCTCCATCCAAATGATTTGTAATAATACAAATACCTAAAATACCCATGTTTTCATCTAATTATATTTTTATTATTACTTGTAAACATATTAATTTTAATTCTTAATCTAAGATATATTTAAAAGTAAATAAATTTCAAGTAATAGTTTTTTACATTTACAAAATTATTTTACGATTTTGGCGGAAAAACGTGATTTTACGGTTTTGACGAGAAAACTCGATTTTACAGTTTTGGCGGAAAACAAAATTTTACGTTTTTGGCGGAAGAACATAATTTTTGTGGTTTTGGCGGGAAAACGTGATTTTACGGTTTTGGCGGGAAAACGTAATTTTTGCGGTTTTGGCGGAAAACACAATTTTACGGTTTTTGCGGGAAAACGTGATTTTACGATTTTGGCGGGAAAACGTGGTTTTTTTTTTTGGCGAGAAAACACGGTTTTACGGGTTTG
>Ga0041059_1003191_pt1 | contig 11444 bp, 3 predicted proteins | sample AraColnosormetaG_FD_56232 | JGI IMG/M metagenome (GOLD analysis project Ga0041059, IMG submission 56232) | Arabidopsis roots microbial communities from North Carolina, USA - Col MF nosort | ecosystem: Host-associated > Plants > Roots > Unclassified | place: USA: North Carolina | collected 2013-09-02 | reverse complement strand
GATGATGATGATGATGATGATGATGATGATGATGATGATGATGACGATGATGATGATGACGACGACGATGATGATCAAATGACTTGCATCGTGAGCCTGGATGAAGCAGAGGGAAGCTTCATCAGATCCTCTGTGAGTTGCACCTTTTTGGAGTCAACAATTGTCTCTGAAAAATTGACTTGCACCAATTGAAGACACTCCATTTTCAGTAAGAAATGGCTAATGTGTTTCAGCTCGTTTTCAGTTCCTTGACACTGTATGATACGCAACATGTTAACTTTGTTACTCCGGGGAATGTGAATTTCATCAAACTCATCTTCATCTGTGCCATGATACAGACCCTGAAGTATTAAGAAGAGAGACTACTTTAATCCCATGCAACAGTCATACATAGATAAAGTAAGATTTTACTTCTTACCTCGAGACACAATTTTGTTAGGTTCGGAGAATGCTCTAGCAGAAGTGGAAGAAACACTTTCCAAACTCGTTCAGTGTTACCCAAAAACACTAAAACAAGGAGGTTTTTGAACATGGGGAGCCCGCCTTTGCAGCATTGCGAAATCACCTGAAACACACACACACACACACAAAGAATGTTATCATGTTTTCTAACCGAAAGATTATGAGACTTTACACAAAATGAAACTGACCTCAGTAGCAGAAGAAGTCAAATGAAGCATCTGGACATTGCGTACCGCAATCATGAGATCCGTCACATTCGGTTCAAAAGCCTCATCACAATTTTCTAAGAAATGAAGATCCAGTGTAGCATTGACAAGGGACTCTAAATTGCAATGTCGATACCTATGCCGAGCATAGGTAGAGTAGAGGAGGGTGACAAGGTTTGGTGTGTCAAGTGCAACAGTGCGAAACCAATCGAAATCAGCAGAATATTTATAGACGATGGATAGACTCTTAACGGTTTTGCTCGAAACAACGTTCGGCAACCCTGGAAAAGACTTTTGGTCTATGGTTAAGTCCTCAAGTGCAGGGCATCCAGCAAGAAGCACATTAGAGAACTTTATTCTATCAAACCAAATCGAATCAAGGACGAGAATCTTAAGAACCGGAAGACACGTATCAGAAGGAAAATAGACGATGAAGAGATTTGTTCCCAATGTAAGTTTAACCAATGTTGTGCTCCTGAATACATTGGATGGGAAACGATGTAGACGTCGAGTCACAGATGTTAAGCATAAATGAAGCTCAGAGACACCGTGTTCCAGCGCGGTATTTATCCAGCGATCAACACGAACATCGTCATGTTTATCTCCATATATAAGTGAGAACTTGTTGATAGGGACACTGCCTTGGAAAGCCAATCTTTTATCGACAAAGTCCCTGAAACTCTCTTGAACGTCGTCCATGTTCTGTTCACCCACTTCCGGGTGAGAAATGATGGAATCGTCAAAGTCAAGATTACGCCGGACAGCAAACAAAGTCCTCCACCTCTTGGAGAGAACAGAGGTTGAAGCAGCTTGTTTCGTTTCCAGGGAGGACAAGACGTGGACAAGAAGCTCATCTGGAAGACAATTCAGTGACGCCGTAGAGACAGAACTCATCCCTAACGGCACCTGAAACATGAAATTTGAGCTCTAGCACTAACTAACACGTAGCAAGAACCAAGAATATACCACAAGCATGTACAAGACTTTGAAGAAATTTGAACAATCCGACAACCAAGACAAAGCTCAAAATTGCCACCACAAAACCTATACATCGAATTACTACAAAAGAAAGAGTTTAAGACAAAGCCCTAAAGGTTCAAGCTTACTGTCCAAGAGACATGAAAATCATTCATTAAATCGAAAACAATCTGAAGGGATAAACAAGATACTTCCGACAGACCGTTAGATCCAGTTTCCATATTGAAAAATATTAACAAAAAGAGAGTTCAATACAAAGCTAAAGGTTATAGCTTTTAAGGTTCAATGTAAACCCTAAATGCCCTAAAGGACTAAAGGTTCAAGCTTTCTCTCCACGAGACATGAATATCATTCAGGAAATTGATAACTTCATTCATCAAATAGATAAATAAATGAGAATCATTAACTCAAGGAATATACAAGACTTACAGGATCAACAACTTCTTCTCCATTGTCCATTTCTCAAGGTTCAGTTTTGTGTTTTGTTTCTTCTGGAATCTTGATAGGTAGGTGAATAGGAGGATAATCGAACTTATCGTTAAATGGATAAGTTAGCTTCACTAAACTAATCTGCTATTGGTTATTACTGGCTAACTACGCTCGAAATGTCGTCACGAGGGAAATTTTGGATTTCTTTCCTTTTTAGGTAATTTTAAGTGTTTGACTCTATATATAATTGAAATGTATTAATCATAAACATTACAATTTATACTTGTTAGATAGGGAAAAATCCATAATGGTTTGGTGTTTTTTGCTGCTCTTACAAACCTTTGCATTTAACAGTAGGTAAGGTAGAGTTAATTGGCATAACTCCATTGTATCTTATGTTTGAATTTCTTTCTTGATGCGGAAGAAACTTTGGTGTTTTTGTGGATCTAATTGTCGACGGGTCAGGTGTAACCGGGTTAGCTGGACCAAAATTTGGGCCGCAGGAGCCATCAAGAAGTGGGCTACGGCCCAAAACATGTTTTGTGTGTTTTTGTTCCTTGTGAAAGAAGCAACAGCATTCCAAGAGGGAAAAGGACTTTAAATCTGATTCATACAAGGACTAAGGAGACGTTGGAGCTAATAAATACAAGTTCAGATCTACATAGTACTCGGTCATTTTTAATTTATTGAGTTTTAGTTTTATCTAAAAGGTTAAAATACTGTATACAATCTGAAGCAGCTTGTTACGTGGGAAGTAAGGACAAGATTTGGAGAAGAAGCTCGTCTGGAAGACAATTAAGTTACACCTTAGAGATAGATAAGATTCTGATTTTGTAATCTTTCCTTGAACATCATCTGTAACAATGTAGTTTTCTAAGCAAAACAGATTCTATATATTGACAAAGCAGTAACCTCCACAAAACGAAAAAAGATTTACACACAGATAGTACTTACAAGACATCTACAAATATTCAAACACAAACATATCAAATCAGACAAGAATTATACTCTTTTTTCTTTATCTCTAGATACTAGATCTTGTTATTTACTTTGATCGTGTATATAAATACCCCAAAAAACCACCACGATAAGGCCAGTCTTTTCCGAAATTCTATCAACTTTGATGGTATGTACCTTGGGAGAAAAACCGCGGCAAATACTCGAAACCGAAGCAGGAGATCATCTTCTTCTTCAAATGGCCAGCTTCTATTCTTGGGCCCTTTTCCTGTTCATACAAAGCAACATGTTTCTGTTGTTGGTTTTCCCGGGAAAAGAGAGAAACTTCTTCGAGGGAATGCCTCAGGAAAGAACTTTCTCTGTGTTGGGCTTTAAGAGAAGAGAGGAAGATAAATGTTTTTGAATGAAGATTATCCGAAGAAAGAGAAGCTTTTACGGTGTTTGGAATGGCGGGAGGAACGAGGGAGTGTATGGTCAGCGGTAGCTGATCTAGGAGTGCTGGACACTGAGTTCTGGACTGTATCATTCTTAGCATCAGAAGCTCGTGGAAGAAGAAACTTACAGCCGAGCTTGACCAGACGAGGCGAGCTCATTGAGCTAGAGGACTTACTAACTCTCTTCTTCATCTCCTGCTTAATACTCTGAAACTCCTCTTCTAGTTCTCCAACCCTTGACCTCATTTTCTGCATATCAACTTTCAAAACCTGGTTTTGGCGCACAACAGTCACCCAACCATCTCTCTGAACTATCTCCTGTCCTGTTCTTCCACCAGGGATCGTCACTGCATGAGCTGTTTCGGTGTTTGCAACATTTAGACCACCTGCAAGAGCGGTTCTGAGATGCATTTGTTCAAAGAAGAGTACTTGGAGAACAACTCTAAGCGGTAACCTATCGTTATGGGAAGCATGAGCGCAAGCGTCTATAGAGAGTCTTTGATAGTCCATGATGTTGCATAGTTGTTCCTTGTCTCTATCTGATAGCCATGGATGCTCCTTGAAATAAATATCAAACGCTCTGTATAAACCATCATACAACGGTCTTGAAGATTCTGGAAGAGCTGCTGCAAGAGACCGCATTTTATCCGGTTTCAGATTCACATCAGAAGCGACTTCTGCCATGTAGCTATCTACTAGCTTCGCCACTTTTTTTAACGGTGCTGGAGAAGGAGATGTCACTGGATCCAAAGATGGAGGAGAGAACTCAGGTAACTGTGAGGATGATGATGACAATGATGATACAAAATGGCGGACTATTCGTTCTACACAATCTACATTGTACAACGTCTCTGAATCAGAATAGTTCAAAATCAGAAGATTATCGAGCGTTGCTAGCTCCAACTGCATTCCTATTCTTTTCTCCAACTTCTTTACACAGTTCCCATCAACTCCTAAAATGAAAGCAACACGAAGGAGACCTAACAAGAACTTACAAAAAGATCTTCCTCTCTTTTCAGGTAAAAGACTTAAAATGGTCTCAAGCAAAGCAATCTGATCAAGAGGAGGCATAGAGGATGGTGAAGAAGCTTTTGCCAAATTAAAACTCACTACTCTTCTTCTGCTTTTGCTACTGTCACTTGTTCCACTCTGCCACCGTCCTAAACCCGGTAAGTACTTTCTCGCATAGTACATCATAGCGCCGGCTAAACTTTCAGCACGTATACCTTTTGTTTCCATTGTCTTGATGAGTCTTTTAAACAAATCTACACTAAGATAAGAGATATCTTCATACCACCAATCCGAACCTGAGCTTCTCATTCGCGCCCCCGTGTTTATTCCATTCCATAAAATGCTTCCACCTGGACTCTGCAATGTACCATACATCATCATTGGCCATCCAAATAAACTCGGGTCAGTACACACCATTGTGGACACAGCGTTCATGAGTTTTGGTATCATCTGAAGCTTTTCTGCACTCTTCAACACCGGACTAGAGCTTTGTAACGCCAAGATACAGTCTTTCCAATTGCGAAGCACGTGCTTGTGCAAAAAAGTTTCAACTTGGGAAATCAAGTTATCTTCCCCATATTCATTTGTCATTTCAAGGTACTCAGCTGCACAGTGTATGGAAACTAAGTTTTTCGAGGTGATATCTACTCGAGCCCCGTAACAGAATCTCGCAACTATCAAGAAATTGTCTGCACCACCAGGGAACTCTTCAAGGACTGTTGTCCAGAGAGATTGCTTATCAGTGCTTTTAGAATCTTCATACATCCTTGCTAGCTTTCCACATTTTGAAACCAATGGAAACTGCATATACACACATACATAACTCTTGTTGTTATTTTACACAGTTGCTACAAATACTCATAGATACATACTTACAGAAGCAGAAAGATGCAAATACCATGATACATATATTTCAATAAACATAACCATACATGTGTACACAACTATAAGAAAGGTATACACATAACTGGTAGCTGAATCTATGTAGCTTAACATGATCTAATTGTTTTCACAGGTAGACTAATTGGAACAAGTAAGCACCAACTAGACTTATCTCTTTTCCTAAAATCATCATACTAAGAACCACTTAGCTAAATCCAGCAATGTTCCTATGAAGACAAAGGAGATACCAAACCCAAGAAGAAAGCAAAGGATCAAAAGAATAATAAAAAAGCTTATACCTTATGAAGATGGAACTTCACATCATCAACAACAACAGTGATATCACTTGACAGTCCTGTCTTGCAAAACCTGAAAATTCCAATTCCAGTCTCTTTAAGGAGAATCTTTGAAATGACTTGGCAAGTGAAGAATTGAATAAAGCTGCAAACTTTAAGGTCTCTGAGCTACCGACATCATAAAACTGGACAACTGAATGAAGTTTGGACAGAACCCATGAACTGAAATTGTATAAAACAAACACACATACATGCAAATAGTGAGAAAGAGAGAGAGGTTTGTACCAATCGTTCCCTTCTCTGTGAAACTCAGAGACTTTAGCAACAGGTGACATGCCTCAGAGAGAGAAAAGACCCAATTCCACTCACAGAAATATGATCAAAATTGAAACTTTCACATCTCACAAGGAAAATTAAAACAAAGAATTTAAAATCCTACCAAACCCATAGAGAGTATAATAATAAAATGGAAGAGAAAAGGAGAAAACTTTAAAACAAAAAGCAAATTCTAAGAAGAAGAAGAAGAAGAAGAAACAATTTTTATTCATCATTCAAATCAAAAGTCACATAAGAGAGAGACGTCAAGAAACCAAGGGGTCGTTTTTGTGGGCAATAGTGTGGTGTGTGGACCTTTACAGCTAAAAAATCAACCAAAGACAGAAGAAAACACACAAAAACGATTTTAAAATACAAAATACTTTCTTTTTTCACTAAAATTGAAAACAAACAATTTCTTGGTTTTGGTAGGTACTAAAAGAATAGATATCTTTCTAGAGTGAATTCAGGACAAAAGTGGATTATATTTATAGATCCCAGAAAGAAAAGGGTTTTTTCCTTCTTTACGTTATGTAATGAATATTGAGCTGATTTTTTTTTTTTTAAAAGCAATAAATCTGAGGGAATTAAGGAGACAAAGAGACAAAAGTAACTGTGTGTGTGTGTTAAAGTGTTTCAGACATTTTTTTTTGAGGATCAGGAGAGTTTAAATGGGCTCTAAAGAGAAGGTAACCAACGTGGCTTATGATGAAATTCTGGTTTAGTGTTGAAGAATTTTATTAACTCGGGTATATTTAAGGTTTGGGTTATATCTTTAACACTAGTGTTTAACCGGGTAATCAAGACTGGGTTTGATTGATCATACCTCTTGTTTAAAGAATATTCCCTTTGTTTCTAATTACATATCGTTTAAAGATTTTTCACACAAATTATAAATTACTCCCTCTATTCCTTTTTATTTGAATATTTTAAAAAAAAAAATTGTTTCGAAAAGATTGATTTTTTAGATTTTCTATACAATATTTATTACTTATTATTAATGAATTATAAATTTTAATACAAATGCTTGAGTATTATTGGTTTAAAGTCATAAGAAATTGTAAAACACAAAAATTAATACATTTAAAATCAACTTTAATATGTTTATCTTAATATGTGTGTTTTTCCTAAATAATCAAACAAAAAAGAACAGAGAGATTATAAATTAAAAAAACTATTAAATTTTATATTTTACCCTTTGTTAATATATTTTATATTTTTTTTTATTAGCCAAAACATTTAAATAGTAGGGGATAAAACTAAAATTTTCACAAAATATGTGCATTAAAAACCTAAAAATACAACTATTATGAAATGAAATTTAAATATTAAAACGACAACTAAACCGAAACAGAAAGAATAATATCTTACATTTCTAGCTCTTTTTTTTGTATTTAAGCAACTGTAGAATAGTGGTATCAATCATAAAGATCATATAGATTTTGTTCCCTAAATTTTGTAATATATATGATAATAAATTCATTGGATAATTTTTTAAAATACAAATTCGAAAAGGATAATCGGACATTATGAATTTTCTTCTTAATATTATTAGGTAGATTTTATGGATACTAGAGTCTCTAACTCTTCGTCTGTCCTATGCGAAAATGTTACTATTTAATTGCCAAAATCCTTTTGATCATATTTGATTCTAACATTATTTTTTTTTGAATATTTTAAAGCTTGCCGCCTATAAACAATGATATGATAAAACAATATCATGGTTATGTTGTTTTGCATCCATATGTCTCTCAATAGAAAGAATTTGTTCTAAAGTTGTTTAAAGAAAAAACTAAAGATTGATAATTATGATTTTGATATAGAATTTATTCTCAACCTCCACTCGTTAAAAAAATTATTTTCATTATCAAATTCATAATCACCACCATTACTAAATCAGGGGCGGACGTATGTAGACGAGAGATGGGGGTGGGGTATATGCATTAAAGTTAACAAATATTCTCAAATTTACTAGATTATGCCATATAAAAATAATTTTTGAAAATTTATCAAAACTATTAAAGTTATTTATGTTTAGAAATCGTCGGTTCGAATTATACCGGAAAAAAGACCATATAAAATGCTATAATCTTTGATATGAGGAGATATATGGGCAGAGGATCAGTGTTGTGTTTGTGCCTACTCAATTATAAATGGGGCAACAGCCCTAAGCCACATCTTAAATTCTAATTTTTGAAGCCACATTAAGCCTTGTATCAGCTGTTGGCCTTGGTTTAAAGTTTTAAACGAGTTGAGCCCTTAGTTTCATTCAACAAGTGTTGACGCTTAGTAATTGAACGAAACATATGGACCCGGATTAAATTTCTAAAATGAAACAATGATGTCTTCCTAATTGGCTTATAATTTAATACTAATATTACTATTGTTTTCTTATATAGACATTGATTTCCAAATAATGAAAAGTGAGTTCATTTCCGTTTTATGGTTGATAAAAAGTACATGAGCTTCTTGAATCCGTGCAAACGAGAGCTTATTATTCTTCATATATCTTCTAATACAATTAACACTATCTTTAGAGTCTCTCCCGATTGGAAGTTGGAAAACTGCTGAAATATATGTTTTTTAATTTAACAAGATCTTTTTAGCAAATAAACGTACGTATATAGACAGAAGCCTTGATCAGACATTATGTTGTCTTAACACAAACGTTAATACTACATGTCGTATGCATGATAATATCTTCTTGTAGTATGTGATGTGCCCCAATGATTGACTGAAGAGAGTAAGAGACGTAGCATAATCTTTTCGATGATCTCATTTTTGGCCTTTGGATTCTCTGACTACCAAAATAAAATTGTTTATTCTGCAGCACCTCTTTGTAATTTGTATCACTATTTTAATATATGGACAAATTGAACAAAACAGAAATATCAAAAAGGCCAAAATATATTTTGTTAAATACATACTAAAATAATGGCAGCAAGAAACCTGATGATTAAGATGGAACGGTGAACAAAAAGAAAAAGGTGGAGAAGTTTTGGTGGCAAGTGATCTGCAAAAATGGGTTTACGTGCTCCACTACCCTTCACGTGTCTTCGTGCCTCACGATGCCAATCTACAATTTTGACGACGAAAATTAATCTCTTATTAACTTTAGAATATAATTCAATGATCAATGTAATGCACAAAAATGTTATGACCCATTTGAGAATAATTTCTGCATTTATTTTAGAGTTGTATTACAGAAATGGTACGCATGCATTTTTACATGTACTATAGAGTTTGATCTAGCTAGTAGTAACCAATTAACTATGTATCCTTAAAGGGTCTGGGGAATTCGTCTAATCTGTGACATAGGCAGGATTGTTACCGGATGGCGTAAACCGAAAATCGTAATGATTAACGAAAGCCGGATTCTCCAGAGGGTTAAATGAACGGTATAGCCGGATTCTAACCGGTACGTTTTCTTGTAAAAGATTAATTTTGGTGATATATAATGTGTAATTAAAATTTTTGTTATTCCAACTTCCAAGATTATAAATTATAAGTAATATATGTATATATACAAATTAATTTCTATTAAAGTGATTCAAAAGTAATACTCCCTCTTTTGCCATAAAAAAACAAAAACAGTAATACTCCCTTTATTTTAATTTATTTGTAGTTTACGGAATTTAGTTTTGTTATAACATAAGTGATGTTCTTATTATTCTGTGCAAGAAATTTGTATTCCACATAGTATTTCTTTTGAATATTTGTATTCCACATAGTATTTTATTATTGATTTAATATATAATTTTCAAATAAAAATGATGAGAAAATTCAAATATTTTCATAATCTATGTAATTTTTTTAATGTGTACATGTGCAAAACTCTTAACTACAAATAAATTGATTTTAAAAAATATTGTGATCACTTGAAGATGTATCTTAGAAATTGTGTTGACCAAAAAAAGGAATTGTCTTACGAATGGTACTAATTACCTTCGTATTTGCTAAATAAAACGAAAGAAAAAGGAAAGTTATTTTTAATATTTTGATTCTAGAAATTAAGTTCTTAAGCTATATATGTCACTTGGTCTTAATTCTTAAAGTATTAATATACTAGGAACTGTGACTGATTAGTATGGCAATAGAAAAAAAAACTAAAGCAAGACTGCATGTAAAAAGAAAGACAAGTGTCCTAAAAGTAAGCAATCTTCATGCTTTTCACACACTAGCTTACAAGTCACCTCGATCGAATATTCCGCCCATCAACACAATAAATGTTGAAATTTCTTACTACTACTATTAAACACACACAAAAATGGCGGCGTAAGAAGGAACAATATTAATTCTTCTTCTCATTCTCATTATTTCCATCTTCAAAAAATTGTCGTCAAGCTTTTTAAGACCAAAACTGTTCTTTCCTTCTTTGCATTTTCCGTATCTATCATTTAATGGCAATAATTTTTTTCCTAATGAAATGAAATCTTTTTTTTTAGTCTTTTTAAGTTATATCAATTTGTGTTTAGCTCATAATAAAATACATTGTTCGATGTCTCCACTTCTCCGGTTTAGAAAACTATCGTCCTTCTCTGAAGATACCATTAACCCTAAACCCAAACAATCGGCAACCGTCGAGAAACCAAAACGGCGCCGTTCCGGGAGATGTAGCTGCGTTGACTCATGTTGCTGGTTGATTGGTTATCTCTGTACGGCGTGGTGGCTTCTCCTCTTTCTTTACCACTCTGTTCCGGTCCCGGCGATGCTTCAAGCTCCGGAGTCTCCGGGAACTCGGTTGAGTCGAGACGGTGTCAAGGCGTTTCATCCGGTGATTCTTGTTCCGGGGATTGTAACCGGCGGGCTCGAGCTTTGGGAAGGTCGGCCTTGCGCTGAAGGACTCTTTCGTAAACGTCTTTGGGGTGCTAGCTTCTCCGAGATTCTTAGAAGGTAACACATTAGACCGTTATGTTCGGTTCGAGATATTTTTTTAGACCCGGTCAGATATTGGTTTGGTTCGTCTGGTTAGGGGTATGTATAATTGGTTAAGCTTGGTTTCTTCTTGAATTGGCTTTACGTAGTGTTATACTGTTGTTGTTATGGATGGTCTTTGGATTTTCATTTTGGTTAATGGGTGGAGATGGTTCTTTGGGTTTTGTTATTGTTTTGCAACTAGTTTATGAAAATATTATTTTCTAAGTAATGATGGATGGTTTTAGGAAATTAATAATTAATCGTGATTTTTGGGATATGTTTTTAAATGTCATTCGAATTTGGAAATGGAAACCGTAAGTTTTGATTTCTATATAGGAAGTAGAAAATCGTCCTACAAAACTATAAAATATATTTATGTTCAAAACATGAATGACGATTTCATTGCATTTTAAAACTTACTAAATTTAGAATATCAGTTTTAACATATTATTTTAGTATTTCTAAATTTTCATATATTTTTGGTTATGGTTTTAACATGGATTCTGGAAAATATATATATATATATATATATATATATATTGATTGTTACGGTTTTT
>Ga0041059_1003190_pt1 | contig 11445 bp, 12 predicted proteins | sample AraColnosormetaG_FD_56232 | JGI IMG/M metagenome (GOLD analysis project Ga0041059, IMG submission 56232) | Arabidopsis roots microbial communities from North Carolina, USA - Col MF nosort | ecosystem: Host-associated > Plants > Roots > Unclassified | place: USA: North Carolina | collected... | reverse complement strand
ATTATGTAATCATATCATGTTTTTTTTTTTTTGGACCCTAGACCATATGTCCTAGCACCTTAAGCACATGTGCTAAGCCGGCACTAGATGTAGTTGTAATATTTTATATAAAAAATGTAACATTTTTTTAATCTTCTATGCTTTTTAGTTAACTCAAAATAATCTAACATACCCGTAATTTTTGAAAACAAAAAAAGAATTGTTCAGCATACTTTTGAATGAGTAACCAAAACTCATGCATGATATCACATATGTTTAATAGTGGGCCATATAGACTGCTTCACAAACACCACTTTTAAGTCTTTAGCAAGCTTTCTCCGTTATTATCTTCACGATTGTGTACCCAAAATTGATATGATTCATAAAATGTTGTTGACTTGTTGAGTTCATAAATTCAACCCAAAAGTAAATGAAGAACAATGGACAACAAAAAGAAAGTAATTGTGGAAGATAATTGGTTAAATTAATTCAAATGTCGGTTCTTGCCTTCTTGGTATAGAGGGATTATTCAACTAGTTAGGATCGATTTCAAAATTTATGGAGATAGAAACAATGACAGTTTATATATGTATGTTCTCAAGACAATATTCTATTAAGACCGGCTTTGCACCTAAACAGAATAAATAGATGTAATACGAAATAAATCGAACGAGTGATTTATATGCAAGCATGAACCCATACTCTAAGGAATGAATTAATCAATGGTTCTTATTTTTAATCATGTTAGTTAGATGCAAACCAAATCAATCTTGAATAATGCTGATAAACCGTCTTAATTCATGCGATGTCTCCACTAGTCTCGGATTTCTATAAAATATTCAATATTGACTTATAGCTAAGTCTCAAGTCCGTAGAATTATTGTATATTTTTGTATTCCCCGAAAACACTATTTGCCTTATTGCTTTGTGGTCCAAAATGTTTATCAGTGAGCGGCAAGTCTTGTAAACTAGTGAATAATGCCTCGCAAATTGTCCAGATTCATTGTGTTTTGGCTTATTATTGTATATGCCACAAAACGACTGAGAGTGACGATGATTCGCTACGTTTTTTTTTCTATAATAAAGTTTATAATTATTGATGTGGTTACCACTTAGATATTAAAATCAATTATATCCTTTTCAATGATTCTAATGACGATTGGATAATTAAATTTAGATAATGCTTTTTTGTTTGCTACTTTTTTCTTTTGTAATGAAGATTGAAATGCTTTGCACTAGTTGGGATCGAATCTGCTTATAGTATAGTACTTATATTCCCACAGTACATCCCCGACTTCTTTTTAATGGTATTTGCAACTGATCATGTGTACAAGAATGGACTGATTAATCTCTGAAACATGAATTATAATTTAAGCTAAGAAAAGTAAAGAAAGTACCTAAAATAGATAGTAAAACCTTATAAACATAAATCTAGATACTACTTTAACTGATAAACTTTTTTCTGTGAGGCCATTTTTTCTAATGGATACTAAAATTTATTATGTGCAATTGAATAAAATCTGAATATCACTACAAAAGAAAAAAAAAATGAACAATGGATTGACTAGTAAAACATTTGAATGATTAGTTATTCACTATATATGTAAAGGATGATGTTTGTGATGGTACTATCCAAATTGACAAAAAAAAAAAATCAAAGATATTTCGTCCAAAATAAATTTATGCGACGAGCTGACCTAAGTAATGACTTGTGGTCCGAATCCTTTTCTGTATAGTGTCTTCTGCTAATTATAGGCAAAGAGCTGATATACGCTTCTCTTTGTCTCTCTTGCGATTTCTCCTTTTTATCTTTTCGAATCTATCAGGTTGGGCCAAACTAAAATGGACCGAGCTAAAATATTACTAGACTAAGCCACTGTTATGTTGAGTTGAACCATCTTTATTTGGGTCGAGCCGTTGTCTTAATGGGCCGATGTTCTAATGGACCGTTTTACCATATTAGCAGCTTGTTTGACTTAGTTAATCTTTGTTTGGCCGAATTAGGCATGGAAAACAAAACAAGTATTACATACTAACTATCACAAAACATATCGTAAAAAAGATTATATATTTTTTCATGCAGATTTTTACTATAAAATTTAAAATTAAATGTAATGTATTAATTATAATTAAACTACAATAAATAGAAGTTAAAACAAATATTAGAAAAACTGAAAAGTATTGACTTAAAAATAATATTGTCATTTAATTTGTTCGTCAGATACTCAGATCTTGAGCCATCATGGGCTGTTGAATCTTGAGCCACCTTGAGTTTCTAAAGCTGGTTGTGGCACCATGTGATCCACCTCCCCATGATGTCATTGGAAGCAATTCGCAATCATAAAATGGTATTATTGTCTAGTTTACCATTTTTTGATATTTTGTTTTAAAAATGTCATTTTTACTAAAATTTTACGTATTTATTATTTTTAATATTTAAAAATATACGTATGTACGATATTTTTTTCGCAAAATACATATTGTATATTAAATACTAAATTTTAAAAATAAATAGAACTGACTAAATCCAAATATAAAAGGTAAAATGCATGTTAAATCATAATTTTATTATTTAAAAATGGTAAAAACCACAAATTATTCAAAAATACATAAGCTATAGTTGATTCTTGTCCAAATTTGTGTACGAATTTGCAAACTCGAAAATTCATATACACATAACAACAAAATCCTTAAACTTGTAAATGAATATAATTGACCGTTTTTCACACCATTAAATCGATAAGTCTAAAAACCTTTAGCTGAAACCGAATTACGCTAAAATATTTGACCGAGTAGTCAAGTCGGAAATGGGCACAAGACCATCGAAAGATCTTCTTTTACACACCGTAATAGTGAATACTTACATGCAACATAAATTATTTGACGGTTAAACCCAAATTAATACTCCATAAAAAGACACAAAATATGTAGAAAAAGACAAAAAGCAATGGTAATTGTAAAACAACACGTTTTGCTCGTTCACCTACGTGGTAAGAAGTCACCAAGTGATGTGGCAGTATAATTTTAAGCTGAAACCGAATTTGCTTAAATTTAACCGAGTAGTCAACTCGGAATAAATGGGTACAAGAACAGTTCTTTTTTTATACACCGTAACAGTCAATATATATACATCTTTTAATGGTTAAAAACCTAATTAAAACTCCGTACAAAAGACACCAAAAATGTAGAAAAAGACAAAGGCAATGGTAAAACAACACGTTTTGCTCGTTCACCTACGTGGTAAGAAGTCTCCAAATGACATGGCAGTATAATTCTTAGCTGAAACCGAATTTCGCTAAAATTTGACGGAGTAGTCAAGTCGGCATTAATGGGTACAAGAAGATCGAAAGTTCTTTTTTTTTACACCGTAATAGTCAATATATACATGTTTTGCTCGTTCACCTTTGTGGTAAGAAGTCTCCAAGTGACGTAGCAGTATAAGTTTTAGCTAAAACCGAATTTCACTAAAATATGTAACCGAGTAGTCAAGTCAGAATTGATGGGTACAAGAACATCGAAAGAACCGTAATAGTCAATCTATACCTGCAACATAAAAAATATAGAATCTTTAGACAGTTAAAGACCTAATTAATACTCCGTAAAAGACACCAAAAATGTAGAAAAGACAAAAGGCAATGGTAAAACAACACGTTTTGCTCGTTCACCTATACGTGGTAAGAAGTCTCCAAGTGACGTGGCAGCTTCTATGAACAGAGACGAAATATTGTCCAAATTCATTTCTTACAGTAACAAACGTACGCATATTTAAGATCTAGTGCAGAGGTTGTCTTTCCCAGCCTGTCAACAGACATCTTTATAATTAATTATTGAGAAAAGAGAAAAACAGAGGAAAAAAAGATGGAGAGAAGCTTGAAGAAGACGAAGAACAATTATAACAACTCCATAAAGAGCAATCTTATGAAAGATGATGAATTGTTTCATGTGATTCACAAAGTTCCCTGTGGAGACACTCCTTATGTCAGAGCCAAACATGCTCAGGTCCAGATTCTTTATCCATTCTTGATATGAGTTTTTCTTTCTTTGTTGTTGTTTATGAGTCAACAAAATTTTGAAAGGTTACTCATTCTTTCATATGATACTAATGAAATTACTGATGGTAGAAGATATTATTGTTCAAGATAGAAATATCTTTGTTGTGGGTGAATATTGGTGTAATTTGGATAGAATGTTATTGCATTTCTTGCCTGAAAAGGTTAGATAGTTTACCTAAAAAAACAAGCTATAATAATTTTAGGTGATCTGGTAAAAAAGGGTATATATATGCACTCAGGTTTATTTGCATATGTTTTAAACATATATCATGATTAATACGGGATCTAAAATAAATGTCATGCCACTTTTAATTTACATGATTTAAAAGAAAAAAACATGCGCGGAATTAATATCCACTTATTTACTAATTTTCCACTTCGTTAATTTTAAAAATATCCTTTCAAAACTTAGTTACCTAGCAAATTAACCAAGAAAATTATATAACCAAATAGTTTTGTATATAATTTTTTGAAAGAAATAAAAATGTGTATTTTAACTATTTTCCGGTTAAAAAAGGTAACACTTGCAAAAAATTGACCGATTGGAAAACGAAAGTAATTTTCTTAAATTTTATCTCCAATAACGTGTCACACTTTATTCTATATCTTAAGTTATGTTTATTTGATTAAGCCAAAAAAAAAGAAGAAGTATATTGTTCCAATTTGTTGAACAAAAAAAAGTTGTTCCAATTTATGGTCTAGATGTTGCCGTGTGCGTATGAGAGTCAGTCGTTGCACCGAACGGTGTGGGATCTCGTTTACTTTTTCCGAATAATAGTGCAAAAAGTCTTTTACGTTTGAAAGAATATAATTCTTCACATTTTTTATTGGCCGGCCCATCGAATCATATCCTAATTGGTCAAATACATGAATATATTTCTATATGAGAAGAGTAAAGTAATTGGTTATTAATAATTAGTATGTCTTAATGTTGGTTGCAGTTGATAGAGAAGAACCCGGAGATGGCAATAGTGTGGTTTTGGAAAGCCATCAACACTGGAGACAGAGTAGACAGTGCCCTCAAGGACATGGCTGTTGTAATGAAACAACTTGACCGTTCTGAAGAAGCTATTGAAGCTATCAAATCTTTCCGTCCTCGTTGTTCCAAGAATTCCCAAGATTCCCTTGACAATGTCCTCATCGACTTATACAAGGTCTTACTATAACCATACACGCTAACATACTCTATTTGTGGAATTCAGTATATAAAAATGATAATAGTCCTTTATTATGACACTGACATAGCGCAATTTCTTACTATGAATAGAAATGTGGGAGAATGGAGGAGCAAGTTGAGTTGTTGAAGAGGAAATTAAGGCAGATCTATCAAGGAGAAGCTTTCAATGGTAAACCTACCAAAACCGCTCGCTCCCACGGAAAAAAGTTTCAAGTGACTGTTCAACAAGAAATCTCAAGATTACTGGTATGTAACAAATGCTCCAACTCGATTTGTGTCTAATTTCACTCAGTGTTTCTTTTTGGTAATGGACTGACTTATTTCATTGGAACTCATATACAGGGTAACTTGGGGTGGGCATATATGCAACAAGCCAAGTACTTATCGGCCGAAGCGGTATACAGAAAAGCCCAGATGGTTGAGCCAGATGCTAACAAATCGTGCAACCTTGCGATGTGCCTTATCAAACAAGGCAGGTTTGAGGAGGGAAGATTGGTTCTTGACGATGTTCTCGAGTATAGGGTTTTGGGTGCGGATGATTGTAGAACAAGGCAACGGGCCGAAGAGCTTCTGAGTGAATTAGAGTCTTCGCTGCCACGGATGCGAGATGCTGAGATGGAGGATGTCTTGGGAAATATCTTAGACGATGACTTTGTTCTTGGGCTTGAAGAGATGACATCCACTAGTTTTAAATCTAAGAGACTCCCAATCTTCGAACAGATCTCGTCTTTTAGAAATACATTAGTTTGCTAGTTAATTCATTCTGTGTTTTCTTGTGTATCATCATCATAGCTTTGCTGCTTTATAGTTTTGATGAGTTGTAAATATATGTTTCTCTTTAGTAACTTTGTACATACAACAAATAATGGGAACAACTTCATTTAAGCTCCAAGTTTTTGCAAAATCTCTCAAACTCCGATAAAGTGAGTATTTTTAGCGAAATAGAATGAAAACCATGAAATCTCTAGAAGTTGCCGGTTCAGTTGATACTTACGACGTACGAGGGGGACAGTATAAACTTTATGGCTCACTCGTTTTCTGGATAGGTTAAGTCTGGTTCGCGAATTTTCTTTTGTAACCACGTTCTTAGACCGGTTACAAGCGTGGTTCTTGAAATCTATCGAAAACAAACCGGAATATACAAAAAATTCAAATTCGGTTAATATTTAACCAATCATAAAATCCCATAGATTTTGTTCTATGACCGGTTTATTTTTGGTTTAGATAATTCCAGTTATCTCTCTCCACGAGAAACATTCGTCGGAAGACAATCTCAATTTTCCGACAATGGAACCAGAAGTAATCAGAGACAAAGACTCTATGAGAAAATGGTCTCGAGCCATGAGATCACAAGGCAAGACCATTGGTTTAGTACCAACAATGGGTTACCTCCACGAAGGTCACTTATCTCTCGTTCGTCAATCACTAGCCCTCACTGACGTCACCGTCGTCTCAATCTACGTCAATCCAGGCCAATTCTCTCCCACTGAAGACCTCTCCACATACCCATCTGATTTCTCCGGCGATCTCACTAAGCTCGCGGCTCTTTCCGGTGGTAAAGTCGTCGTCTTTAACCCAAAAAACCTCTATGATTACGGCGGTGAGACGAAGAAGATAAACGACGGTGGTGGTAATGGTGGGAGGGTAGTGAGTTGTGTGGAGGAAGGTGGGTTAGGGCATGAGACTTGGATTAGGGTTGAGAGATTGGAGAAAGGTTTTTGTGGGAAGAGTAGGCCTGTGTTCTTTAGAGGTGTTGCTACTATTGTTACTAAGCTTTTTAATATTGTTGAGCCTGATGTTGCTCTGTTTGGTAAGAAAGATTATCAACAATGGAGGATTATACAGAGAATGGTGAGAATTGGTAACATTTTGCACAATTTCTTGCTGGTATAGAGATTGTAGAGAATGGTAAGCCTGATGTTGCTGTGTTTGTTATGTAGGTTCGAGATCTTAATTTTGGTATTGAGATTGTAGGATCAGATATAGCTAGAGAAAAAGATGGACTTGCGATGAGTTCGAGAAATGTGCGTCTTTCAGATGAAGAAAGGCAAAGGGTAAAGTAACAACTCCTTTATGTTCTGGTATGTGAACAAGGATCAAGGATGGCTTACTTTGTTTCTGTTGTTTTGTTATGATATGGTAGGCTTTGTCTATAAGTAGGTCACTGGCCATGGCTAAAGCTTCTGTTGCAGAAGGGAAAACCAATTGTGCAGAGCTTAAGGATATGATCATTCAACAAGTTGTTGGATCTGCAGGACGAGTAGATTATGTCGAGGTAAGCATTTCATTTTATTGGAAGTGGAGTTGAATTTCAGTTGTTGTTTGGATCAATCTGTACACACATGTGTTTTGATGTGAGCCATGCGATTGTGTGCATATGCAGATAGTTGACCAAGAAACTCTTGAAGGAGTAGAAGAGATAAAGAGTGGGGTAGTGATTTGTGTTGCTGCTTGGTTTGGAACGGTCAGGCTCATAGACAACATTGAGATCAATGTCTCTCTCTAGATCTCACTGTATGCATCAAACTTCATGAAAAAACTTGGAAGCTTCGAAGCTAGTTATTTTTGACTGGAATATGTGACAAAAAAATGCATTCGCAAATCCAAAAGATTGATGAGTATCATCGTAAACTATCAGCTTCACCATGTTTGTGTGTACGTGATAGGATTGAAGCAGGAATGATATTTGCACATTCTCGTTGTCTCTGTTATAACCTCTTTCATTGCAAACCTGAGTGTTTTGAGTTTTGAATTTTACACACAGTTTTGGTATTCTGTATACGCAAGTCGGAATGAATTAAACATCACAAGCTGGCCATGATAGAGATTCATCTTTATACATATAATATGTTACTTATATGGAAAGACCCGTCTGAAGGGGATCGATCACGAGCATCAGATTACTCCAGAGTGATATGATATTGAATCACTTTGACAAGCTCATTGTACAAAGCTATCTGTTAGTTATGCGTGACACAATGGACATGCACACACTTCTGGCAATGGTTAAGCAAATGTCCGCTTTTGCACTAAGAGAGGCTGATAATGCTCTTCTCAAATGGCTTTGGCTGCTCCTCACCATTTTAACGATTAAATAAAAAAATATTGTGGGGTGAGAGAGGCTCGAACTCTCGACCTCAGGATTACTCAGATAGCTATGAGACCTACGCGCTAGCCAACTGCGCCACCACCCCAATTGTTTACTCCCTTTAGAAAATACTCTATCAAGCATTTCAAATCAACACTATCGTTCTCGTCTAGTCTCTGTCGAGGAAAGAGAGATTTTTCACGTACGCACAACCCCAATCCGCTTCTTCTGCTCTGCTCTGCTCTGTCTCAATTCGTCCTTGTTGCTCTTCTCTTCCATGCTAATTTGAGGTTTGTTTGCTACTTTTCACTCTAGCGTGATTCTCGTCCTTTGACTATCGATTATCAATGTAGATTGGTTTCCTTGTTCTATTTTGCTTGTAATTGGTGTTTCTTCGGATTGTCTCTGCCATTGACACTGGAATCTACTAGTTTGGAATCTGTATCTTGGTGCTAGAACTGGGATTCAAATCTCAAATTCAATAGCCAAGTCTGTATGCAATTAGGTTCTGGAATTTGATTTGTTTTCTTCTTGTTGATGTAGAGATTGGGCTTGAGGATCTGTTTCCGAGATTACGAAATGCTTTAGTAGTGTGAGTTCTAAGGTTATTTACCAATGGTTGGACATGTTGTTGTGTCTCCTTCATCGAGCGTTCAGCTCCGGATGCACAATGTTCACTCTAGTCAAACAAGCTGCTTCTCCACAAATCCTCGTGTAAAATTTTCCCAGAGGTTTGATCTCAATATCTCTTCTTTAACATATGAAATGGTTTAGTAGTAACAATGTATCACTATTGTGTTAAGTCATGGTTTCTATTTTGTAGGAGTTGCAAGATCGTATCAAGGAAAGCTTACAAATTTAATGTTTCTACTTCCTTGAATCTTGGATCGTCTTGTTCTCAGGGAGATTCTACTTGTAAGTGTACTTGTTTTGCTTCTCTGGCGGATTTTGATGGTGTTGCTGGTTCTGGTTGGGTTCCTATTGGTGACCAAGTTCTCTTGACGGCTAGTATATTTCTTACGTATATGGCTGGAGTGATTCCTGTTCAAAAAACCTCTACCTACTCTTCGGGAAAGAGTACGATCGTGGAGGAGATACCAGAAGTTGGAACTTCAAAATCTTCTGGTAGGTAAGAGTAATCATCTGAAAAATTCCATATGTGAATGATATCTCTGTTCCATTTTAGCTTTAAGATATCAATAAAATAAACTGCTGTGTATTTACACACCTCCTTTCTTCTATGCATTGACTTTAGGGAGACAGATTTTGAGGGTGATTTGAAGTCTGTATGGGATGTGGTGAAAGTAAAGCTTTTAGATTCTTTAGACGCCATCAAGCGTGAGAATACACTTGGAAGCAAAGTTCTCAAACCCAAACCTCCCCAAGGGAAGCCCCCATTGAGTTTGTATGCGATATCTGAAGGGCCTCAGTTGTACTTGCTCTGGTCATGTTTTCAGAAACTTGAAGAAGAGGTCAGCTTTTACCTTCTTTCTCCTATAGTTCACTTTGCGCTTATCTGCTTTCAAATTCCAATGATTTCTAATTCTAGTTCAGGGGCATATATCAATAAAAAGCAGAATGTGCACTTTGAGTTAAGGAATTGCATTAATGTCCGTTCTAGTGTAGTAGAAACCTGCCATTTAAAAATCTTTATGGTAAGAAAATTTGATTCACATTACCTGTGGCAAGAACTTACTGATTCATTCGATTGTTTTCTTCCTCTCTGGTAGTAAGATCTGTTTATTCTCTAGCCTTAGTAGCATTCAAGACATTAGTTTTCTTTGATTCTTCATACCTGCTGATAAGCTATTGAATTTGCTTTGCAGACAAATAAGATCTCTGGCACAATCAATTCAGATGAGTGGATGGGTAGTTTTACTCAAATTGTTCGAGAAGCATATCAAGCAGCATGCACGGCTTGGCTAAAAGAGGAACTGTATGTGGAAAACACTGATTCTGACAATGTAAGTCGATATCACATAACGTGTTCGTCATTATTTGATTAGCAGATTTAGATATGAACTCCAGAATCTAGCCCGTGATTTGCAGGCGATAACTCCTTTGCTGATCAGAATGCTAAATGAAAAGGATGCTATATTTGACAAAATAAGAAAATCAGGCAAGGAGGATCTGTTTGCAGAATTTTTATATTTCCATAAATTTGGATCTCCCGGGAAAGCTTTCTGCTATGACTTGAGCTTCTTTCGCACTCACGGAGTTGCCATTTTGGAAGACTTCATGATAACATTGGCGGATGGGGTCGCTAGCATCTATCTAGAGCTTATTTCTGTAGACAGCAAATTTTCAAATGAAATGAATAGTGGAGGATTAAGTATCTGTAGCCTTTCTAGTCGAGCACTCCAAAAACTACGTAACGAGGTAAAAAACCACTTCACTTTTGTTTAGTTCCACCTTACGTTTCATCTCTCATGGACTAAAATTTCATTTCTTCCTGTTGATAGGTAGCTCTATATCAGTGGTTGCATCAGAATCTGGAAGCAGTTGTATCGATGTATGAAGATCGCTTTGACCTCTACATTCTTCAAACCCAGGTTATCAACAACCTTGATGGTAGTGACGATACAGAAAGCCTTAGTTGGTGGAGAAAGTTCACACTGGGAAAAACTAAAGCTGCCCCATCATCACCCTTGCGATACTCCATAATCAGCGACTTTTCATTGCCCGTTAAACGAACCAAGGAGCTTAAAGCTCTATCGGGATGGTAAACCTCTCTTCTTTTACCTTGATCACAAAACCAAAAATTCCATGAGAATTCCACATATGAAAGTGTTGATGTGTACAGGAGGTACTACTTCAGTCTATTTCTGGAGTTATCAGACATCGGGATGCCAATTATCAGAGTGGTGTTGGATAAAGTGAGTAGCGTCATATCCTTCTTTCTCGTCACCTTGATCGGTAGATCAGTCGGACTCATCTTCACCGGCATTAGACAGTCTCTCCGCTGGAAGTGAAATCTCATATAACCGTGATGGTAATTTTTTTGCGTCGACCTCATTTTTGGTGTTCTTTTCATTATTCTTGTTTGGTATGTGATAAATTGGTGAAATATGATTTTTAACTTGTAGTTTTGGCATTGATTCAACAATATTACCAATGTTCTTGTGCTTCCGGTTTTTTTTTTTTTTTTT
>Ga0041059_1003189_pt1 | contig 11447 bp, 8 predicted proteins | sample AraColnosormetaG_FD_56232 | JGI IMG/M metagenome (GOLD analysis project Ga0041059, IMG submission 56232) | Arabidopsis roots microbial communities from North Carolina, USA - Col MF nosort | ecosystem: Host-associated > Plants > Roots > Unclassified | place: USA: North Carolina | collected 2013-09-02 | reverse complement strand
TTAAATATATTTCTACTAACTGAAGGCAGCATATTTTTTTTTTTTAATGCTTTTGAAGAGTAAGTTTACAACTTAACAAATTTGTTTAGTAACATAAAATAGCTGTAATTGGAAAAAAATACATCATAACATTTTTGTCATCGTAAATTTTATTTTAAAATTGGTTAATGCTAAACACACACAAAGAAAGAAAAAAGAAAAAACGAATCAAAACGTTTGGTTAATAATGTTCTTGAGCCTGCTCAGACCGGGAAGAGAGCTGGAACATAATTGAATTTTAAACCCGCATTTAATTGAGAATCCGATCAAACCAAATTATATCGGATTTTACCCGGTTAATTTGTTAAACCGAACCAAAATTGAGTTGACCGATGGGCAGAGAGAGAGCCACGCGGCCCACGCGTTATTCGGCAAAGGCCAAATTGAAGAAAACCAAACCCTTTGGAAAAACCTCCGTCTTTCGGGTCTTCGTCGACATTGATCCGTTTTTTACTCACCGTCGCCGGTAAGTCGGTAACCGTCAATCTTCTTTCTTTAGATCATCTTTGTTGTATTGCTCTGTAATTTTGGCTCTTGATCATATTCTTTTGAGACAAGAATGAGTCTTTAGCGAAAAATAGAACAGAGGAATCAGATGGTTTATCTGTGATTGAAAGAGAAATATTTTCCTGTGGAGAAATCGGGATTTTTTCCAAGGATTTATCATAAGTTTGAGATTCTTAGAAAGGGGAGTTCTTTAGATTCTTCGTGATCATCAAATGAAGAAAGGAAGTATTTTATGTTTATTGAAACGGGACTTTTGGATTGTTCCCAATAGGCAAAAGCAAAGCTTTCTTCTTTTGTGAAGCTCAACTGCAATTTGTTGTTTTGAGTTCGATGCTTGATACTTGTGATTTCTACTAAGTGAAACCATTCATAGTTACTTACACACGTGGGCAGTTGTTCGTGTGTTTGGAGGGATTTTCAGATGATGTGTACTTGTTGAGTATTATACTAGAGCTCATTTTTCTTCACAACACTCCCTTTTGAGGCTCTGCGGTGAAGCTTTGTAGTACCTCGAAAACTAATTTGTTAAGAACATGCTCTGATTCATTGGTTGCCTTTTGGCGAGATTCCTGGACTATGCATTTGTTGATTGTTTACTGTAGATCCCATATCTTCTTGTATCTTCATAATAAATCCTTGACACACTGCAGTTTAGCATCACAATATCCTGAAAGCTCATTTCATTTGTTAGAAACATGCTCTCATGTATTGGTTGCCTTTTTGCATATGAACAGTTGAAATGGCGAAGTCTTGTAAGGGCCTTGCTGAAGAGCTTGTCAAATGTCTCAGTGAATCGATTTGTGTCAAGGTAATATAAAATGTCTGAAGATGAAGCTATTATAAGTGTATTCATTACCTGTTAACTAATTACCAGTTCACTTCATTTGTTTTCTGATTGTGTTATAGGGCGAGAAACGATCAATTAGGGACTGCACTGGTGAAAAAAGCCCATGTATACCGAGTGAGTGTGTTGGCCTAAGAGAAACCTACTTCAACTGTAAAAGAGGACAGGTATGTTTTGCTCTCACCACTTGAAAAGCCTCAATTTGTTCACTAAACCCATTGTGATAATGTAGCTTTGAAATCATCCATCATGTTTAAAAGATACGAACCATACCTGCCGTGGAATAAGATTAAGCATGCTTGCGAACACTTAAGAGTTACATTCACCTTACAGTCTCTTGGTCTCATTGGATGTCGAATTGTGTTTTCTCTAGGTAGACATGAGAGCCAGGATTCGAGGAAACAAAGGCTACTAACAGAAGGGCACCTGCATATCCGATATCACATTTTCATTTTGTTGTTTTTGCGTTCTTTTTATCAATCCTTTGATTTCTAATAGTTGGAGCACAATATGAAGGGACATGCAACTTAGTTACTTGCCATGTCAATGTCAAGTTAGGCTTGTTCCTATACTATACTTGATTTCTTTTCCTCCTTAAAGTTGTATTACATGTCAATGAAAAGATGCTATTGAATGTCGTGTTATTTAAAGAAAGAGTAAGAATGAAAAAAAAAAGATTCTTCTGTTCTTCAACTACTCAATGCCAGCATCTCAATTCAATAGATCTTATGCAAGTCCTACAAGGTCGATGAATCAAAATGGCGTTACAAAATAAAAAAGAAGCTTTACACTATGAACCCTACTTCAAGAATCACACGTGTCATTCTATGAAAGCAATGAAGAAGGCCCACCCAATTTCTCTAAATGCTCACTTGATCATCCCTTGGCAAGCTCTGAACGGTATCCGACCATCTCCCGGGCGAATGTTCGCTACTGTTAGACGAGAATGGTGCTTCAGCCCTTGCATCCCTCACCATCTTCAACACCTCTCTCATCACAGGCCGGTTATCGGGTTGAATGGTCACACAAACCGTTGCGATACTTAAAAGTGCCTGAAGTTTCTCCTCTGATGCTTCGTTGCCTGAAGAAGTCGGTTCCTCACCTGATTCAGTCTCTTCCTCTCTCACTGCACGCACCCATCTTGAGATATCTGACCCATATTCTTGAACAAGGTCCTGGAATGGTGTTCTACCTGTTAGAAGCTCGAGAAGAAGAACCCCAAAGCTATACACATCAGCGGGCTGTGTAGAGGCTTTCCGTGGGTCTCTGCACTCTGGAGCTTTGTAAAAGAGAGACACTGCGCTTGTTTCTTCAACTGAGTCAGGGTCATGGAGAGTGCTGAGGCCGTAATCCGTGAGGCAGGACTCAAAATCAGGACCTAACAAGACATTGGACGATTTCAAATTCCCATGAGTCAAGCCAGGATTCTGATGTATGTAGAGCAGAGCTGAGGCCAAGTCCTCAGCTATTTTCAGGCATGAAGTCCAGTGAAGAGGCTTCCCACTTCCAGAAGCCCTAGTTCCTACAGACAAACACACACATAAAACACAATGAAGCTGGCTAATGTATCCAAGTTTCGATTCAACCCATCAAATCTCTGCATTGCTATATAAAACAGGAACCTTGAAAGAAGCTAAGGTACATACCGTGAATAAGAGTAAAGAGACTGCCATTAGGGAAGTAATCGTAGACGAGCAAGCGTTCTTCCTTGGCTTGAAAATAGGCTCTGAGAGGCACCAGATTTGGGTGTTTGAGCTGTCCAAGGATCTCAACATGTCTCTTGAACTCCTCCATGCGAGGATACCTTGCGTTCTTGAGCCTCTTCACAGTGACAATGAACCCAGACTCCATCACAGCCTTGTACGTGCTCCCCAACGTTCCTCTTCCCAATGTCTCTGCCGAAGCTTTTAGCAGATCTTCCATGGTGTATCTCACTACCGTCTCGCCTGAATCACTGGTTCCAAGGAAAACCAGAGTTCCCACTGCACCTTCTTCGCCTCTTTCCCATGAGAATCCTCTGTCTTTCCTCTCAATGTCTCTCTCTGTCTCTGCAGTTGTTGCTCCTTCTGCTTCCGCTATTCCTTTACCTTTTCTATCTTCCCTCGGTGCCTGGTTCCGCCGCTTCCGTCGCCAGCAGACGATAAGCAACGTCAATAGCAAGATAAGGACTAGTACTCCGCCGGCAACGCTTCCGGCGATAATCCCGATCAGCTTCGCTTTGCTCTTCTTAGACTTAGGTATAGGCGTTGGTTTCGCAGACGGCGCAGGTGAGATTCCGCATGGACTTCCAATCTGATCGCCGCAAAGAGCGACGTTTCCGGTAAACGATGACTCATCAAACTGCTTCAAAGCTCGTGTCAGTGGAATTTGACCAGAGAGCTTATTGTTGGATACATTGAAGTATCTGAGACTTGTCTGGTTAAGAGGAGGAATCGAACCAGTGAAGAGATTGTCCTCAACATTGAGCGTGTAAAGACGAGAGAGACGAAGCAACGAGCTAGGGATTCGACCGGACAGTCTGTTTCCGGAGAGGAAAATAGTTTTCAATCGGTGAAGAGACGTGAGAGACTCCGGGAAGTCGCCGGAGAAGTTGTTATCGTTAAGATAAACCGATTTGAGGTTAACCAAACCGGAGAGGTTAGGGATTGAACCGGAGAGAGAGTTAGCTTTGAAACTAAGAACCCTAAGTTGATCCAACTGGTTCAAACTCTTCTCGTTAAGTGAGCCGGTGAGATTCAAGTACTCAAGAACAAGCTTGGAGACTCTTCCATTCATACATTCTCTAACACCTTGCCAGTTGCAGAGATCTGTTCCTCTCCAAGAAATCGAATTAGATGGATCGATTGAAGATTTCAAGCTTAGTAAAGCTTCGACGTCGCTAGATCTCGCCGGAGTAACCAAACAGAAGAAGACTGTAAATGCAAAGACTACGAACGACACCGTACTCGAAGACGAAGAAGAAGAAGAAGAAGCCATTGTCGATGAATGATGAATCAATCAAATCAGAAAGAGTGGCTCTTTTCCTCAGCTCATAAAAGAAACAGAAATGATTGATACAGTTCGAAATCGAGTTTCCATAAAAAGCATCCCATGAATCTCCTCAAAGCCATCACTTTCTATTATTAAGTCACTTTCCAGATCTGCCCCATTATGCTAAAGCATCTCGATCGAAGCAAAAAAGGGAAAGGTAAAAAATGAAGAAGAAGAAGAAGAAAGTGAGAGCTCTGCTCTACTCTGCTCTTTAATGGCGGAAAGAAATCTTCTGGTAGTGAGCACTAAGAAGAGAAGAAGAAGCATTAAAATTCCCCGGCATTTTCTCTCTCTCTCACTTCACTTTCTGAGTATCTTTTCTCGAAGTTCTTGGTCGAGGAAGATGTCATCACGTGAAGCCATGCCTGGAAAACTTTTTTTTTGTTCTCACTGTGACATCTTCAATGCATTCATGAATAATAGTAGTATTATAAAAAAAATTAATAATGGGTTTATGAAGGAGAGACGAAGGAGAAAGAGAAAAATAATTCACGTATATTTTTGTCGTTATTGTTATGGTTGCTATTACTTTGCCAAGATTCAGAGACAGATAGGTTTTGGGGCCAAGGTAGTTACTGCTGCTGAGAAAATTTATATAGAGATTTTATGGTGAAGTGTGGTATGGAGCAGAAGAAATATGGTGGGAATAATTAATTTTAGGGATGATTTATTTAAAGTAAGGAGAGACATTGTTTTTCAATTTTATTCAGTTGGTGTCTGGTTCCTCTTTGCACTCTCTACCAATTATTGAGCTGCTTTTTTTTCCTACCTCTTTTTCTTGTTGAATCTTCACATGGTTTTTATAATATTTTTAATCGTATTTTAATATGGACCTCATGTTATTTATACAATGAGGATATAGATTGTTGGATTTTTGTTTGAGAGGAAAGTTAAAGATGTGTTAACATTCATGGTTGGTATTCAATCTCTAAAACGAGGATGTTGAAGTGTTTATTAAATTAGGAATTTATTAGTTGCTTAGCTTAAGCGTGATGAAAATGTAATAAAGAAGAGGTGAGAATTGAGTTCACGTAAAGGCTGAGTTAATTATTAACCAGCGGTCCACCAGTCCAAACACCAACCTCGCAAAGAGACTGCAGTCATTTAATTTGGCATCAATATTATTGTTGACTTCTTTGACCTTCAATGAATCATCAAGGTTTTCGACTTTCGAGTAATAAACTATAGTACATTTAATACGTTTTATATATTTGGTTTTACGTTTTTTGATACCAGTGGTGATTCTCTAGTTTTTGCCGTTTATTTAGGACATTGTTGATTTTCTTACGGACTTATGAAATGACCATGTCTTATAGACTTTTTAAAGTTGGTTACTAAAGATTAGACTTTGAATTAGTCCTCTTTTTCGATTAAACCCTAATACCGGATGGAATTTGGAGGGAAAGTTTCTAAAAGTTTTGGATTCTAGTTGACTCCATGACTGTTTGTTTTTTCTTACTAAGTTTTGACTAGTTGGTTAGTGTAATGGGCCCATGCTATTAAATTAAATGTTCAATATTTTGAGGAATATTATGGTCCTGGCCTTTTACAAGAGAATAGCATTATAGGTCCATGGGCTGGGTCCATCCTTATTATAGGTCGGAAAACATTTAGGGATCATTCTATAAGAATCTCAAATTTTAGGGCTCTTTTGCAATTTTAACTGCGAAACGCTTTTTTTTTTTCCTCTCTACACCCAAATTGAAGGGAAAAAAAAATCTGCGGATCCTCGAGAAGCCCTATCAAACACATAAAGTTCTTTCTCTTACTCATCTCCGCCGCCGGCAGTAAAAATATCACATCGTTAGGGTTTCACGGCGGAGATTCAAGTTCTTTGACCTAGGAAGCTTTCACTATCACCGGAGACTATTTCAATGGCAACCAGTCAGTATAATCATCCTCTCTGTTCTTCACTAGGACATAGAATTAATATTTGCATCTGTTTATTGACGATTTCTGTATATGTCGTGCTAAGTTTCTTCCGTGGTTTATTTCTGCAGTGGCTAGGTCGTTTCTGCAGGCGATATCGAAGGATGAGGCGGTGGCTCCTCCGCTTAGAGTTGTTCAGATCGAAGGACTGGTAACGTTTCTTAGTGTTCCCTGATTTTACGGTTTTAAGTGTTTTTCCTCGTTTTCTGCTGACCGATGGTGTTTGATAAATAAAAACTCTCTAGGTGAAGCTAATTTGCCCATTATCATTTGGTAGGAAGTTGTGATGCTGAGAATTTTGTTTGCTATTGTGATAGGCTGTACTAAAGATAATCAAACACTGCAAGGAGTTTTCACCGACCCTTGTCACTGGACAGCTTCTTGGACTTGATGTTGGTAGCGTCCTCGAAGTTACCAATTGTTTTCCTTTCCCGGTATGTTGATGAATTTTACACGCATTGTGAGGATTTAAGAGCTTGTTCATGATTGATGTACATGTGATTTACTGGAATTTGTATCTTAAACGAGGACAGGTCAGGGATGATGATGAAGAAATTGAAGCTGATGGTGCTAATTATCAGCTTGAGATGATGAGATGTCTGAGGGAGGTTAATGTTGACAACAACACTGTTGGCTGGTAGGTTTTTTAATGACATCAGTCTGAGTTCACTTGTTAAATTTTTTCTTGTGAATGTATTTAGATCTGCCTAATTCTTTGTTCAGGTATCAATCTACAGTTCTTGGTTCGTATCAGACTGTGGAACTGATTGAGACCTTCATGAATTACCAGGTACTTTTTTTTTTGTTAAAGAATCCTGTCTACCATGTCATTATAACATTCTAGATTTGGTCTGTTCATATGTTATGCTCTTCATTCAGCTGGAAATTTATATGTATAGCATGGCTACTCTAGTGTATGATAGGTATATTGGCATGTGTAAAAGTTGAATGTAAATTGGATCATGAATATATTTTCTGAGACTTTTTTTGTCCGCAACTCTGTTACAATCCCTTGCAGAATCATGATATGAACTCTTAAGAAATGATTCTTCTGCATCTACAGGAGAATATCAAGAGGTGTGTGTGCATCATATATGATCCCTCTAAAGCTGATCTAGGCGTCTTAGCTTTGAAGGCTTTGAAGCTTTCAGATTCCTTTATGGAGTTGTACCGAGGTGGAAACTTTACTGGCGAGAAGTATGTATCTTGATCCATTGAAAATCTAGGTTTTATGAGCCACTTAGGATGATAGTTGTAACGTTTTAATCACTATCTTTTTCAGGTTGAGAGAGAAAAATTTCTCCTGGATGGATATTTTTGAGGAAATACCTGTAAGTCTCTAGCTTTCTTCTATATTGAATTCTTACCAGCTAATCTTTTCAAGTCACTAGGTTGGAATTGTTACCTAATTATATTTTCCTCTGACAAAAAAAGTGGTTTAAATGTTTGTTACTTTTCCTTTGACAGATCAAGGTTTCAAATTCTGCCCTTGTCAGTGCCTTTATGACCGAACTGGAGACTGATACACCTGTCTCACAGGTACAATACTACTATCTGGATAGTGATCCTTGCTTGCTGTCAGCATTGCAGATTTTGACTCTTGATACTTCTGTATTTTCGCCTTTCTAGGGCGATTATGATCGTCTACACTCATCAACCACTCCTTTCCTTGAGAACAATATGGAGTTTTTGATTAAATGCATGGATGATTTATCTATGGAACAGCAAAAGGTGTGGTTTCTTCTGCACTCTTGTTCAATTCTCATCATCAGAAGTCCGAACTATCTTAACGCAAAATCTTAATTTATTTCTCCAGTTCCAGTATTACTACCGGAACCTGTCTCGTCAGCAAGCACAACAGCAAGCCTGGCTCCAGAAGAGAAGGTAGGTTTATATTTTCTGCAGAACCTTTTTGTTCTAGTTCAGGTTTGATTAGTTTCACTACCTCGTTATCTTGGAAGGTGATACAACTTTACTTACGAGAGTTGTGAATGCCTTGTAACATTTGTCTTCAGCTTTTCCTTGTCCTTTTGATCTTCCAACTAATGAAAGAGGTGTTTGGTTTATAGAACGGAGAACATGGCTCGTAAATCAGCTGGAGAGGAGCCTTTACCAGAAGAGGATCCTTCAAACCCAATCTTTAAGGCGATCCCTGAACCATCTAGGCTAGAGAGTTTCCTCATCACAAACCAAGTCTCAAACTTCTGTGGCCAAATCAATGGGTATGTTCCTCTTTAGTATTGTTTCACCATTTTTGGAGCTTTGAAAGATACTTAAAATGAGTCGACCTGTTGTTATGCAGAGTGGCTGGCCAGAACTTCAGCAGGCTTTACCTGACCAAAGCATTGCACGACAACTGATTGCAAAGACTACCCAAGTTTTTGTTTTTTGAGTCAGAAAGTGAAAGACTTGGTGGTAGAATGGATCCTATATTTGTTTTTCGTGGATGTTTTTGTTTTTATTTTTGTTGTTGTGAAGTAATTTAATTTACAAGCTTTTCAAAAAAAATCTTTATTCTTATGCATAATGAAAAATTATTGAAGTTTTGAAAGATTTATCTTGTATTGGACCTCTGATTGCCTTACAACAAATTATACATAGTTATCAAAATCCTAATCAAAAGAGTAAAAAATCTAATTTATAGAGATTTTATTATAGTTGTAGTGTTAGTTCCATCGCTAAATCCCTTGAACGACAACGTTTATTATTTCTTCTTCGGACGATTGTTTGAAGAAATTTAAAAACGACATCTTTTTATTACTTCCTCTTCGAAAGATTGTTTACCAACAAGAACAATGGCGGTTTATCATCTCCTTCTCTCGAGCCCACCTTCGCTTCTTCTTCTCCCTCCTTCTCCTCGCCGCCCTAACCTCACCTTAATCCGCCGTATCCCAGCTCATCCTCGCCTCGGAAACTCGACCAGCTTGCTTTCTTCTTCGTCACCGGTAATTCGGAAAATTCTGGTTCGTAGCACTCTCCGGGAAGACCAACCCATCGCCTCTGACTCCGAGAGTAGTCCTACTCTACTGATCGGTGAAGATTCTGCTGCTTTTGAATTAGGGAAACAGAAGCTTGTTTCCTGGGTTTATTTCGGTGTTGTCCTTGGAGTTGTTCTCTTTATCCTCAATGTTGTTTGGATCGATAATTCCACCGGTTTCGGAAAATCATTCATCGACGCCGTCTCTAACATCTCCGGCTCACCGGAGGTATAGATCAATTTAACAGTAACTGAACCAGTTTCAATTTCAGTTATTTGATTGTTAAAAACCACTTGTTTTTGCAGGTTGCTATGTTAATGCTTATCCTTATATTTGCAATTGTACATAGTGGTTTAGCTAGTCTAAGGGATATAGGAGAGAAACTTATAGGTGAACGAGCATTTCGTGTTTTGTTTGCTGGAATCTCTCTTCCTTTAGCTATGAGCACCATTGTGAGTACTCTCTCTTCTAACTCTGCAATTTTTCTCCTGATCAATGGTATAAATACCTGTTTGATGTCTCTTATGGTCTATGCAATGCCTTGTTCTTCTTTCAGGTTTACTTTATAAACCATAGATATGATGGGTCACAGTTATGGCAGCTTCAGGGTGTTCCTGGAGTCCATGAAGCTATTTGGGTCGCTAATTTTGTATCCTTCTTCTTTCTCTATCCTTCAACCTTCAATCTTCTGGAGGTAGCAGCTGTTGACAAACCGAAGATGCATCTCTGGGAGACCGGCATCATGAGAATCACTCGACATCCTCAGGTTTTGAACATTTCCCTAATGTGCCTAAACATGAAGACAATTTCCTTCATTTTTGTGTTTCAAAAATACAGAAAGATTGGATTTTTATGAGCCAAGGTTTATTAGTGGCTGTGTTAATGAGACCCCCAATCATTGAATCAATTATGGGCAGGTATTGGCCATTGACTTAAATACACCCATTACATCAGCACAATCAAATCTCCTCATCCTTCTATGTTTATTACATCAATGCTTGATTACTTTACTTGATATTGCTTTTGATCTTAAAATTCTTATCCAATTGCTTCATCATGTGTTTGGAAAAACTTGATAATATATAGAAAGATAGGCATTTTAGCTTCAGTTTTGGTTTGTTCTATTCTCTCTTCATTATACTGGCTTTGTTAATGAGACTTGATTGTTGCACCTCTCTCCTCTGATCTTCTCCAGATGGTTGGACAAATCGTTTGGTGTTTAGCACATACTCTCTGGATCGGAAACACAGTAGCTGCATCAGCTTCTCTCGGTTTGATTGCACACCATTTGTTTGGGGCGTGGAATGGAGACAGGAGATTGGCAAAAAGATATGGAGAGGATTTTGAAAGCATCAAGAAGAGAACAAGTGTGATTCCATTTGCTGCCATTTTCGAAGGACGGCAAGTTTTACCTGAGGATTACTACAAAGAATTTGTCAGGTTGCCATATCTTGCAATCACTGCGTTAACGGTTGGGGCATATTTTGCTCACCCGCTAATGCAAGGTGCAAGCTTTAGGCTTCATTGGTAAATTATATGTCATGCTTTAGGCTTCATTGGTAAATTATATGTCATTTATGTTTGTTTGTTTCCTGCAGTGTTCATAAAGACTTGTTAAGGAACAAATGTATACAAAAAGCCATATTGTTTGTGATACTTGACTCTTCTTCATTTCTCGATTATTTTGGCTCAACACTCTGTAACCACTATGTGTGAGTTCGATCCAACAAGTGGGTTTAGATTAGTATTAACTAGGAATGTTTAATAGTACTGCTAAATGAATATTTAGGTAAAACTATTTTGTATATAAATTCCCACTCAGATGTCATGGGTCACTCTGACGCCTACCACTATACTAATAGAAGTAAATTTTTCTTTTTTCGATGTTTAGTTACAATCGGAAAATGAATCTAAATTTTAACTAATATTAATAATATGCCAAGATCTCCATCCAAATCTAGATTGATATCTACATATTGATGCCTTGATATCTCTAAACTCTAAAGATAAACTTAAAGGCAAGTGATTAATTGTTAACTAAAATTAAAAATTAACAATACAATTTTAATTCGCTAGTTATAAAAATTTTATTACCAAGAAGAATATGGAAAAAAAGGAAT
>Ga0041059_1003188_pt1 | contig 11449 bp, 8 predicted proteins | sample AraColnosormetaG_FD_56232 | JGI IMG/M metagenome (GOLD analysis project Ga0041059, IMG submission 56232) | Arabidopsis roots microbial communities from North Carolina, USA - Col MF nosort | ecosystem: Host-associated > Plants > Roots > Unclassified | place: USA: North Carolina | collected 2013-09-02 | reverse complement strand
CAACCCAAAACTCAAAATTAGCTCTCCAAGAGATTCAACTAAATGATAAACATCAAAGTCAAAATGAAAACATCACTAAGAATCATAGTAGATTGATTGCAAATTATACAAGTAGCAAAAGAAGGACCCAAGAAGAAAAGCTTGAAGCTTTCAAACCAATACTAATCACACATCACAAAATTCAAAACAGATAGCTCACACAAAGACGAATTAAACCCCAAATCAAAGAATCAAAATAACGTTCAAATCCTAATTTCAACAATCAAAACTCTTCCAAACAGATGAGAATTTTGAGTAATCGAAACCTGTTTGTTGACTTCAACACCAACGGCACGCTTAGTGAGATTCCAGATACGACCAATACGACTATGGTAGAACTTATGAGGAATACCCTTGTGAATAGCTCCATTAACCTTGACATCGACGTAATCGCCGACCTTGAAGGTTATGAGGTAAGTGGAGAGTGGAATATAACCCTTCTTCCTGAATGGTCTCGCGAACAGATCTCTTGTTCTTCAGGGTCAACCAGAGAACTTCTAAAACAAAACCCATTACTTCGAAATCGCCGAGTTTAATTCGAAATCGCTGAGCTTTACTTTTTCAGATCGAAATCGTGTAAAAGAGAAGAAAAGTTTCAGATCGTGAATGTGTTAGGTTTTAGAGTTAGGTTTTATCGTGGGTTTCTAAATATGTTAAGGGTATTTCTGTCATTTGGCATATTAATCGCAGTTTTTTAATTTTAACGCTGAATTTAATCAGCGTTTAATTTTTTTCGCCGCATAACATTGCGTCGGCCGCAGCGTTTTGCCGCAGCTATCTGCGGTAGTGAAATGAACAGTTTCATCTGCGTCTACCGCAGCTGCAACTACCTGCGGCGACGAAACGAACAGACTAAATATAAATAAACATAAAAATTAAAAGCACAAATGAATTTTAGTATGTGTAATTATGTATAGTAGTAATTACTCATCAATCATCTTAAAAACCTTTTTTTCTGGTGATTTCTAGTTTTAAAGTTTTTACCTATGATTTTGTCTTGAGGATGTCTAGGCTTTACAATATATTGAAATATTTATACATTTAAAATAAAATCTATAAAACTGAAAGAAAATAATTAATATTCTGAACTTCATTTTTTGCATTTTGTGTATAAATTAAAAAAAAAAAAAATTACTGCTACGTGATTTGTTGAAAAAATTAACACGTGGGGTGTTTTATTTTTGATTACATGAACTTGTGAACCTTGTTTCTGCTTACAAAAACTGAAGAGCCCATTTCAAACAAGGCCCATATTCTGATTGAGCGGCCCTATTTTACCAAACCACCTACTAATGAACACTCTCAAGTCACCTCATTCGAGTTGGAAGTTCCCTTTAAAACAATTATTTTCAGACACAGAGAGACTCAGACAGGAGATATGAACTGCGGAGGAAAGGTGGTCTGCGTTACCGGAGCTTCCGGCTACATAGCGTCTTGGATTGTCAAGCTTTTGCTCCTCCGTGGCTACACCGTCAATGCCACTGTTCGAGATCCAAGTTTGTTCCCAACTCTCTCTCTCTTCTTTATTTTAAAAAACAAACGACTGCAATTATTAGGGACGATTATGAGTAGCACAAATAGAATCAAAATCGGAATCTGGCTGAAAAATCTGACGGAATCAAACCAATTATGTCTTTACTTAAATTACATACATAACATCCAAATCGTTCTTTTTTTTTTTTTTGAGACAACCAAATTGAAATTTGGGACTTTGATTAGCTGTTGTGTTTTGAATGATGACTTATTAATTAGACAATATTTTTCCGACCTTTATAATTAAATTACCAAATACGGAAAGTTCAGAGAACTCATTCAGGTTCGTACCAAGTTTTGACTTTTGAGGGTACAAGTAAAATCATTCTTTTGAACTTTGAACTTTGAAGTGCATGTTGACGTTATACTCTTCTTCAGAGGACAAGAAGAAAACAGAACATCTTCTTGCACTAGACGGTGCAAAAGAAAGACTCAAATTGTTCAAAGCAGATCTTTTGGAAGAATCTTCTTTTGATCAAGCTATCGATGGTTGTGATGCTGTCTTCCACACTGCTTCTCCAGTTCTATTCACTGTCACAGATCCTCAGGTTTGTCAGGGAATTATTTTAACTATTAATTTGCAAAGTCATATGAGTTAAAATCAAAATTTGTGTTTCTTTTCCTATTAGACTGAGCTGATTGATCCAGCCTTAAAGGGTACTATTAACGTCCTTAATACATGCAAACAAGTTTCTTCTGTCAAGAGGGTCATTCTGACATCTTCCACGGCTGCGGTTCTCTCTCGTCAGCCTCCTATTGGGCCAAACGACCTGGTGGACGAGACTTTCTTCTCCGATCCAAGTCTATGCAGGGAGACAAAGGTCCTTTGATTTTGTTGTGGACTTATCAGTTTCAAGAGTTCGGATTCTTTCTTACACTTTTCTTATTTTCTTCTTCAGAATTGGTATTCACTCTCCAAGATTTTGGCCGAGAATGCAGCGTGGCAATTTGCCAAAGACAATGGAATCGACATGGTTGTGTTGAATCCTGGATTTATTTGCGGACCACTCTTGCAACCAACTCTTAACATGTCGGTAGAGCTAATTGTGGATTTCATAAATGGTAAGAACCCTTTCAATAAAAGATACTACAGGTTCTCGGACGTAAGAGATGTCGCCTTGGTTCATATCAAAGCGTTGGAGACTCCTTCAGCCAATGGCAGATACATCATCGATGGTCCAAATATGAGTGTAAACGACATTATAGACATTCTTCGGAAGCTGTTCCCAGATTTGTCTATTGCTGATACGTGAGATCTCTTTCCCTAGCTCTACCTTTGCTTATCATCTTATGAAGTTTATAAATTTAATGAAAGATTTTGAAAAACTTACTTGTTGATGATTTTGTTAGGAATGAAGAAAGTGAGATGAATGAGATGATATGCCAAGTGTGTGTGGAGAAAGTGAAAAATTTGGGAGTAGAGTTCACTCCTATGAAATCAAGCCTTAGAGACACTATTGTTAGCCTCAAGGAGAAATGTCTTTTATGATTCTGTTCGTATATTTGTAACTATTATGTGTATTTTTATTTTGTTAGTATTACTAATTCAAGTGGTTTAAGTTGTTGAGACTCTTTAAAATCTAAGCATTTTATAAACAATAATATATAATTATTGTTTAGGCTAAATTTGTCACTAATTAAGGTTTGGATACATAGTGTCTAAACTAAGCTAATAATATCACTTAACGTTTACTTGTAACGCTAGGTGATGATGTCGTCAAGTCAATTGGTACAAGGAATAAACGAGTGGTCATATGACATTATGACCATATGAATTCAAACTCCAGTAATCCAATGGTAATTGGATTCAATGATCAAGACTTGAACCACGTAATCCACCCTTATCCTTAGAAGCTCATAAATATCACTAAAGGGACAGGCAACACTTAACCAGTAGTTGTCCAATAATTTAGTTTTCCAAAATGAAAAATTATTGTTGTCATCTATTTTAGGTGTTTTAGTTCAATGTGGATTCCTCGTCCTAACAAATACTTGACGAATATATCTAGACTATAAAATTGGTTATGAGTTCTACTTTTTTTTGTTTGTGAAATTATCAAAATTTGTTATATTTATTTATTTATTCTCATTAATTTGAGTACTAATTTTTAAATTATTTATACTAAAAACAATTACTAAGATACAAAAATGGATAAGAGCATGGTGTATAGATATTTAATGGGATAGAATATTTCCCATAATTGTATGTGTGTGAGAGGTTTTGTTTTCGTAAGGAAAGAAACAAAAACCATTTGACCAAAGAAAAGCAAAAGAAGGCAAGGAATCAAACAACAAATGTTGCAAGGCAGAAATAATGGACGTTATGTTAATGTAGTGTCGTCACACGTGACTTAAAAGAGACGAGTCTGCGTGTCAAACTAAAAATGTATGCAACTATAAAAATGGGATTTGATTATCTTTTTAGTACCGAAGCCTACCAACCACATGCACACTAATTCTACTCGCCAAATAAAGTGAAAAGAGATGGCTGATGGAGGAAAGGTGGTCTGCGTAACCGGAGCTTCCGGTTACATAGCGTCTTGGATCGTCAAGCTTTTGCTCTTCCGTGGCTACACCATCAATGCCACCGTTCGAGACCCAAGTTTGAATTCCTTCTTCTCTCTTTCTTTTTTCCTCCTGATTTCTCCTTAGTAATATCGAAGACAATCCCTCTTTGTCACTCACTTGAATAATCAAAGTTATCTAGATGCTTTTTAGAGATACAAGTGACAATTCAGAGAAAATTAAGAATATTAGCTAAGCAAATCCAACTATCCAAGAGAAAGTATTTTGTAGGTACTTGGTACGATTAAGAGTTGGTTCTATGGCCAAAAAAGTATGTTTTTGGTTTCATTCTCTAAAAGGAAGTATACATTAACAAACGAAAATTCAAATGAACTCACATGTAGTGGATATAGATGGGGTGAAACTTTGGTCGATGTTTAGAGCCAAAAACTAAATAAGCATTTATGTTATCTTGAAGTGCACTTTGACATATATGTGTTTTTCTCCAGAAGATCGAAAGAAAACAGATCACCTTCTAGCACTTGACGGCGCAAAAGAAAGACTCAAATTATTCAAAGCAGATCTTCTAGATGAAGGTTCTTTTGAGCTCGCAATTGATGGATGCGAGACTGTCTTCCACACTGCTTCACCGGTTGCAATCACTGTCAAGACTGATCCTCAGGTTCCTCAATGATATAAATTTGTTCGGAACAACACAATCGGTAGTAATTTACTATGAAAATCCACATCTAAATATAATAGTTTTTGTACTCTGGAATTTGCAGGTTGAGCTGATCAATCCAGCCGTCAATGGTACTATTAACGTCCTAAGAACTTGCACTAAAGTGTCTTCTGTCAAGAGGGTCATCTTAACATCGTCCATGGCCGCAGTTCTTGCGCCTGAGACCAAGTTGGGACCAAACGATGTAGTAGACGAAACCTTCTTCACTAATCCAAGTTTTGCTGAGGAGAGAAAGGTCTTTGAATTGTGTTTTGACATATCAATGAGTTCATGATAACTCACATTTTTTCTCACCCATTTTATTTTTTCCTTTCCAGCAATGGTATGTACTTTCTAAGACTTTGGCCGAAGATGCAGCATGGCGATTTGCCAAGGACAATGAGATCGACTTGATCGTACTGAATCCGGGACTTGTGACTGGACCAATCTTGCAGCCAACTCTTAATTTCTCGGTAGCTGTGATTGTGGAACTTATGAAAGGCAAGAATCCTTTTAATACTACACATCATAGGTTCGTGGACGTGAGAGATGTTGCTCTAGCTCATGTAAAGGCACTCGAGACTCCTTCAGCCAATGGCAGATATATCATTGATGGTCCGGTTGTGACAATAAAAGACATTGAAAACGTTTTGCGCGAATTCTTTCCTGATTTGTGTATTGCTGATAGGTGAGAGAGTTTTCTTTTTCTTTGATCATTTATTTATAAGTCTTTATCATGTTTTGACTCTACAAACCTAACAAAGAATTTCTCTTGATCTATTATTAGGAATGAAGACATTACTGAGCTGAATTCAGTGACTTTCAATGTGTGTCTGGATAAAGTGAAAAGTTTGGGAATAATTGAGTTCACTCCTACAGAAACAAGCCTTAGAGACACTGTTCTTAGTCTCAAGGAGAAATGTCTTGTGTGATCTTCTTTATTGTTTTTGGTTACTTGTTATTCCTTGCAGGTCTATATACATTTCACAAATTATAATTAAGTCTTACATGTTATTTAAAACCAATATAAATCTTATGTTTATGTCCCTAGGCCCTAATTAACTAAACTAACATATATCGTTACGTTGTAGTTAGTAATATCGATTGGTGTAGTTCAATACAAATTTGTTAGGAAAAAACGACCCTTGAATTGGATAATTAAGTATAATCGTCTAACTATTCATTATGAAGAAAAAGAAATTGAAAAAATTAACTCATTGATATTTTATTTATTCCATTACTTGTTGTAAAGCAGTTACTAGTGAGTTTTGTAATTTGTAAAGAAGTGAAAGTGAGAAAAGGAAATTCTTGCAAATGAGTATACTTCTCTCTATAATTTGTTTTAAAAGTACCAAATTTCAATCTTTGATAAAAAAAAGTACCAAATAGTTGTAAAATATTGATTCATACATTTATTTTATTAAATATAAAAATAAATCATTAGATAGTAATTTAGTTACATAAAATAAATCATTAAGTAATTTTAAATTCTTAATTTATAAATCATTAGTTGTTCTTATATATGGTTTTATCTTTAGCTAAAAAGTAACAGAATCTCAAAATTAATTAGATTTATTTATAACCATATAAGATTACAAAAAGTGATATATATCAAAGTATGAGATGCCAAATGAAGTAATAAATCTTATATAGAGTAATGAGACAATTAACTTGAGATAATGACGTTGAACAGATGTAAATATACGTGATTTTTTCTTTTAATTGTGTCATCGTAGTTTAGTCACGTGGACCTAAAAAGGGCAAGTGTGCGTATATAAGATGAGAGTAGTTGCTGCTCAAATTCATAACTGAAACTTAAACCAACCCCACCAATTAGAGAAAGATGGCTGACGGAGGAAAAATGGTTTGCGTCACTGGAGCGTCCGGTTACGTTGCGTCTTGGATTGTTAAGCTTTTGCTCCTCCGTGGCTACACTGTTAGGGCCACCGTTCGAGACCCAAGTTTGTTCCTTCTTCTTTCCTTTCTATCTTTTTTTTTCTAGACTTTATAATCGGTAACTACTAACTAGAAACTCTTTTTAACTATTCTGTATACATTTGTGTTGTTGTTGTATAGGTGATGAAAAGAAAACAGAACATCTTCTTGCACTAGACGGTGCAAAAGAAAAACTCAAACTGTTCAAAGCAGATCTTCTGGAAGAAGGTTCTTTCGAGCAAGCTATTGAAGGTTGTGACGCTGTCTTCCATACCGCTTCTCCAGTTTCACTAACTGTAACTGATCCTCAGGTTTGTTCACGATTTGTATCACCTTGTTTAGAACAAGACAATGCATGGTGATTGATGATAATAAAGTACTGATTGACCATGCCACTTATATCTGACTTTAGATCAAGAATTCTAACATTAACTTACTAGCTTAAGTGTTTCCGAGGGTTTGCAGATTGAGCTGATTGACCCGGCAGTAAAGGGAACACTTAACGTCCTTAAAACTTGCGCTAAAGTTTCATCTGTTAAGAGGGTCATCGTAACATCGTCCATGGCCGCAGTTCTCTTTCGTGAGCCTACCTTGGGACCAAACGACTTAGTAGACGAGAGTTGCTTCTCGGATCCAAACTTTTGCACTGAGAAAAAGGTTCTCGAATTGTGTTGTGCAATAGCATTGATCTAGTTCATTAAAAGTCGCATTCTTTCTTAAGTTTTTTATTTGACTTCTCCAGCTTTGGTATGCGCTCTCAAAGACTTTGGCCGAAGATGAAGCATGGCGATTCGCAAAGGAAAAAGGGCTCGACTTGGTCGTAATAAATCCAGGACTTGTGCTCGGACCGCTCTTGAAACCAAGCCTTACTTTCTCAGTAAATGTGATTGTGGAACTTATTACAGGTAAGGACAATTTCATCAACAAGGATTTTAGGCTCGTCGATGTGAGGGATGTTGCCCTCGCTCATATCAAAGCGTTCGAGACTCCTTCAGCCAACGGTAGATATATTATTGAGGGTCCGGTTGTGACGATAAATGACATTGAGAAGATTTTGCGTGAATTCTTTCCTGACTTGAATCTCGGTAACAAGTAAGTTCAACATTCCTTCACATTTGATTTACAATCAGATAGACTCTGAAATACTTCATACAAAATAAAAACTTTTTTGATTTTGCTTTTTAAGGGGTGAAGCAAGTGAGATCATTCCAGTGATATACAAGCTATGTGTTGAGAAAGTGAAGAGTTTGGGAATTGAGTTCACTCCCACAGAAGCAACCCTTAGAGACACTATTCTTAGCCTCAAAGAGAAATGTCTTGTGTGATCATCCTATCTTGTTATTGCTTTCCTGTCCTTTACAATTGTACTATTGAACTATGCATTTCATAAAATAAAAGTAGTCTTGCTCTTTATTTTCAAAACGTAGATTTTAATTAGTTAAATTGACAGAGGAAATAACATTTTCAATCTCTATTATGAACAAGAATCACATCACAACTTGGACGATCACCGGTAACTAAAACCATCACCAGGCTATGTTACACAGTGTGGCTTTTGTAAAGACACAGAAACATATGATTTATTTTAAAAAAACACTTCACAGTTCCAAAGATTCCTACACATAGTAAACGATCGAAAAACATGAACAAACCAAAAAAGGATAACTTACAATCTACATTGAGATCGAATCAGAATCAGTTTCTTTCATCAGAAGCCGAAATGCTTGAAGTTGTGGTACCTGAAACTTTAAACATTGATTTCACCTAGACGCATCAGCTTCTTGCTTAACTTTAGCCAATTGTGTTGCCGGATTCTGTTTCTCTGTACCTCCATTGTTCTTAGTCGTAGTCGTCGTAGGAGTAGTAGTAGTATCAGAGCTCTCTGTTTCTTTCACAGTAGCACCATTTGATGCAGGACTCAGTTTTGGTTTCTGATCAACGGGAGCTTCTTTAAGCTTAGGAACAACCGATCTTGCCTTCTCCTTGGCATCAAGCATGACAACCTGCTCAAGAGCCTCGCGAGCTCTCTTCTTCGCCAAAGCAGCTTCTTTTCCTCTCCGGTCAGTTTCACACTTAGCGGTCATAACAGCTTTGTTCATTGAAGAAGCAGCGATCTTAGCAGCGCATAAGAAAGCTTCGGAGAGTGCTTTATCGACGAAGCGAGAGCCGTTTTCGTCGACGATAGGGCGGAAGAAGGAGAAGGAATTAGGGTCTCGGCAAGGAGGACAGAGATAAGAAAGGTGACTTTCATCGCCGGCACAGTGAATGTGAGTCAAGGAGTGGCACCCTTTAATGGAACAAGAGACGCGGCGAAAAGACGGCGGAGATGAATCGTACAAGGCGAAGCAACCGGGACAAAACGACGCCGGATGGTTGCGGAGGAGACAATGAGTGCAGAAGAAGCGGAGAGATGCACGGAGACGTACTGTGTGTATCACCCAGGCGTCTGAGCTTCCGCAATCATCGCATCTTTCGGTGGAATTCGCCGCTGCATCGGAAGTCGCGGAGGTTGACGTCGCCGTCGTTGACGATGGAAGATTCATAGTGTCTCTCTGGTCTTTGCGATTTTGGGAAATTAGGGTTTACTCCTCTTTTCAATCGAGGAAGAGGGTTGACGTGGCACTAATCGATTTGTTAGGCTATGTTGGCTTTACTTACTTGGGCCAAATGATTGTAACTGTTGAGCCCACTTGAATATCTAGCCACTTGTTTCTGTTAATTCTGACTCGGATGAGACCAAAGAGACGAATGTGGCCAGATATTATAGTGGGCTGATGAGTAAGGCCCAATAAAAATTTAAGGTTTAACACCTATCTACCGTTCCATAATTCTTCTACAAAAGGTTGTTGATTGTATTAAACAGTGTCGCATAAACTTTTAAGAGCACCGAACCGTATTAAATTCATCAACCAGTTTGTGGTAAAGATACAATAATGTGGATTTGGTTTTGTCTCTGATTCAATTTTAAATTGACAAAAATCTGAATTGGGTTTGGTTTATAGTTGAGATTGATTAGTTTTTTTGGACTATCCAAGGAAGTGGGGACGTGTTTGATTATGAGGATAGGGACACGGCAAAGCGTGTCAACGTGTAGAAGTTCATTGTATTTTGCATAATATACGTATATACATTACATACATACCGATTCTTGTTCGATATATTGTTTCTGGTCAACATTTTGCACCAAATTAAGGAAAAGACAAACAAAAGCATTTTGCACCAAAAGGAAACGCATTATTTTCTTCTATATTGTTCATATAGAATATGCCAGATTGTAATAGCATATGTCACATGTGTCACATCTCTTGTGCCCTCAAAAATCACCACGTGTATCGACTCATCATCTATCACCATCGTCGAGAATAATTTACCTGCTGATCATGATCATCTTCTCCAACAAATTTGCTTTTGTGTTGACGTAAAGTGACGTTTTGATAATATATATAGCAAATGTATCTGACCTTTTAAATTGTGGAAGGGCCAGTTCTAAGAAAAGAAAGAAAAAAAATGAGCTAGGGTTCTCTTTCCTAAGTTGTTCATGATAATGAGGTAAAAGATTAATGCCAGTATAAACTTCTGGCACGTGGTCGGCTAGCTAAAGATCAGATCTTTTATTTTTGTAGAGAATGTAGAGTAAGTGATCAAAAACCTGTTGTTGGCCTATTCCACGGCGGATTGAGAGAATTGTGCGGGGACAGGGTCTTGTCATTTTATTTGAGTTTTGGCCTAACATATAGCAACTAGATCATAACCCGTATATAGCACGGACATTAATATTTTATATAAATTAAATTGTATACTTTGTTATGTTTGCTATGTTTGTTAAAATTATTTGTTATATTTGTCAAACTTTAGTAAAATATATTTAAATTAAATTAAATTTATTAAAACTTAATAAATTTAAAAGTTTTTTTTGTTTGGAGACGCACTATTTACATACAAAATATCCGTTTCTATTTTTTGAGTACTTTTAGGGCCTGAAACTTTTTATCCAAACTGACCTAAACCCAACTGGACGCGACCCGAACCGAATATTTAGAATTATTCTATTAAATAGTAAATCATATACCCATTAATCCCAAACCCGAACGGGTTCTACATGAACTCGAATGGGTTACTCATATGTCCAGCCCTATTCTCTGATTTAATTATCTAAAAAATCCCAATAAACATATGTTTTGGTGAGTACTTTTTATTCAAAAAAATTTACATCCTCTTCTGCCAAAATCATTTCATAAGACATCCCAAAATCTTTGGAATAATGATTCCATGAATGAAGAATCCTAATTTGAATATACCAAGAGGTTTTGAAAGGTTTTAAGTTTTTGATAGGTGTGTATGTGAGAAGGTACANACATCGTGAAAGTAATCTGCTTATTTATAATTTCAACTTGTAGTATACCGCATGTAGGCTTATATTTTAGTTAAACTAAAAACTTTTATTGTAAAGATGATTATAAATATATGATATTATTTTATTTGATTTTAAATGTACAGTAAACTGCGAGTTGTATATATTTTGTTGATATTATTTATATTGTTTAGTGTTTAAAATTATACACTTGTATTTTGATTGTTAATTTTAGAGTTTCACCTGTAGTATACCATCTTGTAGTAATATCGATTTAAACCCGTCAATTCTAGGATTTTCCAGCTTGTATTAAAAATTGAATCACATCATACACATAAAAAAATCTAATATGTTATTAATTATTG
>Ga0041059_1003187_pt1 | contig 11458 bp, 9 predicted proteins | sample AraColnosormetaG_FD_56232 | JGI IMG/M metagenome (GOLD analysis project Ga0041059, IMG submission 56232) | Arabidopsis roots microbial communities from North Carolina, USA - Col MF nosort | ecosystem: Host-associated > Plants > Roots > Unclassified | place: USA: North Carolina | collected 2013-09-02 | reverse complement strand
GAAACGAAGAAGAGAAATCCCGACGCCGGTGAGCAAAAGCATCACCGGCGCCGGAAGGCGAAGCTAGGGTAGTCTCCTCGATGTTAGTGTCTGGGAGAGTCTTTAAGTTTATATAAAGTCGTCATTCTAAGACTTATATTATCTCCAAACTCCTTCAGTTGATATTTTAATGTTGCTTATTGCATGAGTGAATGATTAGATAAATAAAAATTATATTTAAATTAAAAATAAAAAAAATCCGAAAAGACCGCGGCGTAGCGCGGGTGATCACCTAGTAAGAATAATAATTGCCTGTTTGTTTATCTTCTCGATCGCTTTACCTTATGTCTTGCCAGTTTCCTTATAGTAGAACGAACCAATGGGGAAACAAAACTATTTAAAAATAGATTCGTCCTCATTGTCATCATCACTCCATCCTCTGGCAAGACACCTACATCAAACATCCAAGGGTAAATCCTATCCTATCTAACATAATTGCCAAGGACGTGACCAGTTTCCTAATTTACCTTTGTGACTCTTTTGACTCCATAAAACATTCGAAAAATCATCCCACGTCCATGAGAGCATCATGAACCATGCTCTGATACCACCTTGTAACACTCCTACCCCGTCCTAGGACCAGGAGCGAATAGAAGCGTCATGTGGACGCCCGTAGTCAGCCAACCCAGGTTCCCGGAATGAATCCATTCACCCAAGCCGTCCGACCGTGAGTGTCGTTCCTCACAAACACGGCCTAAGGCTTTGTAACTCGTACCGCGGACGCGAGTTGTGATAGTCAGACAAGACTAAATACATCATTGGGAGACATGGGGTTTTAATAAAATCAGATCTTTATAAAAATATCGAGTCTTACATACTATACGCAAAACTATATCTTACAAAGGCAAAGCAAATCTACACTGGTTGGCCTAACGTCCTTTGCCCCTTAAGGTCTCCCTACTAAAGGTTGCCTTTTAAAAAAAGTAGCATTTGAGTAATCTAGTATTACTCAGTAAGTGCGGGATCTATAAAAATAAAACCCAACCCAACCCCCAAACAACAAGCAAAGAGGCAATCAAATGCAATGCAATAAGCAACTATATGTAGCGAAACTACTATGCCTAAACATGCTCCTAACTACTTAAGTAAGGCCTTCTATGAACACATGATACCCCGAGGCAATGGCCTGCACACTCCTAGACACAAAGTGTAAAGAAGATTAACATTTTCTTATATTACATCGTCATGTAGTGCCTTGTCGGTAGCGAAACAGCCCGAGCCTTTGTATGCCATAACAGAACGGAGTTACATGCGACACACAACATACGGATGGAATCCTCATGATTTGGCTAATCCTAGTTATCTAACAATCAAAGTATAACAGTCGGGCAGCATGACGTCAATACCAACATCCTTCCGGCATAAAAGTTATACGACCACGACTTTATACTATCAAGCAACAATCATTGATAAGTGTACATTTTACATGTTTTTGAGCATCCATTTGTTATCACTATTGCATCATATCACAACTGTTTTATACCATTTCTCATCATTTGTCATCACTTTGCATGTTTAGGATAGTTTTGCATGCATGTTGCATATTTGTGTTGTTTTCAAGTGATTTGGAGCTGTTGGCGAGCTAATTGGAAGAAGCGGACCTGATCATATCAAACCACTCGACCCATCCTAGTCAAGTAGATGATGGCTTCACGACTTCAACACACCACTCGACCACCTAGTCGAGTAGATGGCCTCATCACTTCACACCATTACTCGACCCCATGGTCGAGTATCATTATCTCCACCACCTGACAATCACTCTATTACATCACTCGACCTCCTCGTCAAGCACCCCCATCACAATCACTCGATCACTCACTCGATTACACGGACGAGTCCCACCATCATCACACACTCGACCGATCATGTAGGGTCCCATTCCCGGATTTCCAATCTGGTGAGGTTTCCCATGGACGGATCACTAAGTGATCCGATCCTTAATCCGATTTTAGGGTCCATTCCTTAACACATTCCGTTTCTATCATATTCTGATATTCATTACTAGAGTCATATGCACAAAAGAGTAGAATAAACAAGAATCATGGCTTTATTTATAGAAGTAAAAGGATTCGATACAACTCATGAGTTTTGCCAATAAGCTATTACAAGTCATATAATCAATCCTAGATACCCGACTTCTATCACCACTCATTATCCCGGCCTTGAGTCTCGCGCCTAAGCCAATTCCTTCCCAGGATCCCTTTCTTTCCCTGAAAAGATAGCAAGGCACACAACATCGGTTCACTTAGCGTATACAATCAAACCATGCAATCTTGCTAAGTTTCGGTGATGACTCATTCGGAAAAACAAATTGGGAGAAAGGAAGTAAGCGCATCAGTTTGGCCTAGAAGCGTCGGATTGATCACGATCCTCCGATTCCTTGCCGAGCCGCATCCCATATTCAGCCCATCCGTTTAACAGGCTGAATCATGCCGAGTATGAACACGCTTATGCTTGATCATGCAAAACAGATTATAACCCGCCAAAACAAGTCTATATCGACCTATTAACCAATCGCCCTATCAGGATTAACATTCCGATGGTTGACCATGGAATCCTCACCTTTCCCTCGCCAATCTCTCAAGCAAACGAGTTTGCTCTGAAAACCGGTGATCTCTTTTAAGTAATTTCCTCTCCAAGACGCCCTGGAGAGCTTTAGTGAGTTTCCCCGTGTTTTTCTGTGTCCCAAATCAAATCCAAGACCCTTCTATTTACAGGGATTCGGGCGGTAACCGTTCTCACCCGAAAAGGCACCTTTTGGCCCATAACCGTTCCTGGGCGACTTTTGACGAAGAGGGGTAACTGTTCGACCACCCAACCGCCCAACCGCCTAACAGTCGAACCGCTCAACCGTCCAACCGCCTGGCCAACCGTTGGCCCAACCGCCTCACTCCCTTCCTAGCTTGGTCGAGCTGGCGGAGCTGACTAACACTCCCTCGAGCTGGCAGAGCTTCTCCTCGAGCTAGCCAAGCTAACCTTGAGCTGGCCGAGCTACTCTGGAGCTGGCCTAGCTTGTATTGAGCTGTAGTCGGCCCTGAATCCGACCCAAGTTCCTTTTTGTCCATCTCTTTGAACCACTCCGGGAAATCTGCCTTCATCTTGTTTTCAGTTTCCTAAGTATCTTCTTCTTTATCTCCGCAATTCCACACAACCCTCACCATTTTCACGATTTTCTTCCGAGTCCCTTTCTCTAATCTATCCACTATTCAAATAGGTTTTGCTTTCATCATCAAGTTTCCTTCTAATTCGGCGGAAACATCTTCCACAGGGTCATCTTGTTCGCTTAGGCACTTCTTAAGTTGCGATAAGTGAAAAACCTTATGAAATGCCTTTAACTTTGGTGGTAGATCGAGCTTGTAGGCCACTACTCCAATCCGTTCGAGCACCTTGTATGGCCCCACGTATCTCGGACTAAGTTTTTTCCTCTTGGAAAAGCGTCCTTTCCCTTTGTAAGTCACCGCCTTTAGATACACTAGATCTCCCACTTTGAATTCTAACTCTTTCTAACGTTTATCCGTATAACTCTTCTGTCGGTTCTGAGATACCTTTAACTTAACCTTAAGAAAGTTCATCTTTTCATTCGTCTCGTCCACAATCCCTGGACCGAATAGCATTCATTCGCCCACGGGCATCCAACATAAGGGCATCCGGCATGCCCTTCTATACAGTGCCTCATAAGGCGACCTACCAATACTTCTTTGGTAACTGTTATTGTATGCAAACTCTATCAACGTCAAATGCTTCTCACAGTTTCCACCCCAATCTAAAACACATGCCCTTTGCATATCTTCTAGAGTCCGAATGGTTCGCTCGGATTGCCCATCGGTTTGATGATGGTACGTCGTGCTCATATTCACTCTTGTTCCTAGGGCTTTTTGGAAAGCCCTTCAAAAATTTGAATTGAATCGAGTATCCCGGTCAGAGACTATACTCACGGGTACCCCATGTATAGTCGAACGATGTCTTTTATGTACCTTTCTTCAATCCGTTCAGCTCCATCGGTTTCTGCGATCGCTAGAAAGTGTGCCGACTTGGTCAACCTATCGACCACTACCCATACCGCATCATGTTTTAATGGACTTGTTGGCAATCCCGTTACGAAGTCTATCGTCATGTGTTCCTATTTCCATTCCGGCATTGGTAAGGTTTGAACTAGTCTGCTAGGAGCTTGGCTTTCTGCCTTGACTAGTTGGCATGTTGAGCACCGGGCAACCCAGCTTGCCACATCCTTCTTCATTCCCACCCAATGATAATACCTTTTCAGATCATGGTACATCCTTTGTAATCCCGGGTAAATGGAGAACTTAGATTGATGTGCTTCTCTAAGTATTTCCTCCCTTAGCCCCTTATCGGCCGGGACACACACTCGCCCGTTCACCACAATGGTTCCATTGTTTGAAGTTTCATACTCCGTTTTATTATTCTCCTCCAATTTCATCAAATCCTTGTCCTGCCCTTGAGCCAATCGGATTCTACTAAGTAGGTTCGCCTGATCGGCCGCATCCAAGCCTAATGGCTCCAACTCTTTTGATAACACATTCAAATGCAATGTCCCCATCATGTTCACCAACGCTTCATGATTCTTCTCTGCTTCTACCTCACATCGTCTTCGACTTGAGGCGTCCGCCACTTGGTTTACATTTCCGGGATGATAAGCGATATCTAAGTCATAATCCGCCACCAACTCCATCCACCTTCTTTGCCGTAGATTTAATTCTGGCTGGGTGAATATGTACTTAAGGCTCTTGTGATCGGTGAAGATTTGGACCTTGGCACTATAGAGGTAAGATCGCCAAATCTTCAAGGCGAACATTACGGCAAACATTTCCAAATCATGCGTAGGGTAATTACCCCCGTGCTTGCGTAATTGCCGTGAGGCATAAGCGATCACACTACCCTTTTGCATAAGGACACACCCTAATCCCGTTATTGATGCGTCCGTGTACACAATGTACGGCTCATCTGCTTCTGGCAAGGTTAGCACCAGAGCACTTGTTAGCATCAACTTCAAGTCGGCGAAGCTCTTTTCGCACTCATCCGACCATTGTAACTTAGTGTCTTTTCCGGTGAGTCTAGTCAAGGGTTGAGCCATGCTCGCAAACCCTTTCACAAATCTCTGATAGTACCCGGCCAAACCAAGGAAACTCCTAATCTCGGTCGCACTCTTTATCCGAGGCCATTCCTTTATGGACTTGACTTTCTCAGGATCCACGGAGACTCCTTGATCGGAGACAATGTGCCCGAGAAATCCAACTCGCCTTTGCCAAAAGGAACATTTGCTTAGTTTTGCAAATAGCTTATGTCCTCTTAGTCTCTCCAAAACCGCCCTTAGATGATTTTGATGGGTTCCTTCATCCTTTGAATAAACTAGTATGTCATCAATAAAGATGATCACAAACTCATCTAGGAATTCTCGGAAAACACCATTCATCATCTTCATCAAGGCTGCTGGCGCATTGGTCAGTCCGAACGGCATCACCACAAACTCATTGTGGCCATAATGTGTCCGGAAGGCCGTTTTCCGAACATCCCTTGGATCTATAGGGATTTGATGGTATCTCGAGGCTAAGTCGAGTTTAGAAAACCACTTCGCCCCTTTTAATTGATCCAATAGCTCATCTATCCGGGGTAGAAGATACTTGTTTTTCACCGTAACTCTATTCAATCCCCGATAATCGATGCATAGTCTAAAACTACCATCCTTCTTCTCTCTTAAAGTGCCCTTCTTGCCCGCAATGATAACAAGTCCTTGGTTCATAGCCGGGAGCCTTTGGTTTCCCGTGATCCATCCTTGGGCAACTTTGAATCGCATGGTCCTTGCTTCCACACCGGCCACATGCACCTATGGCCTTCCAGCAAGTTCCGCTATGATTCTTTCCACAAGTCGGACATTCCTCGCGCTTAGAATTGGACTTGGTGTTATCTACCTTGTCTCACTTCCTTTTCTTGTCAGTGGACTTGCTTGCCAAGTTTGAGCGGTTCGAATCTTTTCCTGATTCATGAGTTTCTCCTCCATTCATCGGTAACGATCGAATCAGAACTTCCCATGAAATGCCTTGTTCCCAACTTCGAGACGTGCTCAAGTAAGTTCAAATAGTCTTCCCTCTTCCTCGAAGAATGAGATGGTGGAATGACTTCCACAACTCCCAATCACCATCCCTCGGATTTTCAACCGCTTGTGCCACATGACTGGCACAAGGGATTTAGTCAATGTGGCCAATTGTGCCATCATCGCTTTTATCATGTCCCACTGCTCTTGGGCCGATGATGTTGCATCCGGATTCTCCTTCCCATCCGATGCATCGCTATTCTCTAGATCTTGACGAATCGGAGAGTCTTGCCCAACCACGGTTCCAGCCGGATTAGTCCCATCCTTTGTTGTCTCGACCCTTGTTTCCTCAATGACTTGCGTCTCATCGAAAACCACTGTCTCTTCGACAACACCCTTGTCTTTCTTACTCCTCCCAGCCTTTTCCCTCTTACCCATCTGCGAAAACTCAAAAGTTAGCCACATAAACTTAAAAGTAATCGTTAGGGTATAAGAAAACGTCTACCGCGAGATCTCATTAAGCGGACGAGTAATGACCCCCAACCCATACTAAAGATCCTAGGACCGTAATCGCTCTTATACCAACTTGTAGGGTCCCATTCCCAGATTTCCAATCCGGTGAGGTTTCCCATGGACGAATCACTAATCCAATCCTTAATCCGATTTTAGGGTCCATTCTTTAACACATTCTATTTCTATCATATTCTGAGATTCATTACTAGAGTCATATGCACAAAAGATTAGAATAAACAAGAATCGGGGCTTTATTTATATAAGTAAAAGTATTCGATACAACTAATGAGTTTTGCATATAAGCTATTACAAGTCATATAATCGATCCCAGCTACCCGACTTCCATCACCACTCATCTTCCCGCCCTTGAGTCTCGCGCCTAAGCCAATTCCTTCCCACGATCCCCTTCTTTCCCTGAAAAGCCAACAAGGTACACAATATCGGTTCACTTAGCGCATACAATCAAACCATGCAATCTTGCTTTGTTTCGGTGATGACTCATTCGGAAAAACAAATTGGGAGAAAGGAAGTAAGCGCATCAGTTCGGCCTAGAAGCGTCGGATCGATCACGCCCTCCGATTCCTTGCCGAGCCGCATGCCCTATTCAGCCCATCTGTTTAACCTGCCGAATCATGCCGAGTATAAACATGCTTATGCCTGATCATGCAAAACATATTATAACCCGCTCAAACAAGTCTATATCGACCTATTAACCGATTGCCCTATTAGAACTAACATTCCGATGGTTGACCATGGAATCCTCACCTTTCCCTTGCCAATCTCTCCTGCCAACGAGTTTCCTCTGAAAACCGGCGATCTCTTTTAAGTAATTTCCTCTCCAAGACGCCCTAGAGAGTTTTAGTGAGTTTCCCCGTGTTTTTCTGTGTCCCAAATCGCATCCAAGACCCTTCTATTTATAGGGATTCGGGCGGTAACTATTCTCACCCGAAAAGGCACCTTTTGGCCTATAAAGGTTCCAAGGCGACTTTAGACAAAGAGGGGTAACCGTTCGACCGCCCAACCGCCAACTGTCCAACCGCTCAACCTTCCAACCGCCTGGCCAACCGTTGGCCCAACCGCCTCACTCCCTTCCTAGCTTGGTCGAGCTGGCGGAGCTGACTGACACTCCCTCGAGTTGGCCGAGCTTCCCCTCGAGCTGGCCGACCTAACCTTGAGCTGGCCGAGCTACTCTGGAGCTGGCCGAGCTACTCTGGAGCTGGTCGAGCTTGTATTGAGCTGTATTACAGCCCAATTCTGGACTTGCCCGAGAGTCCACCTTCTCCCTCAGACCAAGTCCTATCCGGCGATCCTATCGAGGATCGCGAACGCTACAGATCACTCTACCACCAAGCCGAGTACCACCATCTCCATAACTCGACTTCATACTCGACTACCAGCTTCCGAGTCTTCTCCATTCCGCATTCAACGAGACACTCAAGCACAAGGAAGAGAAGAAGACTCCAGCTTATCACTCGACCAATCACTCGACCACCTGGGTCGAGTACTGTTCTTAATCCGTCCCAATACTGGGTCGTTTTGGGTATTAGGGTTTCGGAATATTTTGCTATAAGTAGCATGTATTTTACCTTTTCGTTTACCTAAGTTTTATTTTCCGTCGACACTGTGTTCTTGATGTTTTCGTAATCTGGATTTCTCTTAATCTATTCAGTATTCAGTATTTGCTTTTGATTTCGTTTACTAAGTTGTTCATCCTGTTATCATCCTTCTATTACTTTGTTGCTATCATGGTTTCATTCTTATCATCGTTTATGTTCTCTGCAATGATGTTTGAGTAGTGACTAGGTTTCTGAGGATGGGTTGGAGTACTTCAGAATTCTCAGTATGTTAGGTGGTTGAGTTTGATTTATAGTTCCCTTCTCTGGATTAGTTATTCTTAATGCCTATTGCTTTTTTGATCAACTGGAATTTAACCCCAGACAAATCCGCACCCGAAAGGTGTTCGATGAGATGTCTGAATCACTAATTCCAGAGATTCGTGGCTCTTTACCAAGGTATTGGTTACATGGAACGTTTTGGCTTTAACTTGTTGATTCGTTAATGCCTGTTAAGTTAGCTCTCGTCAATGGTTATTGAGTCTAGGACTGGTTTAACTTGAGGGTCTCTGTTGCGGTGGCACTTAGATTTGGTTATCGAACTTGTTTTCTATCGATAATTTATTGAGTATGTCAATCACCTGTAAACTGAGGAAACGAAACTACTCAATTACCCCATCCGCATGAATTCTTTATCTGATTGATTTTTTTGTTTACTCTGCTGTTGATTACTTCATCTTGTTACCTATTGCTTAGTTTTTGCATTTCTCTCATGTTACTCGACCTGATACTCGACCACTCGGTTATTTGGCAACATACTGTGCTTTCGAGTAACCCTGTTACATCTTTTGTCTGTTACTCGACCACACCCAGTGCTTGGCAACAAGTTGGGTTGGTCGAGTGTTTTTACTCCTTGAATTTCTGTTTCCTGCATGTTCACTTAGGACTCCTAGAACACCCCAAACCTGTTATTGTTTGGCTTGACTCTGTGAACTCTGATTGCATCTTGATTGCTAACATCACACCCATTTGGATTGACAACCTAAAATACTACAATGACATGATTGGTGTTTTAGGATAATTGACTAAAAACCTATTATCAATCATAATAAATTAAGCAACACAAGATCTAATAACAACGATAAATCGATTATACGACTTAACGTATAACCGAGGATCCAGTTACCTATGCTAAGCATAATTAACTAACCTCCTAATTAACTTAATTATTTAGTGGCAACAAGTTTACAGAGAACAGAGTTCTTCAAGTTTCACCTCAAAATCTGCCTTCCAAAAGGCATATCCTCATAGCAACTTTACTAGGACTTATGGTAATTCTTATTACCAAACCCCTCCTCCACCCACTGCTGAGAGTAAGAACGAATCAATGCTTGAGCAGATTCTTGAGGGTCAGTCCAAGTTAGTTGTGGACTTCAATAGCAAGTTTGACGCTATCTACACAGATCTTAATGGGAAGATCGACAATCTGAGCTCTTACATGAAGAAGCTAGATGTTCAAGTAGCTCAAACTTCTTAGTCTATCAAGAGACAAGAAGGTTTCTTTTTGGCACTCTAGACACTAATCCTCGAAAGACCTACAATGCTATCTTGGTTAGAGATGGAGACAATATATAGGAGAAATTGGATACAGAGGACAAGTTGGAGCTTGCAGCTGCAGGGCTGGTGTCGACCGACACCTACCAATGTCGATCGACACCATATGGTCAACAGTTTTCCAAAACTATTTATGAACAAGAGTATCAATTGACACACTCCTAGCGTCGATCTACACTTGGTCCGCACAACATCTTATGAGGTTCGTATCCCTATGCAGCCCAAACCTATTTACACTCCTCATGTCCATATCCGAGAAAACGTTGTTCTAAGCAGGAGATTCATGATGCAAAGTGCAAGGCAATAATGGAGAAGATCTTGACTATCATTCCAAAGGATGCTTCAGAGAACTCTTCTGCTCAACTTCTGAGATATGTCAAGCGCTTGGTCAACAATGGACTTCACACCGAGGAAGCCAATCTGCTTACAAGAGATATGAGTTCCATACTGTTGAAGAAGGTCAAGAATGACAGGTCCAAGAGAGTAGTGCTTTCTGAACATGTTAGCTCCACTGCCAAAGGGCAAAGCACTGAGATACTCTCTGATCCAGGTAGCTTTGTTCTTGACGGCTTGATATCTACTAGAAGATTCAGCCACTCCTTCTGTCATCTTGGAACAAGAATCAATCTCATGCCCAAGTCTGTTGCAGGGAAGCTAGGCATGACTAACTACATGCCAACAAGGATCACTCTCCTCTTTGCGGATCGTTCCAATCGAATCCCTCAAGGTATCCTCGATGATGTTCCTCTAAAACTTGGTAAATGCCTCATCCCTGCTGATTTTGTGGTCCTAGCATATGATGAAGAACCCAAGGATCCTCTCATCCTTGGTATAGCTTTTCTAGCTACACCTGGTGCTAGGATTGATGTGAAGAAAGATAGGATCTCCCTTAACATATGCGATGTGGAGATGGAGTTCGGCATGGATGGTTCAAAATTTATAGTGCCTATCAGGAGTATTGCCACCAACAAAGACACATCTTCTATGGCTGCTCAGATTTCACCTCCAAGCTCGCAGATGAAAGCTGCAAAGAACTAGTGTCGCTCGACACCACACCCCCTATCGATCGACACCATTGCGCTTGAGAGACTGATGATTCTGCACCTCCTTCACAGCCCACACCTAATTCAAATCCCTGTGATAGGTACTGCTATTTTTACTGTTTTTAGCTATGTTTTAAATATAGGTTTTTGTGTCTTTTTGTTATTTCTAGAGTCCTTTTATACAATACTTAGACGGTTCAAAGATACGCTAAAATTCTAATTGTCTGAGGTTTGAATCTTCATTCATTCCATTCTTTGTGAGATTCTTCTCTTCAAAACGGAGGTATTCTTTATCTTTGATTTAAGAAGTGGGATGGGCGATCTCGTGGATATAGTTGAGAAACTTAGGTATGGAATCTAGAATGTTGTGTAAGCTTGCGGAGAAGTACATGTTGGTTAGAATTTGATTAGACTTGCTAGGCATATGGATTTGGTTACAATAATCATGGCAAAAGACTAAAGAATGTTGGGAGTTCCTTTGTTTTTCAAAACCTCTTCCACGGGTTCGGCTTTTATGTTTTCTTTGAGGGCAAGTGATAACATTGTATTTTACTCATTTTAGGCATGTATTTATCATCATTTAGCTTAGTGATCACTCATTGTATCATATCATTTTGCATCACATTTAGCTTATTTTGCACACT
>Ga0041059_1003186_pt1 | contig 11461 bp, 8 predicted proteins | sample AraColnosormetaG_FD_56232 | JGI IMG/M metagenome (GOLD analysis project Ga0041059, IMG submission 56232) | Arabidopsis roots microbial communities from North Carolina, USA - Col MF nosort | ecosystem: Host-associated > Plants > Roots > Unclassified | place: USA: North Carolina | collected 2013-09-02 | reverse complement strand
GAGATATCAATTTTCATGGCACAACGTGTTGAAACGTTACTCTTATGATAATCCTTGACCAATTCCGTTGCTAGAAGTACATTTTCAATGAGAAGTCTATCATAAATGCATACTTTAATCTAAGCTTTCCATAGATATTATGTAAGAACAAAAGTATTAATGTTTTCTATTTTCTCATTCATTGTTTACCAGAATGTTCGTGTGAATTGTGATTGTAAAGTTCCTCTCCCATATATATAATCCATCTCCATCTTTTCTTGCACTTTAAGCCAACAACATACATCAACAACTTTCAAATTAATAACCTAAAAGAAGTTGCAGCAAAAAGTGATCGTTGAAACGAGTTTTGGCTTTAATGCCAAGATTGACACTGAACTGAAAATGTCACTTTTATTAAGAGTTTATTTGCCCTTGTGAGGGTTTTAAGGAATCAAAGATTCGGTGAACTTTCTGAAATAGAATGATAAACACAGAGCAAGAACAAGAACAAGAACAGACTTTCTTCCTCATCGACAAGAGAACTTGAGAGTACAAGAAAACAAACAATTTTGAGTTACCTGAAACAAGGAAAATTCTTTCTAAGCAGCCAACAATCTCATATCACTCCCACCTAATCTCAAGCTTTTTTATCAGTTTTACATCTCAACCACTAACTACTGATATATTTACATTTGCTCACTTCCAACTTCTCCAAAACAGTCTATTTTCATCTCAGTTTAAGCTTCGAAACCCAGACAGATAGATGACGAGAAAACAAAAAAACGTAAAGCCAGCCAAAAATCTATCTTCTCTGTCTCTCATGTTTTGGCTGCAGAAGGCAATGCTCGGTGCTGTGTTTGTCTTGCTGACCCTTTCAACACTTCATTTATCCTACTGAAAACTACTTTCAACGGTATACAAGCTACAACCGTTTCCTTTGCCTTCTCTGTTGTCTGCTTCTTGCTTCTTTCCGTCAACCTCTGGCTCGTTAGAGTAGAGAGCCGCCTAGTCTTTACTGACAGGGAAGACGATTTCTTCTTTGAGTTCCATGAAAAACCACGGGACTTCTTCTTCTTGCCATTCTTTTTGGGCAATGACTTCGCCTTCGCAACAACTGGAGGCATCACCATACCATTGGAGTAGTCTTCTTCCAAGATTTCAACACTTAAAGGATGTCCAACAATAGCTTTGCCACTCAATTCACTCATACGAGACACCAGTGGAACTCGGGGTTTGGTATAGCTTGCTTTTACCTCAATCTTCACCTCATACAGCGTAGAATGAGGCGTAGAACTGTTGTTATTAGCTTCTTCGCCGTACACATTTCTTCTCTCTTCTTGTTTCTTACTCATCTGCCTCGAGTTCCTCTTTCCTTTCAGCTGCCACTTAGAAGTGTTCTTCTCAATCCCGCTCAAAATACAGTTGACAGGTTCTGAAGCTGGTGGACTTGTACAAGCTGATCCGTTACTTGCCTCATTCTTAACAAACACATTGTGACTATTCCGACCACACCGCCTGGTTAAATCAGTAACAAGAGCTTTCCTTGGTGAGGAGATTCTACAAGCTGCCGGAAAGCCTAAAATATTACAATGGATGTCAGCATAAATGACAGTGTTCACAAACCAAAACAGAGGAAAACGATTCTGCCATAAGAGCAAGCAACTAAATTAGATCTAAGAGATCCATACCTTCAGATCCTAAGAAGGTGGAGAAAACACAATAATAGCAGATTTTGAATGCAGAAGCAATTTAGTGATAAAACAAGTCAAGGCCAAAAATATAAAGAATGCAATTTAGCTATAAAACAAGTCAAACGTTAGGAAGAACTCTAGAAAATGGTCATTGAACCTCTTTAATCTATCATGTAACCATTAACAAGCTTTTGGTCCTTTTACTTCCAAGAAGAGGAGATATGCAGATTCATGAAACTAGAGCAGCCAAAACATAAACAAAGACTTAAGAGAGGTTTAACCACTTATACCTTCTGAGTGGTTTTCTTCTCCGGTTAGTGGAACATCAAATAATCTGTCAGAAGAATCATCCTCTGCGGAAACAGATATGCTGGAAATCTCACTGTCTTTTGCCTTGTTGTTATGGGAGGCTCCGACAACATTTTCATAAGCATCCTCACATGACACCCCGGTACTGTCCGAGTTATTGTTGATTACAACAGAAACGCTTTTCATGGATTCAACAGACTCCATTCCTGATACTTTGCTGTCATAAATCCCTTGACAATCCAAACTGACACCTTGGTCACAGGTAACAGGGACAGAGACCATAGCTGTACTCTCTAAAACCTTTGTCAATTGGCGGCGTCGGTTTTTCCTTTTAGAGCACTCACTAACATTTCTTTTTAACGATGACGGGGAGCATACCTTGTTCCCATTGGCAATAGTATTTCCATTCGACACTGAATCACTGAGGCCTACAGCACAGATCAAATCCAAATCTTGCTTATGCTCGACTATACCACCAGCCTGTTCTTTCCCAATATCCTCAAGCCCTCTCATTCGCTTGACCCCTTCAGTCCCATCATCTTCCGAGTCATTTGGTGTTCTTCTTCTCTTTGACTGCACTTTAGAAGCTCCAACGTTATTCATTTCTTGGGAAGATATACTGGATTGCAATTGCTCTGGCGCTGAAGCCAACTCATCATCTTCAGTCTCTTCTGCATCAGAGGAGCCCGAATCTTCATCCTCTTTGCCAGAGAGACACCTCTTAGAATCTTCCTCACCAGATAAATTACACAAATTATCATCTTCTTTTGCAAGATGTTCATTCTCAATCTTGAGAGCATTGTTAATGGCATCTTCTCGGAGAGTACACTTGCCAGACCTCTTCTTACTAGAGCTCGCCTTTGCCTTCTCAATGCAAGTATCATACTCTCCACAACGAAACGCCTTCACCGTCTTGGAATTTTCAAGAATATACCAATCCCTGGAGTCATAAAGAACAACACTTTTAACCGCAATTTCAAACTGATTATTCTACATATCGGAAAGGCATAAAGGCAAAGAGAATGCGATTGTGGAAAAGAGAAGAGACTCACACGCTAACATCGTCACGACCTAGAAGCTTTATTGGAGTGCCGACTTTGGGACCAACCAAAGAGTTGTCAGGAACTTGGTCATGAACCAAAGTCTGTCCAGGCCACCAAGACCCGTTACGGCGGCGAACCCATACCAATCTTCCTACTGACGCATTAATAGCCTCCAAGTTTCGGTCATCATTACTCTCCATTACAACAAAAACACCCAAAACTCTCAACCCCTCTTAAGGACAAGACAGTACACAAAAGAAACAGAGAGACAAATTGCCACACAAAAATTCCAAACTGACCTAAAAATCAAAACTTTATAATTTGAAAATCTCAATGAAGTGACTTTCTTTCACTAAACAAAAGTATGCCCCCTTCTTGAATCCTGCAACCAACAAAAATCATTGGAAAAATCTTAAAAGAGAGAACATGCAACAAAGAACTCAGAAGTTGAAAACAATTAGCTAAGCTGGTTAAAAACAGTTTCTTGAGAAAGAGAGATCTGAGAAGAAGCAGAAATCCATGTACCTCTTTTCACTACTCTGCGGCGTTAGGAGGTTTCTATCTGTCTATGAATCAGATAGCATTAGGACCGCATTTGTCTTCGGGTTGTGAGAAAAGGGTTTTTGCTCCGGCGGTTTAATGAATGGAAGACAGAGAGAGCAGAGGAGAGGAGAGAGAAAGGGCTTGTTTTGGATGGAGAGAGAGAGAGAGACTGAGAGAGAAGAGGAGGTCAAAAAAGCACATCCAAGGTGAGAGAACTCTAACTAGAAGTAACTTCAGATGCAAACGACACCGTTTGGAGAACTTTTGTCCTCTCTTTTAGGTTTATTTATCTTACGTCGCTACTTAGGCCACGAGGCAACTGTTTAGTTCTATATTCAGACATCTGATCTCAAAGGTGTCAAATTTGGTAATAAATGAACGTGAGTTGGATCAAAGTACTGTACCTTCCAAAGTCTCATTATTTTTGTTTTAACATTTAAACCCATTTCCAAATTTTCATAATTTATAGTTAACAATCAAAATCTACAAAAACTGTGTGAAGTTGTTGTTGGAGAATGGTTTTTTAACTGTACCAATCCAAGAACAAGACGGAGAAAGTAAGGACGAAGAAAAACAGTAAGAGAAAGGTTCTGCTGCTGCTGTTTCGTTGGATTGCTTGAGAAAGCTCTTTGTTTCCAAGCTCCACGTTCTTTGTTGCCTCAACTGCCTGCATTTAGTGTCAAACTGAGTGAGAAAAAGGGCCTCAAGACACACACACACACACATAAAGAGAGCCACCAAGTCAGTCATAAGCTGTACGTTTACAGAGTAGGAAAACTGCAAAGCCCCATAAACTAAAGTATTGGGAATGGCATTGAGTCATTGACACATTCAAATGGAGTTTTAGAGACTTTACATAGCTAAAAACATTAACCGTTCCATTTCCTACCACTAAATTGGAGAGCAATTAAAATTGGACCAATACAAAGTTTCTTTCCCGTCTCTATACCTAATTTAGGTGAATGTGACAAGGAAAAGTTCTGAATACAATAAGCATCCGAATTTAACTTTGAGATAGCAAAGGAGTGTAAAGAACAGTGAAAGCCTAACAAAACAGTGTGTTGACATGAGAGCGTTAGAGAAGTTAATAAGTCCTAACCTGGTCATAAAGAAACTCTATCTGTTGGGCTTGCTGCAGAACATGAGTTGCCATCAAGTGGTTTAATGCAGACATCTCCACCATCTTAGTTTCTGTCTGCCTAGCACCATCTAAAAGATTACTTAGCTCTACCTGCAAAAATTATCAATTTCAAAATTTAGCATAACTACAAAACTTATGCAAGTTTTCGAAGATCATGTATATTTGCCTTGTTACCTGAAGGGCTTGTGTTTCATCGTCTAGAAGTTGTTGTTGTTGTAATCTACGAGGTTGGGCCTGGATTTCATCCGGTTCTATGGACTCCGAATTTCCCAGAGTTGTATTAATTGGGGTAGCTTCCTTTATGACCCTCTTAGGTTTTCTTCTCGGCATAGCTCTGTTTATAATATCTTGGAAACGAGTAGCTCTAAGCTGATCAAACTGGGCAGTGACTGAATGAAGTTTCTCACTCAGAATCAAAACCTGCATACAAAAAAAATTACCATTACTTCTACACATCTAGATACTTTGAAAGAAAACATAGTAAAAAAAAACCAAAGTTGGCTTACTACATTGGTGCATATCATACCACTCCATGTTTGTGTGCTATAGAATCAGCATTGAAGTTATCTGCGGGGAGGCCAAGCCATCCTTTGGAGTTTGCTTCTTCATTTCTAATACTGTTTATGAGAATATCGATCTGTTCTTTGCAAGCTTTAATAAAAGCAGCAACCTGCAAGAGGGAGAGAGAGAGAGTTTGATGATATTACACAACACATAAGTAGACATAGTTCTCGATCAAACACTGCAAGAGGTATAAGAATACAAGATCCAAGTTCCTCAGTGTCACAATATACTAACTCCCTCGCTATCTAAAGTAATAGACATTAATCTTCCTGAGTTATCTCAATATGAGTTGCTACATTTCTTATGATTCCATAGTTCCATATGTTCAATCTCAACTCAAGCATAGATTTATCGCAGTAACTTCATGAGTTCAGATATATACTACGGGCAAGCCTAGCTCAGAGTACTTACTTCTTGTTCAATACTATCCTTTTCCTGTTCTGTAGTCCGGTGCAGATCAACATAATCCTTTCGATGCTTCAACATAAACAGTTCCAACTCCTTGATGCTATCAAGCTAAATCAACCAACATAGACAAGTTGGTAGCAACACCACATCAGAATCATTCAATAATGCAACAAACATATTTCAGATAAAAATGCTGAATCACTAAAGGTACCGTTTTGAAAGCAGCTTTCGTGAAAGGCGATCTCTCCTTTGGCTTATGTATAATAAAAGACGCCATTGTTGATGCCACTTTAGACTGCCACACAAATACAAACGAATCAGATAAATGTTAACAAAAACAACAATCCAAAACCCTGAAAACCCTAAGGAATGATCATAATTGAGATGCAAAAAAATCCTCTCTTTTTGACAAATAGCTTCGATCAAACGAGATTGAAGACGAAAGGTGACTCGCGTACCTCATTATAACCTATCGAAACAGCGGAATTCCGAACAGAATCCTTGAAATCCTCCGTCCTGTCTCTGAATCTCGACATCTTGTACCCAAAATTCAGATCGATCAATGCTTATTCTTCCTTATCAATCAATCAGTCAATAGCTTCAAAAAAACAGTCTCTTTAGATTCAAAGAAGGGTTTTTTTCTCCGGCGATTCGGAGAAGAAACCCAAAGGAAATCGAAGAAGAAGAGGGTCACAGAGAAGATCGGAGAGGAGAAGAGAAGCGAGAAGAGAGAGAGAGAGAGAGAAAAAGGCCTTTCATTTTTTTCTGTTTCGTAAAAAATAAAATAAAGTGAGAAATCCATTCGACGACACCGTTTTGGGGATCGTAAAGTTCTGATTCTCTCCTTTAGGTTTATCTCTCGTTAACGTCGCTCTTGGTCACGAGGCGACTCTCACTGTGGAGTTCGATATTCAGGCAATCTCAAAAGCTTCCACGACAAAGGTGTCAAATTTGGTCATCATGACGGGTGAGTTCGATCAATTTACTTCAAAAGTTTCTTAATTTCTTCGTTTAACATCGAATCTTTGATTCCTTAAGCTTATCATTAGATGGGAGAGTAATTAGATTCCGATTGATCTTGATTTCTGACAGATTGATTTGAGAATTATTGGGTGTTATGTTGTGTCTCTTGTAGAGTATAAGCAGGAGCAGGAAATGGAGATTGAAGCTCTTGAAGCTATACTTATGGATGAGTTTAAAGGTGAGTTTTTTTTAGTTTCCTTGTATGTTCATCATTGAGCCGATGATGAGAGCATTGAATCCTTAACGACTGTTTTGTGAACAGAAATTCATTCTAGTGAAAGTGGGCTTAATACTTCGAATCGATGCTTTCAGATTACAGTGACTCCTCAGGTAGACAACACCATTCATCTATTTCCTTCACTTTGTTTGTCATTTGTGAAAAGCTTATGTGTTATAAGTGTAGAAATGTCAACTGAAATATCTTCTGCTTCTTCTTTGGTCTTTATAGGATGATGAACTGGAGGAATTAGCAATCCCACCAGGTTATTGGTCTTTAAAGAAGATACCTTGTTGTATCATATGCCTCTCCTGTACTTTCTCAGTCTTATAGCTCTCAATTTGTCTTGCAGTTCAGCTGGCTTTGGTTTTCTCGCACACAGAAAATTACCCGGACGAGGCTCCGCTTTTGGATGTTAAAAGGTAATTCTTGGTTAACCAATTTTATCAAGCTAAAACAGATATATGATGATGACACTCATGTGGGTAGAGTATTCTTCCAGTATTCGAGGAATCCATGTTAGTGACCTCACCATCTTGAAAGAGAAGCTTGAACAAGAGGTAATATATTTGTACAACTTTATGGCTTGTTATAAATTTTATACATGAAGTATAAAACTGGAAGGCCTCTGGTCTATGCTGTTTCTACACCGAATTGCATGCCTGAACACAAAGCTATTTTTCACAGGCATCTGAAAATCTAGGTATGGCCATGATCTATACACTGGTCTCATCAGCAAAGGACTGGTTGTCTGAACACTATGGGCAAGATGATGCAGCTGAATTTGCCGAAGTAGAAGCTGCCAAAGAGGATGAGGTATTGTTGTCTGCTCAGTATTTCAGATATAAGCTGCAAAGAACCTCAAGTCTTTTTTGCATGATATATGTGTCTGCCTTCGTATCGCTTGTTCTCTTCCTGTCTAAATTTTATTTTTGCAGGTAATTGTCCCTCATGGAGAACCTGTTACGCTAGAGACATTTTTGGCGTGGAGAGAGAGATATGAGGCAGAGCTTGCACTTGAGCGAGCCAAGTGAGTAAACTTTCCCTGCATATTCTTCTTGTTTCCTTGCTCTTATATACCATTGAACACTGACTGAGTTATTAATTTTTTATCTGTGGCCGTGAATTAATTTCTAAGGTTGATGCCGGAGTCTGCTCTTACAGCACCTAAGGAGAAGAAGCTTACAGGAAGACAGTGGTTCGAAAGTGGGAGAGGGGTATGTCTCATTCTTGTTTATTATCGGACTCATGTTAGAATTTCATTATCTAAACAAGTACTATTGTTGTTAACTGTCTTGTTCAGAGAGGAACGGTGGTCATTGCTGATGAGGAAGATGAGGAGGAAGATGAGGAAGACATCGACTTTGAAGACGAAGACTTTGAAGGTGAAATAGTCTTTCTTTTTGGTTTACACGCGATTATCCATAAGCAACCAATGGTTCTCAAGAACCGCTTTGTTTTTTTTTGATACAGATGACGAAGAAGACATGCTTGAGCACTATTTGGCGGAGAAATCTGATTCTTCCGCTCCCCCAACAAGGACATGAAGCTAAGGGAGAGCCTTATATACTGATAATTGAAGCTCTTTTCTGGATAGAGATCATGATGCAAGATACTGACCTTGCATTGAGAAGCATTTAATCTCCATATCTTCAGTTTTCCGAGTTTTGATCCACTCAAGAGTACCCTGAGAATTACCATTTGTCTTAAATCTATAAAATTTACCATGTCATCTATAAAAACACTGTAGGAGAGAATGCCACTGATTTTGTAACTTTTTTGTTTAGCATCAGCTCAAAGCAAATCTCTCTGTCAAAAGACAAATAGTTAAAATTTGGACCCTTGCAACCTTGTTTAAGCTCTGCGTTATCAGTTTCTTCCATCTTTGTTAGTCACATAACTTAAGTTAACATACTATGGCTGAAAAAGGTTTATTCCTATCAGAGTATGTAATTTCTAAATAATGATATAGATTTCCATCTAATATGTTACAGAGAGTCCAATGTTACTTCATTACGTTTACAGAACTCCTGCCGGTACTTAAGATGCAGGGCCATTTTGCTAGACACAACCTTGGTCCGTCATGGCTTGAGCTATGTTCAAAAATGCTGCAATCGTTGCTCCATGAAGTAGTGCCCTGACATCAAAACCGAATATTATTCCAATCCTTTGGATTCACAATAGTAACGAGCACGAGGAAGCTACAGAGCAGCTTAGGCCAACATAGTACAGTAACTGTTGGTTTATGACGAGGAGAAAAACTTACTCAGGACTTTCTTTTTGATAACCGAAATCATTTGCTGCTTTAAGAGCTTTTTCATAAGTCTGCTTCAGTGCTTCCTATCAATATCAGAGCAGTTATCTTAATAGGAAATTATCACAGGCCAAAGCTGTAAATTTTTGAAAGAAATATGAGACATGTTGTTACCTGTAATCTAGACTCAAAATCTTCTGCTGACCATTGCATTGAATTAGATTCACGGAGTACTTCGATTTCACCAGCAGCAACCTTCAACAAAGTTATACAATTTAGCTACCATTTTTTATACAATCTAAGAAACTTTTTTGTGTTTTGGGTTCATACCCCGCATAATACAATCAAAAACAAACTGATACAGCTCTATTGGACTCTCAGTAAAACCACACTCCTACACATTCTTTTATGACAGCAGCAGAGAATTCCTCTCCAATGCCTTAGTGTTGTAATTTAATGATCGGAAGACTAATAAAAAATACTTTAAATTGTAGTATCGATGTAAATGCGTAAAAGAAGCAACTCACTCCTCCAGCTCCAGCAGCAATGGCAGGAGCAATCAGAACATTCGCCTTTCTGAAAACATCGACTGCTTCAGCTGTACACGGCATGTTTGAACCTGCACAAAAAACATCCATACTGCTTAGGATAAGGTAACAAAAGAACAGCAAAAACCTAACGTAAACACAAAACGAGAGGCCCTGAAATAGTTGCTTGATATAAGAAATCTCTACCTTCTACCAGTAAACGGCATCCTGCATTGACCAGATTAATGGCATCCGCTTGATCAACTTCATTCTGAGAAGCACAAGGAAATGCCACATCACACCTTTCATTCCAAGGCTTTAATTCATCAAAGTATTTCGCCCTTGCATAGGTCTTGGAATAGTCTCTGCATAACAGACACATGTACAGTTGGGATCTATATGATTAACCAAGTGACAAATACTATAGTATTCTAGGACGACAAATACCTCAGACTTCTCTGTTGAGATTTTATATCTCTCAAGAATGCAAGTTTCATATAATCAAATCCATCATCGTCCACCAAATATCCTTTTGAATCTGCAGGAAGTTTGCATCAGCAAAAAAGTTTGCTTTCTATGGAATCAAATTGCAAACCGAAAACCAAATCATTTTCACAGAAAGCTAATCCTTGAGCAGCACAATACGTCACAGACAGCTGAATTGACTTCTTACATTGGCCTAACTAATCAAGATCAATTGGCAATAACTAGAGAATTAATTTGAGACCTCTAAGTCTAAGCCCTTGGCCTAGAAAAAGAAAATTATACGTACAAGCCACTTCTGACCTTTCATCTGGCAGACTGGGCCTTAAATTGATTCTCAGCTCAACTAAAAGACACCTTAGAGATGGTGAAAACAACAAAAATGCAGAAAAGCTATACACTTGAGTTGCTTCAAATCTGGAATGATAAGATGAGTGGATTACCTGAAACAGTAACCGGATGGGCTCCACAAGCAATTAGCTTCTCTACAACATGCATCGCAATCTTCCCGCAACCACTCACGACACATCTGAAATAAATTATAGAAGAGTTTATGGTTTCATAAGATGAGAGTCACAAAATTGTACACAAGTCACACAGCTTCAGTGTTATGTGAGAAGCCAAATATTGACAGAATAATTAGCAAGAACTAAAAAAGTGTCGGAAGAGGAAAACGAAAGTAAAATGTATCTTGCTTATTAGATTAACTCAGAGATCCAAAACAACATTGGTACATATTTAAAATGATCAAGAAAGAAACCTTAGTCCCTTTATTTCCTTATTCATATCTGCAAGTATAAGTCGTGCAAAGTACACCTGAAAGTATGCAAGTGATTTTTAGTTCATACAGAGTCATGACATGTTGATAGTGTTCTTCATATTTTTTTATTAAAAAATTATCCTTACCACGCCATAGCCACTAGCTTCAGTTCTGAGGCTAGAAGCAGCCCAATATATCCGCGGTCCTGTAAAACTTCCCTGCATAAGTATTGACACAAAGATATAACAGCCAAAACTCTTTATTCTCTCCCAACAGCAAAAACTAATGCAAATAAATGACTATAAGAATAGTATAGACGATGACATTTGGCACTGAAATGTTCCAGAAATGAGAGAATGAACACAGAGATCAGTAGAGATATATTCTTCCCTCCAAAATCACAAATATTACTCCCAAAAAGGATAAAACAAATAAAGACCAACTAGATAAGAAATAACTTATAAAGGAATGAGAACCAAATCAAAAATTTACTGCCATTTTGTTGCCAGGAAAAAAAAA
>Ga0041059_1003185_pt1 | contig 11462 bp, 9 predicted proteins | sample AraColnosormetaG_FD_56232 | JGI IMG/M metagenome (GOLD analysis project Ga0041059, IMG submission 56232) | Arabidopsis roots microbial communities from North Carolina, USA - Col MF nosort | ecosystem: Host-associated > Plants > Roots > Unclassified | place: USA: North Carolina | collected 2013-09-02 | reverse complement strand
AACATATTGCTAGCTCATGCCTCTGCTTCAAAGTTGTATAAACTAAAGTACAAGGTATATACACACATTTTTTGCTCTTAAAACCTGAACCTCGTATGATCATAGTTCATTATGATGGTGCAGAGTACGCAGAAAGGATCCATAGGGCTTAGTATATTTGCATTCGGGTTATCTCCATATACAAACTCCAAGGATGATGAAATCGCAACTCAAAGAGCTAAAGCTTTCTTCTATGGCTGGTGAGCAAAAAGAAAGCTTTCTTTCTCTGTGTTTCAATAACTTGCGGACAAAATCTGAAGACTAAAATGATAATTCAGGATGTTGAAGCCTTTGGTATTTGGAGACTATCCGGATGAAATGAAGAGAACTGTTGGATCGAGATTACCGGTGTTTTCGGAGGAAGAGTCAGAGCAACTTAAAGGATCATCTGACTTTATAGGAATTATTCACTACACGACATTTTATGTCACAAACAAACCCTCACCTTCTATCTTTCCCAGCATGAATGAAGGCTTCTTTAAAGACATGGGAGTATATATGATTTGTAAGATTAGTTTTCTTTCATCATTAACCAATAGAAAAATGCTTCTGATCAATTCTTAAAACTAATAGTTCTTCTTCTTTGGACAGCCGCTGCGAATTCTTCATTTCTTCTGGTAAGGTCCTGCAAATTTGCATAATACATATATATTTTTTGCCAAAAGCTCTTCTTGAATCAATTGTTTTTCTTGAAGTGGGAGGCTACTCCATGGGGTCTTGAAGGTATTCTTGAGTATATAAAGCAGAGCTATAACAATCCTCCAATCTATATTCTTGAAAATGGTACAACACTTCATTCTCTTTTGTTTTCTTACTCTGTTGTGTCTGCTTGAAAGCACACTTTCTTGTTCTTTAAGATTCTTCAACTTGCAATTTTTTAAATATAAAAACAGGTATGCCGATGGGACGCGACTCGACATTACAAGACACACAAAGAATTGAATTCATTCAAGCTTACATTGGTGCTATGCTCAATGCCATCAAGTATGATTCTCCTTCTGCATCTTTTAGTCCTCATATTACTACATTATGATTCATGGTCTAATTCCAGTTTTACTTACTGATCAGGAATGGATCGGACACGAGAGGTTACTTTGTATGGTCGATGATTGATTTGTATGAGTTACTGAGTGGATATACGACCAGCTTCGGAATGTACTATGTGAATTTCAGCGATCCTGGTCGCAAGAGGACTCCAAAGCTCTCTGCTTCTTGGTACACTGGTTTCCTCAATGGTACAATTGATGTTGCTACTCAAGATACTATTCAGTTGCAGAGCAACATCTCTGGCTCTTCTTCATTGTAATATATTTAACCAAAGGATCCTTATTTGGTTTATTTCATCTATACAAAGAAAAATCTCAGTGACTTGGCAAAATGAATTTATAAGAATTGCATAGAAAAAAAGATGTAACTTTTGAGACCAATAAATGTTGCATAGATTCTTGAAGATAAAAACTAGATAACGGCATTCGAACACAACCACAAAAGTCACAAAGACATTAACAACTTAAATTTCCAGTACATAGAGATAGAGTTGCATTGGAAATTTATGTCAGTCACATCACAAAGATTACACTTACACCGAAAAATAAAAGAAGATACATTTCTATTGCCTTCTTCACATGTATATTTGTCGCGTTTTGTGAGTGGAAGAAGAATGAATAGAAAAGATCGGTCACTTGATATGTACTTTTCTTTTTAATGGTCCAAGAAAACCACTAAAACCCTTTAATTATATTCTCTTGAACTCAGACTAAAGGAGGAAAAATGGAAATGAATCTTATGTCTCTTTTTTCCATTTTTCTGGTCATAGTTTTGACAACAAGCTATAAGTGATAAATAGAAGATCTTTTATCAGAAAAGAAAATACAAGCTATAGTGATAGACCGCTCAGAATCAGCTTATAATAAACGTAACTTTGATGTATATCCGTCATACTAATGTTAGAAAAGATTAGAGATGAATTTTATAATATGATTTTGAATTCACAACGCAAGATATCCAAGCGACTTACCCTTCATTAGGAAAAAAAAAGATATCCAAGCTACCAAAGGAGCTTCCCAACTTTAGAATAAAGAATAAAACGCCGTATGAATCCGAAACCTATAATAATCATAATTTGCCGAGAATTTTGTAAATTTTGTCGTTGTTGGGTCAAACGTATAGGCCTTACGTTATGAAATGTTTGGGCCTATTTGGGCCAATAATTAACATCATCAGTTATAGTGATTGGTCGCTCCCCTCGCATGGAACCACATCCACATGTGAGAACAAATTTATGATTGTAGTGTACATAATATAAGTGGAAATATATGTCGGTCACATCACAAGGAAACCGAAAAGAGATATTTCTTGAATCTTTCTTCTTCACATATATATATTTGTCACATAGAGAAAAAGATCGATCACTTGCGCAGTTTTGCTACGGTCAAGAGAACTCCAAACACCTTCATTTTTTATTATTATTTTTTCTTGAAAACCAAATCTTCAAAACTCTACACTAAAACGAAAGGCGCAAAATAAAAATGAAACATTTCTCTCTACTTTTCATTTTTCTGGTCATCCTCTTGGCAACAAGCTACAGTGATGCCTTTACCAGAAACAGTTTTCCAAAGGATTTCCTCTTCGGAGCCGCCACTTCTGCTTATCAGGTTCGACTCTGCTTCTCTGTTCTTCATCTTAGTTGTGTTGTCTATAAAATCGAGTTTCTTTTGTCTATGTTGGGGAATTTGTGGAAATAGTGGGAAGGAGCTGTTGCTGAAGATGGAAGAACTCCTAGTGTCTGGGATACTTTCTCCAACTCTTGTAAATATATTTTTGTTTTTGTTTGAGTTTTTGTTTTTGTGAACAATTTACGAATAGAACATAAGTTCTGGCTAGGGATTATTAAAGATTCATGTATCTTTGTGTAGTTCATATCATAGGTTACTACTCTGCGGTTCAAATTATGAGTCATTATTAGAGGGTTTATATTGGAAAATTTCTCATATATTCTTCTTCAAAACTTGCAGACGATACAGGTAATGGAGATGTAACATCTGATGGGTATCACAAATACAAGGTTCCTCTCTCTCTCTTCTTTGCCCTTTACTTTTAAGTTGTCGTAAGTCTCTGACTCTGTTTTCTCAAATTCAATGTTGTTGTTACTTTGGCAGGAAGATGTTAAGCTGATGGCAACAATGGGCTTAGAATCATTCAGATTCTCTATCTCCTGGTCAAGACTTATACCTAGTTACGCCTCTTCCTTGTTTCTTTATTTGCAAGTAACGATGTTATTGTTTCTGACCTCTTAAACTCTTGTTGTCTTTGTGACAGATGGAAGAGGACTCATTAATCCAAAAGGACTATTGTTTTACAACAATCTCATCAAAGACCTAAAAAGCCATGGTGAGGTTTTGGTCTTTATATATAATCGCAACTATAGCCAATTCATAACTTCTAAATATAATTTTTTGGCAAAACTATTAACAGGAATCGAACCACATGTTACACTTTACCACTATGATCTTCCTCAGTCTCTTGAAGATGAGTACGGCGGATGGATCAACCGCAAAATCATGTAAAGGATACAAAAGATTCTGCTCTAACAATGTCATTTTTTAATTATATGAATTGTAAGTAAAAAAATGTTGTTTGTTTTTTATATTGCAGAGAAGACTTCACTGCTTATGCAGATGTATGCTTCAGAGAGTTTGGGGAGGATGTGAAGTTATGGACTACAATAAACGAAGCTACAATTTTCGCCATTGGTTCTTATGACCAAGGAACCGCGCCGCCTGGACATTGTTCTCCTAATAAATTCGTCAATTGTTCTACTGGAAATTCTTCTACAGAACCATATATTGCAGGCCATAACATATTGCTAGCTCATGCCTCTGCTTCAAAGTTGTATAAACTAAAGTACAAGGTATATACACACATTTTTTGCTCTTAAAACCTGAACCTCGTATGATCGTAGTTCATTATGATGGTGCAGAGTAAGCAGAAAGGATCCATAGGGCTTAGTATATTTGCATTCGGGTTATCTCCATATACAAACTCCAAGGATGATGAAATCGCAACTCAAAGAGCTAAAACTTTCTTATATGGCTGGTGAGAAAAAAAACTTTCTTTCTATGTTTCAATAACTTGAGGAAAAAATCTGAAGATCACTATGAAAATTCAGGATGTTGAAGCCTTTGGTATTTGGAGACTATCCGGATGAAATGAAGAAAACTGTGGGATCGAGATTACCAGTTTTCTCAGAGGAAGAGTCAGAGCAAGTTAAAGGATCATCTGACTTTATAGGAATTATTCATTACACAACATTCTATGTCACAAACCACCAACCTTCAGCTTCTCTCTTTCCCAGCATGGGTGAAGGCTTCTTTAAAGACATGGGAGTATATATAATTCGTAAGATTAGTGTTTTTTTCATCATTAACCAGTATAAAAATGCTTCTGATGAACTCTTTTAACTAAGAATTCTTCTTCTTTGGATAGCCACTGGGAATTCTTCATTTCTTGTGGTAAGGTCATGCAAATCTGCATAGCACATTTATATTCTTGAATCTCGTGATTTTCCTAACTCAGTTGCTTTTTTTGAAGTGGGAGGCTACTCCATGGGGTCTTGAAGGTATTCTTGAGTATATAAAGCAGAGCTATAACAATCCTCCAGTCTATATTCTTGAAAATGGTACAACACTTCATTCTTTTTTGTTTTCTTACTCTGCTTTGTCTGCTTGAAAGCACACTTTCTTGTTCTTTAAGATTCTTCAACTTGCAATTATAATAAAATAAAATACAGGTATGCCGATGGTACGCGATTCGACACTACAAGACACACAAAGAATTGAATACATTCAAGCTTACATTGACGCTGTACTCAACGCAATGAAGTATGATTCTCCTTCTGCATCTTTTAGTCCCCATATTACTACTATATAAGGATTGATTGGTATAATTCCAGTATTACTTAACTCTCTCTCTCTGTTTGTGACTAATCAGGAATGGATCGGACACGAGAGGTTACTTTGTATGGTCGATGGTTGATGTGTATGAGATATTGAGTGGATATACGACCAGCTTCGGAATGTACCATGTGAATTTCAGCGATCCTGGTCGCAAGAGGACTCCAAAGCTCTCTGCTTCTTGGTACACTGGTTTCCTTAATGGTACAATTGATGTTGCTTCTCAAGATACTATTCAGTTGTGGAGCAACTTCTCTGTCTCTTCTTCATTGTAATGTATGTTTTAGCCAAAGGATCCTTGTTTGGTTGAGTTCATTTATACTGTGAAACATCTCGGTAACTTGGCAAATGGTTTGATAAGATTTGCATATAAAAATGATGTTACTTTTGAGACCAATAGTGTTCCATTGATTCTTGAAGATAGTAAAATAGATAATGACACTCGAACACAACCATAAAAGTCACAAAGACATTAACAACTTAAATTTCTAGTACATATATAAGAGTTACATTTGGAAATGTATATGTCAGTTGCATCACAAGGATTACACTTCGCCGAAAAATAAAAGAAGATATTTCGATAGTCTTCTTCACATGCATATTTGTCTCGTTTCGCGAGTGGAAGAAGAAGGATTATGTAAGAAAACGCCAACTTTGGAATACAATAATATTATTGTAAGAAAACGCCGTATGAATCCGAAACCTATAAACATCATAATTTGCCTAGAAATTTGTAACTTTTATCGTTGTTAGGTCAAACGTATAAAATGAGAATGATCATCCCATGCTTGAGTGGCGTGTTCAACTAGACCAAATTTTTTGTTAGAGCGGTGGAAACGCCTTTGTTTTTTAAAAAAAATTGGCTTCCCTATAAGCAACAGTACTGTATATTAGAGCTTCACTAGTGCAATATCTTTGTATATTCTTCGATGATCAGTGAACATACTACCAACGTCACGACCTTTTAAAACTTAATTATCAATTTTGGTTCACAAATAACAAAATTCGACTCTTTTTGTTGTTGTTTTTGATAAAAAAAATTGCAGACACACCAACTCCTAAATAGATTAATACCGTGTCCAAGCTGAACAAGAAATCCAAAACTTGAAAAAACTTCACTACACACTAGTCCCGGTCAATTTCATTTACCAAAGCTCATACGTTCTAAAGAAGACTATGGGTCGTAGATCGTAATAGTTAGTTTGGTTTAATGGAAAAAAGTCAATTCTTTTACTTTATTAGAGGTTTGGTTGAAATTTGTAACTGATTATTCTTTCAGTTTCAATTGATTATCATATATTTTACAATTTTTATACTTGCACAAAAGAAATTAATCGAAGATTTTTTTAAAAAAAATGATATTTCTTGGTCTCTTCAAATAAAGCAAGCCCTTGATTACGGTCAAACGGAGCACGTTACACATCATCAAGTCAATAATCTAATCAAATACATATATTCAACTCACAGTCCTGCTAATTAGGCCATGCATGGACTATAGATACATTATCTTACCTTTATGTGCATCTCTTATCAGGCCATGCATGGACTATAGATGCATTGAAGTATCTAAACTTGAATGGGGGCTCACAAGGATAACATGATCAGCCTAATATCTTCTAAATCTGTTTAATTTTACCGTCCTTTTTTCCATGATTAAATCATTTCACTATTCTCATACATATCTCATGCAACGACAAGAGCAGCCTTTTGACCTTTATCGTAGCACATTCCTCACTTTCACCCATTTTTGTTTAATGTATATCCATCAAATACAGCCTTGATACTCTCTTTTTGTATGAAAGGCTATTTCGTTTTCGTTGTTTTGAGATAAAGATGGACAATTAATCAGATTTACAGATAGCAAATAATGTGGACTAAACTAGATGAAAAAACTACTATATTACATTTTTGTTTTCAGTTTATATACTACTGCATGTATTACATCTTTAGGCATAACTACGGTCCACAACACACAGATTCGAGGATAAACCTACAACGACCCACCTCTGTTTATTTTAAGATAATTTATTTTTGTCGACGAAGAAGACTTCTTCAGGATTTATATACATTATTTATTGTTACCACTATCGCAGCTCTGATTATCATTGTTTTTTTCTTTATATAATAATAACAATAAATAATGGTATTATTTATAGGCAATAAAGGCTCGACATGAAATTTGAAAGGACCCAACGTTAGGAAAATCGTAATGTAGGACCACCCACCCACTTTGTTTATATTTTCTTCTCTTCTTTGGGATCACTCTCGTGAATAAGAAGCGCCACAAGGAGCGTTTTGTTCATTTTTCTCTTTCAGCTTCATAAAATACTACACACTTCCTCACATTATTCATCCTCTCTTTTCCCTTTTCTTGTGTTCATATAACTCAAACCAAAATATACCGTCTCTATCTATCTAAATCCCAACCCATTTCATATAACGTCAAAGAAAGTTTCTTATTCAGAAAAACAAGGCGATGGATTTTGAATTTGATGATCAAGAACGGTTTTGTGCGACTCCTAAGCTTCCTTTGTTCTCGATTCCATTTAACAGAGCATGTGACACTCCAGGGCTAGCGACGCCGCCTGTGAACATCGCTGGATCAGTACCTTTTCTATGGGAGGAAGCTCCGGGAAAACCTCGCGTCTCTGATGAGAACAAACCGCTGGCTTCCAAGCAGAACGAAAGAGAAGGAGGAGGAGGAGGAGTCGTGCGGTGCCTTGAGCTTCCGCCGAGGCTATTTTTTCCAGCCGATGATGAGCCATCTCCGACCACAGTTCTTGATGGGCCTTACGATGTACCTCGCCGGTCTTTATCAGTGATAAGGAGAAGCGAAAGAGCCTCTGAGGGTAGATTCGAGTTTTCACGTTCCACCAATAGCCGCTGCTGCGACGGTGGCGGCGGTACAACGGTGAAGATTAGTAGAGTTAGAAGAAAAGGAAGCCTCTTGAATCTCTCTCATTCCAAATCGCAATTCTTGGTAAGTTTTGAACACTCATCACCTTTTCTAACATCTTATTTTTAGCTGTCTAATTACACACTCTTACCGGGTAGTTTACTAGTAACTAGCAAGTTAATCGTATTCTTTTGTAGTCAAAGGTAGTCGATGATTCAGAATTGCAAACACTATAATTTTCGTTATCAAAAAAAGGAAAATACATTATTACGTTGTTCAAAGTACCAACCGTTTTATCAAAAATTTCAAACTTTATTCAATGATTTCTAACTCAAAACAAAACTTCAACATTTTTGGGATTTGAATAAATGTCCCTTTTGATTAAAAAGTTTAGGTTTTCCCTTCAAAAGTCTTTGGTTACTCTATATAGTATGGAGTGTTTTTTCAATATGCTTTGTTTTTTTCGGCTTGTGCATATGAATTCATTTTTAGGCTCATTTTGATTACATAATAATAAAATGCAGGCAAGGGTTTACCAAGGATTTAAGCAAGTGATCCCATGGAGGCGGAGACAAGAGAATCTTCCACGGATGAGTTCTTCCAATATTTAAATCAAATCTCTTCGATTTCTTTTATAAATCATTAAATCTTTAGTTAATTTTATAGACTAATATTAATATCCATCTGTATACATATTACCACATAATTTACAGACATGAGGAAAAGTTTATTCTTAACTTTTTACCAAATTAAACCCTGAAACTACACTGTTCCTCTAGATAAATAGGATTATTGTAATTATACTTGAAAAAGGTAAAAGAATAGGGAACATCTTAATTCTTAAATGAAGGAGGACAAGAGCATTATGCAAAACCAAAAATTTATTATACAAAACATAACTACATGACCTTTCTATTTGCAGTTGCTAGCGACAGCAATAATACTTTCCTGAAAAGGAAAGCTATAAAAGTTGATTGATCACGATTTGGGCCTAAGCCCAAAACTTATAAAGTGGACCGTTAAGTTAGTTAAGAAGCCCGCGTTGATTTCTCTTATCCTCAGATATTTTTTTACGAAAATCCACGGCCACTAACCGTAAAGGACACTCTTTTGATTTTTCTCTTCTTCTACTTAACTCGCTTTGCCTGACTCACTGAGTCATGGCGCTTCTGAGGCCGCATCTTCATCGCTTTCACTCCAACACTCTCCGCCACTCAGCCTATCCTTCCGCCGACGCTGGCGGTGGCCTTGTCGTCTATCCCACGTATGGTCGTCACCGTTGCTCCGCGATTGCGATCGACGCTCCGTCGTCTCTGACTGGCGTGACGCCGATTCGTTGGGGTTACACGAGTGTTCAAGGATTCCGAGATGAGATGGAAGACGACATCGTAATCCGTTCTGATGCTGTCGATAGCTTCTCCTACGCAGCGGTCTTCGACGGCCACGCTGGGTCGTCCTCTGTCAAATTCCTCAGGTAACTTGTGTTGCTTCTCATGCAAGCTCTGTCTTCTAGGGTTTAAGTGTTGACGATGGTGATGATGATTGATAGGGAAGAGCTGTATAAAGAGTGTGTTGGTGCATTGCAAGCTGGATCGTTGTTGAATGGAGGCGATTTCGCAGCAATCAAGGAAGCTTTGATTAAGGCCTTTGAAAGCGTTGACCGCAATTTGCTCAAATGGTGAAAATGAGCTTAAATTTCTCAGAGCTTGAATGAATTTTGATGATTTTGAGTGAAATGAAGTGATTCATCATGCGTTTGGATCCAGGCTAGAAGCTAACGGTGACGAAGAAGATGAATCAGGTTCAACAGCCACTGTAATGATCATCAGAAATGATGTTTCCTTCATTGCTCATATTGGTGATTCGTGTGCAGTAAGTCTTCTTATTTATAAATGGATCATTGTAACTTGGTCATGTCTAAAGTCTTGTTAATGCATTGAAATAGGTCTTATCTCGATCTGGGCAAATCGAGGAATTGACTGATTATCACCGTCCATATGGAAGCAGTAGAGCAGCTATTCAGGAAGTGAAAAGGGTCAAAGAAGCAGGTGGATGGGTGTGTCTTCTTATTTTCCATGTTTCAAATTCCTCAAGTATCATTGGATTTGCTTATCTATCTCTCCGAGAATTTGGCTTAAAACCGATTCATTGCTTTTTGTATAATCAGATTGTCAATGGAAGGATTTGTGGAGACATAGCTGTATCTCGTGCTTTTGGTGACATCCGGTTTAAGACAAAGAAGAATGAGTTGGGTTCTTTCTCTTCTCACAACGGCTCTTCTATTTTTATAATTGTTATCTCATTGCTCATAAGGGTTTCATACACAGTATGTTAAAGAAGGGTGTTGATGAAGGAAGATGGTCCGAGAAGTTTGTTTCCAGGTAACGAACTACTTGGAAGCTGTTTCTACTTTTGCTCGTCTCTCCTGTTATTCCATTTCAAGGATATCTGTTTCTCATGAGATAAATTCTCAGAATCGAGTTTAAAGGGGACATGGTTGTGGCGACTCCAGATATCTTCCAAGTACCTCTGACATCTGATGTGGAATTCATTATTTTAGCTTCTGATGGATTATGGGACTACATGAAGAGGTTTCCTTTTCTTTTTCCTCTTTCCCCCATTCAGTCATATGCTTTTTAATTGGGAAAAGTATAGAGCTTACAGTGATCAATGTTTTGCCAATACAGCTCAGATGTGGTTAGTTATGTTAGGGATCAGCTCCGGAAACATGGGAATGTGCAGGCAAGTTTTTATTTCATCTTCTTATCAAATTAGTTTCAATAATCATGTATGACTTTAAGGCTTAACTAGTTTCCTAACTGTCCATATGTAACAGCTTGCTTGTGAATCTCTTGCGCAAGTAGCTTTGGTAAAATAGCTAATACCCTCCTCAGCCTTTCTTTTGATTAGGAATCAAAACTTTCAAATGTACGATTTTGTTCCAACGTTACAGGACCGGCGATCTCAGGACAACATTAGCATCATTATTGCTGATCTAGGGTAGGGGTTCATCTAAACAAAAGTTCCACTGCTATATGAAACCTCTGTATACATTATCTATTAGCTATTCAATCTATATACTCTTAACGTGTTTTGGTTTCGATTTTTGCATAAACAGAAGAACAGAGTGGAAGAATCTCCCCGCGCAGCGACAAAACGTAGTGGTTGAACTGGTTCAGGCTGCAACGACTATCGGTTTAGTTACTGTTGGCATATGGATGTCTTCACATCTATCTTAAGTGAATTGAACATTCTATCTCTTTCGTTAGTGTATATAAAACCTGTAACTATGTCTAACACTCTAGTCTTCCCATAGAAATGGAGATATGAAGATACCTCACAAACAGAACCAGCTTTATATTATTATATATCCCACTTTCACAAGCGTTGAAACTACATTTACAAATAAATGCATCTTCCAACGACTAAGAGAAATTTTTTGAAAAGAAACGCATGGCTCATGCCACAGTTGGTGGTTCCAATTTTTAGCTACTTGATATTTTCTTTAGGCATCTATAATTCTTTTTGTTTTGTGACATTCTCTGGTTTATCATATCACAAAAAAAAAAAAAAAA
>Ga0041059_1003184_pt1 | contig 11464 bp, 11 predicted proteins | sample AraColnosormetaG_FD_56232 | JGI IMG/M metagenome (GOLD analysis project Ga0041059, IMG submission 56232) | Arabidopsis roots microbial communities from North Carolina, USA - Col MF nosort | ecosystem: Host-associated > Plants > Roots > Unclassified | place: USA: North Carolina | collected... | reverse complement strand
ATTTATGCGTGTCATCCTTGCGCAGGGGCCATGCTAATCTTCTCTGTATCGTTCCAATTTTATCGGATGTCCCCGAAGGGACAATCACTACTTCGACTCTACCTGTATATAAACGCAACTTCTTATTTTGTTCTAAGCGATGTGGGACTTTCGACTTCTTTCAATGCTTAAATGGGCTCGTTTAGTTAAAAGGCCTCATATTCTTTCGTAAGCCCATTCAATATTACCATTATCCCGAACTATTTCATCAATACACACAGCTCTAAAGCCAATGAGAATAAGATTAACGACATAAACATTATGTTATTGTGTAATTGCGTACAATTTTCTGAGTATAAATATCAAAACGATCTATTTAACATTTTCCATCACCATGATTCCACAGCACTATTTGCTTCATCACTGCTACTACCTGAAGACGAAAGCTTTCTACTCCAATACTCTACACTTTCACCATTAACCCCTGCCTCATCATCATCATCTTCTTCGTCGAAATGATATTCCACACCTAAATCTTCTGAGTCAAACAAATTCTCAAACCCATCTTCATATTCATCATCCAGATCACTATCATAATCATCAATTGTTTCATCATCTTTCCTTTTCTCTTCCACGCTTTTATCACCAAGTGTGGCGCCTTTTCTTCTTCGTTCACGTCTAATTCTCTTTCCTTCTTGAATAAGATCTATCAAACGTTCTCTTATCACCAATCTCTCATCTTTATCTAGAAGATCACCATTGTCATTGTATGCTTCAACGAGAAACACAGAGTCTCTCATGCCTTTTATACTCACATAGAATAGCTCTGGATGTCTCACAATCAAGTCTCTTAACTTATTTGGTAAAGAAAACTCCTTCCTGAAATGTGTCAAATGATCAATCAAGGTCCTTTTCTCAACCGTTAACCCCAACACCTCTCTTACAACTGCGCAAGCTCGCTTCTCCGCCTCAATTGACTCACTTGCCAGATAGTCAGATGACATTTTGTAAGGACACACGTCAGGTGATTCTCTGAACTTTATCAAGAAACCTTGGTGCCGTCTCTTCAAATTTAAACCTCTCCGAAGATTCAAGCGCTTGAACTTCAAAGGACGATCAACAATCAAACCCCTATCAACTTCAGGAGATGGCATTTGGTTCGCCAATTCGGGATCCGACGAGACAAGCTCCAGTGCTCTTCCATAGGAAGTATCCACAGTCTTGAACTTGTCCGGATAGTCATTGCAGAGCCGAGACCTGAAATTAGGAGGGAAGCCAAAATCTGGGGCAATGTGAACCAGTTTAGACAAAAGCAACCTGCGGTGAGATGACAACATTAGTAGCTTCTGGAGCTTAGTAGCCAATTTATCAGAGATCTCAGACTTCAGATTCAATTCTTGCATTGCAAGGGATGATGCAGCCGATGTCAAACGAACACAGAGTTGAGATAACGGCTTAGTGGCATTCATAGGCAAATGTGGCGTAGGTGTCGTAAAAAGTTCAAAGATTGTAGGATACCGACGGATCATTGAGAGAATGGCCAATGGATTTTCGATGCAGAGGTAAGAACGACATTTATAGAGGATTTCAATTGGAATGTAATGCTTTGGTTTAGAGAGAAGCAAAGTGTTCAACTTCTGCACAAAGCGAACTCTGTTCTGCTTCACTACATGTCTGTCTAAAGATGGACTCCGAACAATCTTGTGAGCTGAACATGAGATGTTCAAAGACAGACTTCCGAGTTTCTTGGAACTGGTTTTCGTAGTTACGTTACTTCTACGAATCTCCAGAGGAATTGAAGGGAGGAAGAAGCTGGAGAAACAGAACAGCTTCTCTGGAGAAGAAGGAACCAGTTGAGTAAGCGCCATCATCATCCGCAAAATCTCTCAGAAATTCATCTTCTTGATCCTAAACATAATCAAAGAAAGGATCAAATTTTAATACAGGGCTATCTCAAAAGTCGAAACAATTAATCAGAAAACCCAAAATCTACCAATAGAAAGTACGAATTCAGAAGCAAGTAGGTCTTTCAGGCATTTATACAAACACATGGTGTGCAACTATAAGCAGCTGAGAGAAGCCAATTACAAAACTTGCCAATTGCATAATCGACATAACAAGCAAACATGGGAAGAGAGGAGAGATTTGTCGGTTAAAATCTTTTACCTTTGGTAATTGCGGTGATGAACCTTACAAAGACAAAAGTAAAAGGAGGGAATGATCTTTGAATGATCAAAGCAAAAGCGGACTGTAATTTCTGCAACATGGAATGTGTCTTTACACGTGTTATTTCTAGCATCTGAAGAAGGATTCCGAATTTTGCAATAGAGGTCCTCATGTTCATTTTTGTTTAAAAAGGACCCCGTAAAAAAAAATGCAAAAAAGAAACACAATTACATCACAAATTCTAATAAACAAGAGAGGCTTCAAATGTTGCCATACTGAATTTTGCTGAGAGAATCTCAAGTACAATAATATTTCCCAATCTTTCATCTTATTTAAACTTTGTAACAGAAAAATTCTTCAAAATCAATGACATGTTACAAAAGCTTTTGGATATGAAAAAATAAAATTTCCATGTATACAACAGAACTGGGATACAAATGATTCTTTTAGTGTTATTCAGTTGCGCGATCTCTGAAAATCTCGACACCTAAATAATCGATAGTGCTTTGAATAAGCGCAACATTTGGCTTCCATAGCTTCACTCGAACAGCTGTTATCCGAGGGGATATTTCCAGAGTTTTGGAAGCTATAAGTCCTGCAACTCTCTCCAGAAGGTTTCTTGATGACCCTTCTACAACTTCCTTTGCCACGCTAAGATTATTCATTCCATTCCAAAACAAATTATGATACAGTTTCAAACACAGCATATGAAAAGTGTAGTCACTACTACATAACCTACACACAACCTTTTCAAATCTTCAATCTCAAAGAATCATTTCATATCCTATAATCAATGCATCACTCAGTGACACAGATAGTGATGACAAATTGTTATATAAGCAAAGCTTGTCATTTTTGGATGAGGTCACAATAAAAATGGATTGGTCAAGAGTAAAGGGGAGAATTTAGTTAACTATCTCTAGCAAATCCTCTCATATTAGTAATTAAAACTAACTTGTAAATGTCGACATAGCTGACAGAATCAGCTAAGTTGTCTGATAGACCAGCCTTTTTGAGACACATCCAAGCATCGATGTCAAGCATAAACATCTGGCCAAGCGTCTTCTCTTCAGGAATAGCTCCATGGAAACCATAAAATTTCAAGCCTCTCAGTATCAGTTTGTCTCCCATCATTGCCATGTCTTTCTCCATATGGTTCTGTTCAAATAAACACAATCAGCTTATACAGTAAAACTGTATAACAAAATTACAGGCTTTGAAACAAAAATCAGATTTACATAGCAGTTATTTTGATCCACAGTTTAAAAAAACCGAAGAATTTTGTGAAACTCTACACAAAACTGCAAAAATACTTCTAACTCAAAGATCGTTCCCGAGTCCCATTACGTCATCAGGACCCGATAAATTTAGGTTTTCAACATCACAGCACTCAATTCGAACGAATACAAATTACGACCAATGATTAAACTAAGAGAAGACTGAAGAAGCTTACGAGATTGCGACAGAGACAAAGCGGCGCAGAGTAGTGGAAGAAGATAAAGAATTTATCTGTAGAGAGCACGACGCTTTTGATATTTCATCGACCAACATTTCTAATGTCTTGGGCTTGGGCCACTTTCAAGCCCAAATAAAATTAGTGCTAGTCCTTGCGTTATTTTTATACCAAGGCGTTTTAACTTGTAACCAAACCCAAATAAAATTTTGGATGCTCCCCTATAAAATATAAATACCTTCCTTTGGTAAAACCCTAGCTAGGTAGATCATTAGTTGTGAATCATCATCGTTTATTTAACAGAAACTATATTTTGTTGGTATAGCAGTAAATTGAAGAGATGGCGACAGTAGAAGACCTGGTGAACTGTTACTTTCTTTTCATCGCAGCTACTTTCTATATCTACATCTTTGTCGATACTTTTTCAGTGTATTATTGGAAAGAAGAAGAAGAAGAAGATGATGATGAAGACATTGAACTTGGAGACATTGATCATTGTTGCCGCATCTGTCATGAAGATATAAGAGCTTTCTCCAATATTATACGTCTTTCGAAGTGCGACAGTATTCGTTCCATGTTCTCTCAACTTAAAAGATTAACCAAATAATTTAGCTTTCAATATTGTAGGAAACATCATTTTTTATGTTTTTCTTTTGCTTTTGGTTATGAACTGAGATTGTAATTTTTTTTTTTTTTTACTAGCTAACTTAAGTTTTTTGGAATATACTTTTTACCTAAATTTATCTTGTGTATGCAATTTGAAAAGGGTTACGTTTAATGAGTCCAAACAGTATTATATCAGAAGAAATTCGAAGTCATCCAAGTTCTTGCGTGTCAAGATTTTTCTTTCTTTTTTCGTTTCTATAGCTATTTAATCTACATAATTTAATTTATATGTACGCAAATAAATCGTAAATTGATAATTACTTTTTCCTACGTTTCTTGGTTAATGATTTGTTTTTTTTTACTTTTCTTAATAGATTTTCACAAGTATCATAATTTTAGTTATTGTCCCACGCATAGCTAGCTAGGCTTATATAGAGCAGTAGAACATTATTAATTTAATTGTACGCAATTGAATTACGTGCAAGTCCATCCCCAATAATTAAACCTTTGATGATAAATTATAAATAAATTCATGAGTGATGTTTTTTCGGGGTCAGTTGTTATTTTATTTCTTGCAATATTTGATAAGGGTTTAGGTTTAATTAGAGTGGGGATAGGATTGTATTTGTATATTAAATTCAGGAAACTAAATCCAAAACTGAACCACATCGGAAGAAATTCGAAGTCATCCAAATCTTAGTTATATATATTAATACATATCTTGTCCAAGTTTCTTAGATATCTCCTTAGCTAGAAGTTTATTTGTTGTGAATCAGGGGGAGTAATGGCATTGACAGTGGATACAGCGGATTTGGTATTTGCCATTGCAGCCATCGGTTTGTTTTTGTTTTGTCTCATCGACGGCATATTACCGGACCTTCTTGCGGAACGTCGTGAGCTAATTCTCGAAGACATGGAAAATCGACGCCTCAAGAAATCGCCAAACCTCAAAAACTGCTCATGCGGCGGTGGAGTGGATCGGTGTCCGGTCTATCATGAAGATCTCAAGGCACTCAAGAAAGAACTCGATAAGTCAAAGTGCAAGCATATTCCAATCATCTTAAAAGACCACCCATAGAGTTTCTGTTTACTTTTTCTCGAGTTTAATTGCTGAACGGGACACTTTGTTTGATTTGGTGGCATTGAGGCTTCGACCACGAACTATATTTTGTTTAGCGGCTACTGTCTAAAACTTACTATCCCCGTAGTAATTGAATGTGTATAACAATTCTCTGCTAATGCGTGTGAAAACGGCTTTCGTAAGATAATGTCCAAAAACTATTTTTCTTGACTCGTTTTGCTTTAAGTCGTTGCTCCATGTGAAATCTGGTTCCCCATTGTTTTCTAACCATCTGAAAGCTGGGTTTCACCATTCTTCTACTTGTTTAAATTTTCATATATTCAAGCAATATGTATAATATGATGTCGTTCGGTTCTAACTTTTTTCATTCTGTATCTTTTCAACAATCATTATTTCTACTTACTTAAACAAAACTTCCAATTGAACGTGGTTGCTTGCGTTTCAAGCTACTACCGAGGACTCTGGTCAGACTCAGGAAACCATCTTTGTAGTAACCGATGTTTTAGCTCACCAACAAGGCGAATGCATCACTGCAACTGAGAAATACCTGGAACATCGTTTCAAATAATGTTCTTTGGACAAGAAGGCAAAACTATAACCCGTAGAGGAATACGACGACTCGAGTTCCAAGACTCTTCAACAAACATTTAGGAACTCAGCTCAGTTTTCAAGGAATGGAGGAATAGAGGAAGTTGCTTTGGACTATTTAAGTATATTATTTTTTTGTTAATGACTTGAGCAACACATAAAATCATCTAAACTAAATGCAACACAAACTGTAATAGAACAAATCCAAATATGTCCTTTGCAAAATTAATAAGGTATATATATATCTTTCATATATAAGGATATGAATGCTCAATAGAATACGCGTTTGCATGTGGGTGAAGCACGGAAAGAAAATTTGACATCCATCTCCATCTTAAGCTTTTGTTGTGGATCCAACCCATATCCAATCGAAATTGTTGCAATTTTTAACTGGCGAGACTTTCTCAAGATATATGTCGCCAAATCTTTCCCTTGTACGGAGCCAGGGTAACCTGACCACTCGAAAGTCTGAAGAGTCGACAACAAACATTGAGGAACACTATTCGGTTGGTTCCAGAAAACCGCCAGTGTACCCATAGTACCATCACGTGAACATTGTTCCTTGGAATAAACAAGAAAAGTTAGATGAAAGGGCAAGGTGTACTGAATTTGAACAAAAATAATAGTCTATGGAAGAAACTTACATCGAACTCCAAGTTTTGTAGTTTAGGAGAAGCTTTGAGCAACCAGTATAGTAACTCAGACCAATATGCATTATGAATATGAAAATTCAGATGCTCAAGCTCATTAAAGACAATATCATCTCCATATATAGCAGTTAGGGCCTGTACAAAGGAAGGTTTTAGTAATCTAAGAGATATAGTGAGATTGAAGATTATCAACGGATTTCAAATCACCTCTGCATCGTTGTTTTCTATGTTCAATGAAAGACGCTTGACAGATGTGACCAGTTCAAGAAGCTTCTTGAAATTGTGACGAGCAGTGATATTTGCCTCCTCCAGCTTCGGCATATTCTCAATCAAGCCGGAGAAAGTTTTACTTAAATCTGTAAGTTTGAAATACTTCAAAGAAGGAGTATCTATCCTATACCCTTCATAAGCGCAGTATCTAGACATCCCAAAGGATAAACTAAGCAATGAAGGGATGATAACATCTAACTTTCTCACATTGTCACCTGTATCTAGTTCAACAACCAAATCTTCCAAAACCGAGCAATTAGATAAAAGCCGTTGAAGAGATTCTCCATCTCCGTATGTCACACGTTCAAGGTGCAAAATTTTCAAGGAAGGGAGGGAAAAAACATGAGGAACATCCACGAGAATGTTGTTTCTTAATTTCAATGTCACAAGCGATTTGCATGTATACAAGTTTCTCGGCAGTAATGCATTGTGTTTTTCCTTGGGAAAAAAGTCAACGCTTAGCTCTTGAGCACAACGAGAAACTGCAATTTCAACCCACAATTTGATATCTTCAGGTTGAAATACCTCAGTGAAAAACTTGAGACGCAAGCTCTCTATGACCGGAGAGCTATGTAATGGCAGATTCTTCTCAATAAAAGACCGCATCCTATGGCCGCTTTCGGACACTATAGAATAGGTTTCGCTGTCAACCTCCTTAGCCTTAGGTAAAAAATATCGGAAGGAATATTCGAAAGAATACATGCTATCTTCATCGTACTCAAGTTTTGGCACCCGCATCCAAAGAAACTTCCATTGCTTCGACAAAACACTCGTTGTTATAGCAAATTTAAATGGAAGAAACGATAAGATCTTCACGAGCAATTCATCATCAGAAAACCCACTGATCTTGTCCATATCTTAAACAAAAAACCCTCACTGTAGATTTAACAGACTTAGTTCTGTCTTACCCTCACAACATCAACCAGAGGAACGGAACAGAGGCAGAGGCAGAGGCAGAGGCAGAGGCAGAGAATAATAAATAAAGAAAGAGAGGAACGGAACAAAGCCCTAGAAGAATGTGATTTAGGTCGGGCCTCTTTCAACCCCAAATTTCTAATGTTTTGGTCTTAGGCCACTTTTAAGCCCAAATAAAACTAGTGCTGGTTTTATACAAAGGCGTTTTCAAACTCTGTTCTGATGATAATGTATTAATGTTCAATTTCGATCCACATTTTTCCTTTTATTCACGTTCGTAAACAAAAAGCTAAATAAATACTGCAAAGAATTAATTATATTTATAAGCATGATGAGTTTGGTTGCTCCACTCTTTTTTTTCATTCTCTATCATTCAAAAATCGTTCTTTCTACTTAAGAAAAACTTCCAATCAAACGTGGTCGCTTGCTTTGCAAGCTACTACCGAGGACTCTGGTACGACTCAGGAAACCATCTCTGTAGAAGCCGATGTTTTAGCTTCACCAATAAGGCAAAGGCTCCATAGCATGGCAAATGCATCACTGCCACTGAGAAGTACCTGTAACAAATTTCACATCATTTCAATGTCATCAGCCTAAATTTCCAATAAAACAAAGGAGATGCTGAGAAATGCTATAAAACTTTGAAGTTACCATAGTGGAGCATAGTGTGATGATAAGTCCAAGAATGGGTAAGGCCACCTATTAATAAACAGCACTGTCAAAGTTAAGAATGATTACAATAGAGAAAACTAATCAGTAGAATTTGTATGAAATTTACCATATATGGACTAAGGAGTGGAGGGCCCATTGGAATATAACATAAGCTATAGTCCAGAAGAAGAAGTAAGCAATTCTGAAGCATGGAAAGCTCTGTAATAATGAAAATTTCATAGTTCAAATAAAGAATTATTAAAGAATTTATGTTTCATTTGTTAGAATCTGAGCTATTACCAGAGAATTCAATGCAGCATCACCAAGCAAGAAAATCGCATTAAGAGAGTGCATGTTGATCACCAGCTGCAATATTTTGATCATCAAATGTTTTTATATAATGAATCAAATAATCTATATAGCTTATAAAAGTACTTACAACATTGAGGCTATAATCATGGATCTCAAGGAAAGGAACAATGATGAACCAGAAGACACAGTCAGTAAGCAAAACTGCACCTGCATTCATCTGTTTTACGCGATATATATCCAATTAAGAACTCACGAAAATTCGATATAATCATGGCGCATGATTATGAATTTTGATTTTGATTACCTGAAAGATAATCTGGAAAACATATCCCCAAAAACCAGCTGGATTACTAGAGTATTGACTCTGTTGAATAGTATTATCAGCTCCTTTGGATCTTGCTCTCTCTGAGTCTATGGCTTCAATGCTATCTACTCTATCGCCAGCTGCTCTTTTGTTGTATTGGTAACATCCGTGCAAAGAAAGAAGCGAGCCTAACTGTTAAAAGATACCAGATCAAAATGTAAGAAACTTGAGTAATGTCACAAATAAGTTAATAAGCAAAGTAACCAGGTTTTTGTGACAGAACATTACTCCGAAATAGAGAGTGATCAGACCAAAAGTCCACCTGCAAATCAAAACAACAGAGACAAGGAAAAAAACATTAGAGACAGTTAGAGAGAAACTAGTCTAAAGATTGGATTAAAGAATAGTTGCTACCCTATATCATTATCAGAATGTCACATTCTTGCCCCTATATGCTTGGTAAAGCTGAAAAAACTTTAATCTCCCACTACTTGATTCAATAATGTTTCTAAAACCCACCAGAAATCTTGAACAAAGAATGTGAGAATTTGACTCTTAATCAAGAATGTATCTACTATCTATGCTAGTGGACCTGCAAAATCTTCAATTTCCCAATTCAAAATTCAAGAAAAGTTTTAATTTTTTCTAAACCAAGAATATCACACTCTTGAATCTATGCTTTTGAACCTCCAAAAATCTTCAATTATATACAAAACGTTTCTAAGACCCTAAACCAAAACAAAAACAAAATAACATTATCAAGAACCTACAAAGTCTTTAATCACCCCACTAAACGATTCAAGAAAAGTATCAATTTTTTCCAAAAATGAAATCTAAAAAGAAAGAGAGAAAGCATACTGTGTGTAGTAGAAGAAGATGGTAGGTCCATCAACAAGGCCGATAACAATCAACATAACAAGAAGAACGAAGAAGGCAACAACTCGGAAAGCAAGAAGCCAAGCTGGATGAATATTACGAAGACAAGGCCTCCATGTCTCGTCTTCATATACATTTCCCGACCACTCTTTCTCTCCTCCGTCAACTTCACCAACGTCACTTCGTTTCCGACGAAAACCTTCGTATTTGAATATAAGAAAAGCTGTGATCACAGTCGCTATAGCCATCCATATGCAGCAGATCATAACCCTCCAATTAAACCAGTAGCTTGATTCTGTTGTGTTCGCTGTTGTTGATGGATGCCAAGCATCTTTTAACTCTGTATATGAAGATGGAGATAACAATGATGAAGACGATGAGACCATTTTGATAAAGTTTCAGTCTTTGAGAGAGAAAAGATAAGTTTATCTTCAATGTTGAAGGGAAAAAAAAAAAACAGAGTAGAGAAGAAACAAAAACAGAGTAAGACAGTGTGGTGTGATTTATTAGGCTTCAATTATATGTGACAATAAAATTAGAAAGAATTTATAAAAACAAAGATATAGGGAATTTGAAATCTTGAGTGGGGTGATTTAGATATATGACGAAGCAAAGGGAGAGATTCGAAGCTTTAAACCATGTGTTGTTCTTGCACATAAAGAAGAAGGAACCATATATGTATCGGATCAGATTTATTTATAATGAAATAAAAGAAAAAGGGGAAAGAAAGTGAATAAAGAAGAAGAAGAGGGAGCTGAATTCGAAGCCAAGAAAAGAAATGATACTTGCAAAAAAAAAAATTGCAAAAAGCCTGTGATTGTGTAAGAGGACACGATTCTTTGCTTCTTTGCTTTAGGAAAGACAAGTATTTTTAGAGAGAGTTAAATCTGTAAATAAAATAAGTAACGGTGTTCAAAACAAAAACAATGCATATTAAAAATGTAGTAGCATATTTTCACCACTGAATTTTTAACATTAAGAATTTGAAATCCCACGTATTAAAAAAAAAAAAAGTAATGGATTCGAGGCAATCGGGTGAGGATTTATGTCTTAAAGGAAGGTAATTATTTAATTTTCTTTTTGGCATATACTCAGATTGATGCATATAAATGAGAATACATATACACACGTATACGTGAATGAATGGTTGAATATAAGGATAGAGAATCTATAAAGATGTGATCATGTGAATAAATAAAATACATAAGGCATCTCTGTGTTGAGTCTCAATCTTTTTGCAAATACCCAAAAAGAGTATACAAAAGCTATTCGCTCTCAAATAGACATTGGGACGTATGCATTGTTTACGTGTCGTTTCTCTTTCACTACATATTACGTATATCATATGTGTATACCATGTGGGGAGGAGGAGCACATAAATCATACTGTAAGTGGTTTGTGCTTAGTCAAGTTATTGTATGGTTCCACCATTCAAAAAGGGAATAAATCTGTTGAATAGTTTAATTGAAGTGAAAAAGAAAATTAATTATGTGCAAAGGAACTATTTGGGAGCTTTCTAAAGAAATCATGAACCGTTGGATTTTGAAAGATTTGGATGTGTCAATGACAAATGAGAAATTAATGAAGGAACACCTTTTGTTGTGGCCTATTAA
>Ga0041059_1003183_pt1 | contig 11465 bp, 10 predicted proteins | sample AraColnosormetaG_FD_56232 | JGI IMG/M metagenome (GOLD analysis project Ga0041059, IMG submission 56232) | Arabidopsis roots microbial communities from North Carolina, USA - Col MF nosort | ecosystem: Host-associated > Plants > Roots > Unclassified | place: USA: North Carolina | collected... | reverse complement strand
AACATATTCTTAGCAAAAAAAAAAAAAAAGATTATTATAAACATAAGCTAATGAATTGTCTTAACGTGTCCTTTTGCGTGTTCTCATGCAAAGTTCACAACACGGACCACTCGTAATACTTTCTAGATTCCCTCGCACCTTCGAACACTACTATCCCAAATCTAAGATTAAATAGTTTTTTACAAGATTTGTTTGGTTAGAACTCTAGTCTAAGTTTAAGATTTGGGAATTTTGTTTATTAACTCACTCTCAGATTTGAACCTAAGTTATGAAACGACAACAAATATTACGAACCAAAACTATAAATTCTGACTGGTTTATATTCACTCATTTTATCATTCATAAACCAAGGGATTAAATGAACCTTTTTTATGACATATAGAAATTAATTTTTTTTAATGATTTTTTATTTTTCATTCTACATAAAATTTATTTAATACAATTCCGTTATTCTATAATACAGTCAATCGTATTATCTAAATATTACTTAACATCCAAATTATTTTAGACTAAACTGTTGGTGCATATGATTTTGGTTTGAACTCCTTTTTTTCGTTTTTTTCACTGAAAGATAGATTATAGATAGAGTTTTACAAAGCTAAAGCTGGCGATTAACAAGATAATCCTAGAAACTAAGCCGACGGATAACAAAAAATCTTTGGAGACTAAGATTTTGGTTTGAACTCTTATGAGATGTTTATTATTCTACCCAAAAAAATAGACTTCAAACAGATTGAATAATGTCTTTTTGAGAATGTTTTTAGCTCATCAGAAATTTAAAATGGTTTGGACAGTAATATGTATCTGACGCATATAGAAGATTGAAACTAATTACCATCTCTTGAGAAAACAAAGTTACACAATCAAACTCTTTGTTTGGCATAGGTCCACTGGCCTAAATTTTTTCTTTGTTCCCATTTGCAAAAATTAGATTCGAACTCGTAAAACATATATATCAAGTCGCTAATAGCCATTAAACTCATTTACTGGTCAAACTATAACTGTTATTTGTCAAATCCGTTATTGTTTGAATATGTCTATCCTCAAAAGAAGATCTCGAAGCAGAAGCTCAAGTAAAATTTATATATGTATTATGAATGTATCCAAGTTTTGTCCATAAGAATTCCTCTAATATTAATAGCTAAATTAAGGAAACACCTATAAACCAGATATAGATGATTATACTTGTTATAATCATTTACTATAGATAGGTACAATAGGAGTATATTTGATTAATCAATATTCCTTCTTGATATTTCAATAACGATTACCTAACTCCATTGGCACTAATCTTTATTTTTGTCACCAAATCTTTAAGTTCATTTACGCATGAGATCATCTTGTCCCCTTTCAGATCTAATTTGTCACAATCACTTTAAATTTAATTAAGATGCCATTCGCTTTAAATTTAGACTTGGTCAATGATTATAATTATAATCGATCGACTCATCACCTTTTGAGTCGTGTGACTCGTGCGTATAAAAACCATTTTTGTTGTCAGATATTTTAACTTGATTTTGCCATCTCTTCACTATTGTTACATCAGTAAATCGCTTCGTAAGTGGAGATTAATTTGCAAATTTTGGAACTAATTACTGACCAGTGATCCACTCTATATATGGTTGTATTAGTACTTGATTGGCAAATAACAAAAAAAAAACTTAAATAAAAAAACTGTGTTATTCTTAAATTTATAGTATATGGATTAGTTTTAAGAGTGTGGTTGGGAAATATACGAAAGTCCAAGAATCTTATTAGTTCGTTCACAATTGTATAGGGATGTTGTCACTAATTTTAACCAAATTATACCTTTTTATCTTTTTGCCTAACATTTTTTTGACGTTGCCCCAAAACGAAGCAATGAGTTGAGGGTTAGTGGTAAAAATAATCAAAAAGATTATATGCATAGATTTATGTGAAGTTAACCAAAAAAAAAACTCGACCCAAAATACATAATCTTCAACAAGAACTATGTTTTCTTCTTGCAACAAGAACTATCACTCCTGTCATAGCATAGACCAAACTTTTTTTTCTCCTACACTAATATATAAAGTTACAGTTCTTTTTACTGAACGGTAAAATTAATGGTTAGAGTTGGGAGAATAACTTAGGCAAAAAAACAAAAAGAGAGAATAACTTTCCATGTGCAACCCAAACCCTTTACTACTGTCTTCTAGACCCAACACAACCACAAGCGTGCAGGCAAAGACACGTGTCCATGTCACAACTAGTATAGACTCCAACACGTGTCCAGATCACAGACGTTATAAAACCCTTACCATTTCTGTTCAGTGTATTCCTCAGCTCAAGTAAAGCTTTTACCTAATTCTCAAACATTCTTTACACAAAAATATCAAGAGTGATATAGATAGCGAGAAAAAATGGACGGTAGGGGAGGGTGTTGCATAGCTAGGTACGCCATTGGCTCTGGACCGTACGATCTTTCCAAAGCAGATCGCATCATGCTTCGATTTCGTCCCATTGCTCCTAAACCGGCCAGCCCCGGCGGAGTAAATCCCGTATCCAGCGGAGATAGCGGCGGCGGAAGCTCCGACGTTTCCTTTAGATCAGCTAGTAGAAGAAAGAGGAAATGTCATCAGCTGAAGGAGAATGGTGGTAACGCCAAGAGGTGCACCCGGCGGAAGACGTCGGATAAACCCGTCGTTCACGGCAGTGCTAATGCGGTGACTCTTTCTCTATTACCGGAGAAACCTATAGATCTTAAGGCGGCGGTGGAGAAGCAGAAGCGGCAGGGTCCGTTATGGTTGAGTTTCAAAGACGGCGGAGGGATGCTCACACCGGCTTATCAGACACCGGAGATTGTGCAGAGGACGGTGGTGATTTCGTCGTGTATGACGGTGGAGCGTGTAACGGACGCTTGGATTGACGGTTACGGTTTAGGGAGGTCAGATGAAGAAAGGAAGATGAATCTTGTGAGAGACACGTGTCCTGGTTTCATATCCGACGGTTCAGGGAGAGTCACGTGGACTAATGACGCGTATCGGAAGATGGCTAGGGATATTATTCCCGTGGAAGAAGGTGCACCGGAGATAACTAGCGGCGATAGTTTTCACGTGATCGTACGGTTGGTGATGAGGGAGAGGCCGATGCTAACGTCCCCTGGATTCACATGCAGAATGAAACTCCAGTACACGTGTCAAAATCGTGAGAGAGGCTCAGTCACGGTGCCTTGCGACGTGTGGAGAATGGACGTCGGTGGTGGTTTTGCTTGGAGGCTCGACGTTAAGGCCGCTTTGTGCCTTTGACACCGTTAGATCAACTTTAGTCACTATGGGCACGAACATTACACATGATATGTCCTCCAATGATAAAATATGGATTCAGAACTAATTAGATTTCTAATGGTTTAACATATATTTATGTCGTTTTTGTTCTTATGCCTTCTTTGTTTTTGGTTGTTTTTTAAATAGTTTTTTATTTAAGAATTTTTGTAAAAAATGCATCTTTCTTTTGTTTGTTCTTGACGCATTTGTGATGCTAAATTTCAAGCTTGTTGCTTAAAAATAATTAATGAAGGAAAATTTTGTAAGTATTTAATGCGTATCGTCGGTGCGGTTCCCACCTATATTGGACGCATGTTGTGAGATTTCACGGCAAGGACGGTTGGAAATTACGGTCCGAGTGATCGTCCAAACATGCAAATTCCAAAATGGTCCAAAAAATGTGAAACATACCATCTTGATTGCTACAAAAAAGTGTGAGCGAACCGGTCTTACTTTGAGCTAGTTACTCACTTGAAGAGATATTTCAGTCGAACTCATCACATTTTGATTTTGATATTTTCTTTTCTTTTGTCGGCACTCACGTTTTGAGGAAACAAGGAATATAAGAAAGTAAACGACCCAATAAACGTGATACGTCGGAGCAAAAGAAAACAAAAAAGGAGGGTGAGGAATAAATGTTGTACTACAGCTTTGAATGTACTACAGTCTACCTGCGGTAAAAGTGCGATATCTAATGATACGTGGGACATCTATATATCATCTATGCCATAATAGAAATGCCACATGGACCAATGTTTAACTATGTGTAGCTGTGTTTTTGGAACTTAAACATCAGTTCCATTTTTTGACAAAAAAAGAAGAAGACGTCAGATTCAAAACATTCAAATCAACGGTGTGTACCAAATTCCAAATCGTTAAGTTAATGAGAAACTGATTTTACCATCTCCGGATAAGAAATAGCGCTACAAGACTAAAATCAAAGACATTGTATGATACTATAATCGAGTTTTTAAGGGTCAAATGAATAGTGTTTAGCCGGGGACTTTTCTTTTATAAATTGTTTTTTAGAATCTTTTTGAATTTATTTTTCGTTATATATAATCAAATTAATCAAAACATAAATAAATTAAGAGTTTTAAATAGCAATACAAGTCTACCTACATTGGACATAAATTGTATAATAATTTAGTTAAGAATTTTAAGGAGACTTTTCTTTTGTAAATTGTTTGTTAGAATCTTTTAGTATTACTTAATCTTCCGTTACTATTGTTAATGACCTAACTGATCAGAAGCGGAGTACTGAGACGTTGCAAACACCATCCTTAAACCGTAAACAATATGTATGAAGATTGTTTTTGGTTGTATAAAATAAAACAAGTCAACGGACGATTTAAACAGAATAATAAAATTGGGCCGAAGCTTATTAGCCTTTTAAGGCCCACAAAGAAGAGCGAAAACCCTTAACGAGCATATACAACTCGGAGCACCTCTTTTCTCTCGCTCTCTTCCTCTTCAAGGTTTATATTTATAACTTCTTTTGCTGCTCTCAACGAACTCTTCCAGGCTAATAAACCGTCTCTGTTTTCATCTTCTCCGTAGCTGAGATAGCTCCATACCCTCTCCGACCCAAGTAAACTGATTTTCCATGTTATGGAGATTTGGTTCTCTAACTTATTGCTTTAGAGTTTTGATGTCATTGTACAAGTTTAATGCTATTATTTTTGTGAATTAGGTACAACCTTGCAGAGTAGCTTTGGTAAGAGTTTGCCTTAAGAGTTTTGTCATCAAAGAGCACACATGGTGTGAAGTTTTTGGTATACACGGAGAGATGACAAGGGTTTTTGATATTCCAGGTACGAACGAGAAAGCCTTTTGATAGAAGTTGATGTTTTGGAGCCCAAACAGAAGAAACAAGAGAAACATTTAGGCGTATTTTGCGGTGTCAAGACTACCTTCTCTGACGACGATTGATAGAAAAAACAAAAAACGTCACGTTCCTAACGTTCAACGGTGTACTACAAGATCCCAAACGTCTGGCTAAGTTAATAAGAAACTGATTTTACTATCTCCGGGATAAGAAGAAATGAAAAAAAAAAACTATCAAATAGATCAAACCTAACAGACAAAAATTCAAATAAATCAACCTCGACAATTTCTTATTTTTACTTTCCTTTTAAACATCAGTCTGTCAAGACTTGAGTACCGTTAACAAGAGGTTGCTGTTCCGAGTAACCGATACTGCTCTCATCACTCAGAATGCTATAGTCAAAATCGTCAAAATCATCGTCATCCTCTTCTTCTTCCTCTGACTCTGTTTCTTCTTCTTGACTCGCCAAGGTAGACCCTTCTTTTCTTTTCTCTATTGTCTGCTTAATCGCATCATCGTAAGACATGTCATACCACACATTGCCTTTCCCAACAATGGATTTGTTGTGTGCATCCTTCATTCTCTCTTGCTTGCTAATCTCTGAGTTCTTTGGCTCTCCCCAGTAGTCATACTGATATAATGCACTTGTTGGATCGTACTGGTCTTTCCCAAAGAAGCTTCCTGGCTTGTACCTCCCTGGTTCCTCCAATGGTAAACCAAGTGCTTGCCGACTGCAAAATAAATCTTCTTCATCTAAACACTTTCTTTGAAAAACATCAAAGTGAACTTTTTTTTACTTACGAGCTGATATCTCTGAGCAATGCTTCTCTTTCCTCCAAAGATCGGCGCCAGTGTAAGAAATCATACTCGTCCATCTCTATATTTCGTCTGAGCTTGTCAATTTTGTATCCTTCTCCTCTTGCTTTAGCTTCCATCATTAGTTTATTGTGGTGCTGCACAAGACAACAGGAGAGTATTGAGTTATTAACCACTATCAGTATAAAAGATTCATACAACAATGTGTCAATTACAAAGTGCAAAGCCTTAAAATGGAACTGTGACGACAATCGGAGTTACCAAGACAGTGTGAAGTGGAAATCTATTAAAAATAAACAAATACAAACGAGAATATTTCCGTAGCAGTGGGTTAAAGGAAATTGGTGACGACAAGTAGGGAAGAGAATTTAAACCTGGCGCTCGGTCAATGCAGCCTCTAAGTCAAGTTCCTTGACACTGGTTTTCTGCCAGAAATAGAACACATTTAATCACAAAGCTTAAGACAGTATGGTTTCACGAACACACCAGAAGAAACTCTCACCAGAATCACTTTTGGCAATTTGGTTTTCTTATAATAAGCTTCGCCATACTCGATATCCTTTTGTTCATCAAAGTCTTCATCATCAGATAATTCTGATAGCTTTTTGCCTTCGTATTTTGCAGGGTTAGCTTCGTAATCACCCAAAATCATTTGCTCAGCTACATGTATCTGCCACAACTGCAAACGGGAAAGAAATGTGTTGACGGTTTCACAAAATTTAGAAAGCCAATAAACCTAATGAGTAAACAAAGCAAAAATCACATAACCAACCCTTTTGCTCAGGAAAATACCTTGTCGACATAAGGGTGATCAGAGAGCAGCCCTTCCTCCTCTGGCTTTGATCCTGGATCTTTTCTAGGTTCAGGAGGTCTTCCACAATCTCGCTGTACAAACAATGTATTAGATAAGAGGGAGACTCTTCACGAGAACACGAAATGGATTGATATTCTAGGAAAGGATTCTACTGACCCGTATCTCATCTGGATTAGTATCCCCATCACGATGGAATATTGGTGGGAAGTCAAATTTATTAAATCTGGAGCAGGAATGTAAAAACAGTCAACACATATACCATAACCAAGACCATTGAGGACAGAACCAAAATGCCAATTTTTACTGGATATGTAAAGAGAATTAAATACGTGTGAATTACATACATCATGTGATCTATGTTAGGATGGACGAAGCGCAACTCCAAGGGAAACCGAAACCGGTATGGATCTCTTTTTGCCTGAAAGAACAAAAGAAAAAGGAGAATGAAGCAATTTCCATTCAGATTTTTATAAATGCGAAAGAAGAATATGTGCCTTAAGATTACCGTGATTTCAACGATAACATGCATCCCAACTTTTATGAAATGCCGGATCCAAAACCAGTCATTACCTTTTATAGGTACCCATCTGCAAACCAATAGACACATAAACTTACATCTTTCAAAAAAAGCATATGAAACAAGAGACAACATTATATTACGTTATATACCCTAAATACAAGAACCACGGTAAGTCTATCTTTACAAAGTAAAGAGACATAAACATACCCTTCATGAACACCTCCAATGTCAACAAACGCTCCCTGATACAGATGTAAAGTGGTAACTGTGCCTTCACAAACCTGCATGGACATTACGATATTGCTCATTTAAACCAATCATTAGTTACAATATACAAGGCTTAGAATAAGAATTCTTACCATCCCTGGATAGTAAAAGGGAAGCTCATACTGCACAAAGAAAAATAAAGCAATTAACTTACAAACAGTTCATCATCTAGCAAACTAATCAAACAATCAAATCCAGTAGCATAATAATATTTACCATCCCATCTTCGTAATCCTTCCCTCTTTTCCTCCTACCCGGATAAAAATCCTGATCGAGCTGTATAAATAAAAACATCATCTTTATTAGAATCCTTCTCTTAGCCACCACTAAGCTAACAATATCTCATTGTTCAAAAAAAAAAACGAACCTTGTAAGATTCTTCCTCCAACCTATCTTTATTATCTTCAACCCATTCCTTGTATTGTTTCAAGAAAACCTTAAACCTCTCCAAACACATCTTATCAACAGTAGCATCTTCACCAACTCTCAAATCCTTATCCAAATCCTCAAGCCAAACTCTTTCAGCCATTAACTTATGAGCTTCCCTAATAAACTCCAGCTCCTTCCTATCAACTTCCCAACCTCTGGGAGGCCAATCACGCGGCGGAATTTGCCTAAGAACCATCGGACCAGCCCAAGATGTTTCTAAAGGAGGTGGTTTATCACCTCTAATCTCAAATTGCTTTGCATACCATTCGTCTTCTGTTATCCCCATCTCCTTAATCTTCTTCTTCCTATACGATGGTCTCAGCATCTTAAACGCTTCGATCGCTTCCGGCGATTGAAGCGGAACTTCTTCACCTTCGTTGAGAGATTTACGAGCGAAATCAGCTTCTGGTGTGAGAATCTCTTCCCATGGAGCCCAACCACGTTCGATCCAGTTACGTCGTCGAGCTTCATCTTCTGTGTCTTTGTCCTTTGGTCCGAATTTCTCGAGGAAGGTTTCGTCGACTGGGAATTCATCGGAGCTGAATCCACGACAAGGCAGCAAGGATATGCGACGAGGCGGTGACCATTGAAGAGCTTTGGGTTTGCAGAAATTAGGGTTTGTGGGATTAGGGAAAGTGAAATTGAGCTTGGTTTGGCAAATCTGCATGATTCATTCGTCACTCTTCAGGGTTTTTGAAGGTTTAAGAGAGAGTGAAGAAGTTGAGTATGGATAAGCTTTATTTCATTTTACAGTGAAGAAGAAATGTTAAGTTTTTTTTGATGAACCCTTATATTTATCCAATATATTGTTTTGACCCCAAATGTTTTTGATTGATCAGTTAGACCCATTTTAATATAAGGTTTAGACGTTTAGTTATGGATGAACCCCTACATGACCAGTACTATCAACACCGTTGGTTAAAGATCATAAAGCTTGTTTAGGCTAAAGTAATAAACACATGATTGAGAGATGTTTTGATACAGGCATCTATATAGACTCCTTACTAACAATGTAGTTAAATTGTACATAATCAAAGTACAACACACATGAACTTGGGATACATTTGTTTACAAATCATTCCTGAGTCTCTGTCTTCATGTTTCGTGCTTGAGCTTGATTCTTGTACTTGCTAAACATGGATAGTACTGATGGGTTCTTGCTCTTTATCTGTTTCGAGCTTTCACACGAGTCTATAGCCATTGCATCATGAGTGTCTCCTAATTGTGTATCCGAAGACAAGACATGAGACGATGATGTTGATGACAGATTCTCTTCACCTTCTGTTTCTGATGAAGTAGTGTCCTGTCTTGTTGACCCTTGCTTAAGTTTCAACAGTGTTGACTCTACAATGCCATCAAAAGAAACCAAGGATTTCAAAACCTAGAGATTTCTATTGGACAATCAGAATCACATGAAAATGGAAAGAGTGTGTATTTATTATACCGTAGACGGAGAGAGGATCGTCTTTGATGATCTTCGCCGGATATCTCTCCAGACAATCCGGCGGCGACGGCGGTGGTCTCAGCCTCCCAAACATACGTCTCTCTCTCTCTCTCTCGAGTCAATTAGATCTGATCGTCTTCTTTGAATTGACAATCTGAAAGATGACAACATATAATCGATTCTTTGTGTTTTGGCGCCTCGATCGATAAAAAAGAGCGGGAACCTGAGACCAACAACGGCCCAAATAAATGCTGTTATAATGGGCCCTTCGCTCTTATTATGATTTTATCATTAATCACGTTTTTCATTATTATAAACCAAAAAAACTTTTTATATAAAATAACTAAAATAGATAAAATTTCCATCAAATCTAGTATTAATAGAGAAAATATATTAAACGTAAATATTGTTTAGGATATTAACTTTTTATTTATGAACTTGTTTTAGGATAATTGATTATTTCAGAAAATTACAATACTAAATAGCATGAAAAGATATAATTTGATCAAATCTCTTACTGTTTATTATGTACACATATATTAAATTTATAATCTACTTTTTTTTTACATACCATTATGTTACGTAGATTTATCAGCAAAAGCTAGATATTATTGAGAAATAAATTTATGTGAAATTCAGTATTTAAATACACCTTAGTAAATCCCAATAACACATATGAATAAGAATATGTTTCTTCACAGATGATCTATGGACAATTATACTTGCACAATTACCACTAAAAATGATCACGACTTCTAAACTGGTTTGTAAGCAGTGGAAATCTATTATCGAGTCTCCACATTTTCGTGTCATGTTCATGTCTCTGCACCATTCTTCTTCATGGTCGCTCATGTGTAGGCGTTACAAGATAGAACTTGTGGCTCATCATAGATGCAACACTTGGGGATTTAATCGTACCAGTACTCTTACATCTCGTCTTTTATGACCGATAAATTCGAAATGAACATATACCGAGAAGCCAAAGTTGTTCCTTACAACACCGATATGGGGTTTATTTTGATCGATGTCGAGTCTATCCTCAGGATCAATCGTTATACCTAGCTAATCCAATTTCACATCAATGCTTAGAAATCAATCGTCGTGCTCTCGAGCATAATTTTTTCTGTCCCTTGGGAATAGTAACACAAACTAAAAACGGCGTCGTTTTGAGTTACAAAGTTGTTATGTTTGATGAAAGGCAAAAAAGATCCATAATAACGAAAATAAGTTTTCAGTCCAGATATATTCGTCCGAGACACGGTTGTCGAGTCTCAACACTATCCATTTTCTTTTCTCTTTTTCGTTCAATCGTGATTTTTACCATCCCATTAGCTTAAACGAAAATCTTCATTGGCTCGTTCGCAATAGTGAGGATACAGAAGTTGTTATATCCATCGACTTTTACGCTTTTGAAACAAATTCTGATAAGTGTCGGGTTACTCATTTCCCTGATTTAGAAAAGCATCGCGAATTCATAAGAACATGCACAACTAGTCAAGGATTTCTCATGTATATGAACATAGTCTCTGATGAAGGTTTAGATGCTAAGTTATGTGTATGGAGGCTAAAGAGTGGAGAATGGCAATTAGTATCTGAGATCTCCCCGACTTTTATTGAAACTCCTTTCGATTATTTACCGCTAACGATTGACCCTTTTGATGCTAATATAGCATACTTTTGGAGTTCGAAACACCAAACTTTGCTATTTATTAACTTACTCAATGGAAATTTTGTGATCCACAGTGAATTAGAATATACCAAGCAGAATAGCATTATAAGTTCCTGTAACAGTCCGATACTTATGAGAGTACTCACCCAACATATACGATGTTGCTTGCTCGTTCTCCCACAATGGATGTATCGGATCCCCGACCCATGATGACAACATGAGTTTAGATATGTAATATTTACAATACTTGACTTGTTTATTTTTATCATTATTACTGTTACTTTCTTATGAAAAGAGGAAGAAGATGTAGCTTGGTTTACTTTTGAGTGTTAAGAAAATGTTTATAGGGCAAAACAAAATATACCTAATAAATTTAAAAAAAAAAAAAAAAAAA
>Ga0041059_1003182_pt1 | contig 11468 bp, 3 predicted proteins | sample AraColnosormetaG_FD_56232 | JGI IMG/M metagenome (GOLD analysis project Ga0041059, IMG submission 56232) | Arabidopsis roots microbial communities from North Carolina, USA - Col MF nosort | ecosystem: Host-associated > Plants > Roots > Unclassified | place: USA: North Carolina | collected 2013-09-02 | reverse complement strand
AAAAAAAAAAAAAAAAAACTCAGATAAACAGAAATCACCTTTAAAATTACTTGATGTTTTTTCTTCTTCTGTTAATTATACAAATGTTGTATTACTAATTATACTTAAGCTGAAATTAAACGGGATTGTGGTTGGAGACTTGGAGTGTGTGGGAAACCAATTCGCTTTCAACATGCAAGCATGTAAGTATGAATGCTCTCATTATTATCACGTTACGTTCGCCGATAATAAATGTATTTAATTTGTAATACAAGTATAATTAGTGGTAACGAACACATTACACATGAACGGCTATGTTACTTACTTGGCCATTAATTCCGTTGACCTTAAGAGATGGCATATTTATGAGTTTCTTTGACTATTTGTATATCGACAACTTCTCCACCACCATAGGCACCACTTTCCATTTTCTTTTATGCCAAAACTATATCAGCCCACTTAAATCAATATTTTATTCACTTTTATTTATGGATTTATGAATCACACAATTCTCCACAATTCTAAAATTAATAAATTTTGAAGAATGAACATAAAAATTTGTTAACATATATCATATATTACTTGTAGATCCTTCTTTTTGGAATAAAATAAAAGTGTTGTTAGCGTCAATATACTTCAACTTTGTTAAAAATGAGTAAATGACCACAAATTGTGAAGGAAAAAAAAGTAGACTTGATCTTGATTTGTCGATTGTTGTCTTTCTTCGGTGTGTTTATGATTACCTAAGGTGACAATGAATTTGAAGGATTTCCAAAACTAGAGCTGCGGAACAAAACTGTGACGGTAGGTTTCTCCTAGCTAGTAGAGAACTTGGTTTAGAGGAGACACGATTTCTACAGATTTGCTCCATCTGTTGTTAGTAAACTGCCAATGCTGGTTTTAGTGTAGTAATAACACCGACGTAACGTTGTTCTCTTTATCAAAAAGGAAAAAACAAAACACCAACTTTATTCACTATTCCTTCCAAGAGTTTGTAGATATGCATATATCTTTCAAAGTGGAGATATTTGGTGGAACATGAAGACATTTGGTGACTGAGTTCATTGAAGGTTTTAAGGTAGGGAATAACGTATGCTTAACATGATGCACGGTAGCACGTCATCTGTCCGCAAAATGAGGTTGTGATTATTCCTTGATTCCAAAAGTTATTTGACACTATTTGTCTATTCAATACAAATCGCTACTCCTGATTTAATAAGTGTCCCTTTAAATTAATTGTTCTATTTTTTTAAAAATTGTCGTTTCTTTATAACTTTGAACTATTTTTCAATTTTTGTGTCATCTCTAAATAGAGAGACTATACTAATTTTCTCTGTACTATTTCTATTTTATTGGATACTCCAAAGATATGATTACTGTTTTACGATTTAATATATAATTTTTAACAAAAAAAAATTAAATTTATTCCTATTTCATATTAAAGAAAATTCAAAATATAGTCAATTTGTTATTAGGAGTATAATAGAAAATTTAATTTATTTTGTTAATAAGTTTATTGAATTGCTTGAAAATACAAAATATAGTCAATTTCTGATTAAGAGTATATAAAAAAAATTAGTTTATTTTGTTAATAAGTTTATTAAATTGCTTGAAATTACAAAATATAGTCAATTTCTTATTAAGAGTATAATAATAGAAAAACATTATACTATTAATAATTTTATTAAATTGCTTGAAGTTACAAAATATAGTCAATTTCTATTAGGAGTATAGTAGAAAATTTTAATTTATTTTGTTAACAATTTTGTTAAATTGCTTTTTAATCCACATGAAAATATCCAATCTGCAAGAAGTATAAAATCATCATTTTCAAAATATAGAAAGAAAATAATGGTTTTGAACATTGAAAAAAATGATCTTATTGACAAAGAAAGGAGCTTTCGACTTTTGGAAACATAATCCAAATTTTAGATAATTATGCTAATGTATCTAAAAATCTTAAAACAGGATAATTATAATACGTTAGTGTCATCATTATCATACATTTCACCAAAATAACGAAAGAATAGACTAGCAACAAAGATTTGATTTTCTGAGAATATTTGTTCCAATCCAAAGTAAAACCAATCAGAAAAATAGAAAATTTCTATATTCACGGTAAAAAATATATATTTTAAAAACAGAGGCTGTGATATTTTTTACCCATCATTTCTAGAATTTTGGGGAAATGCAAAACACTAATCCATAAAAATTAAAAAATAATTAAACTAAAAATAAAACAAAACAAAACCAAATCCCAAAGGATTGGTCCAAAATCTGTGTTTACAAAATATCAATGGCAATTTCGTAGTAAAGATAAAAAACAAGGATATTGTTTTTAATCTTTCTATTACCCTATTATTCTCTTATATATATATACTCTTCCCTCCGGTCAAATCTCGTCGTCTTGTTTGGTCTCTGTTTTTCACGCCGGAGATAGAGAGAGAGAAGTAAAAAAGCGAGAAAAAGCTAGAAACTTTAGAATACCCAATAATGGATCCGATCGAATCTGTCGAGTACAATGGCTTCGAGACCTCTAACGGTAACGTCGACCATGGTTGGAAGAAAGTCGTGTACCCGAAACGTCACCGGAAGCAAAAACAAGCGGATCAAGCGACGGCAAATGGTGGCAAAACTGTTGCTTCAAATGGAACCGTAGCTAACGGCGGAGATAACGTTTTCCGTTCGTTGGAAGAGCAAGCTGAGGATCGTCGACGACGGATCTTAGCGGCGAAGATGACTGCTATTGATTCAGATGATGATGGTGTTGTTAGATCTAAACATCGATCTAATGGTTACGGTGATGATGGGTATGATTTTGATGGTAGTGATGATGAGATCGCAACGCTGAAGGTTGAGGAAGTTAAGAAGCCAAAGCCTAAGAAGGAGAAGAAGCCTAAAGTTTCTTTGCCTGAAGCTGCATCAAAGATCGATCCTTTAAATCTCGAAGCTTTTCTCGTTGAAGCATCGGTATGTGCATGGATTTGAGATTTGAGATTTGGTTTTGATCTGTTTGTGATTTAGCTGAATTGTGATCTAAAGTTTCGTTTTTTCAATGTTGGGTTTATAGGAATCGTATGCGAGTCAGCCTGAGATTCAGCTAATGAGATTTGCTGATTACTTTGGGAGAGCACTTTCTGGAGTCTCATCTGTGCAATTTCCATGGGTGAAGATGTTTAAAGAGTCTCCTTTGTCTAAGCTGATTGAAGTGAGTTTGTGTTTTTAACATTGTTTGAGGTTTTGGAATTGGATTCTAGGTTTAGGTTTTGATAAAGGTGAGATCGTTTTTGTTTATGAATAGGTTCCGTTAGCTCATATTCCGGAACCAGTGTATAAGACATCAGTTGATTGGATCAACCATCGTCCAATTGAGGCACTTGGAGCCTTTGTGTTGTGGGCTTTTGATTGTATTCTCACAGATTTAGCAGCACAACAAGGTGGTGCTAAAGGTGGGAAGAAGGGTGGTCAACAAACTACTTCCAAATCTCAGGTGATTTGGAAAACCTTTCTCGATCTCTAAACTCTGATCTTTGATTATCAATGTTATTACCTTTCGATTACTAAGTCCATTATTGTACATTCGTATAGGTGGCAATATTTGTTGCATTAGCGATGGTATTGCGTAGGAAGCCTGATGCTTTGACTAATGTATTGCCAACTCTGAGGGAGAATCCTAAGTATCAGGGTCAGGATAAGCTTCCGGTTACAGTTTGGATGATGGCTCAGGTTTGTGTGATTTGTTTTGTAAATGAGTATTAATTGTGTCAAGATTTGTGTTTTCTGTGATCTTTATTCTAATTTTTGTAAAACTGTAAAATGTGGACAGGCCTCCCAAGGTGATATAGCTGTAGGCTTGTATTCATGGGCTCACAACTTGTTACCTGTTGTCGGTAATAAGAACTGTAACCCTCAGTCAAGGGATCTCATCCTGCAGTTGGTTGAGAAGTGAGTAAAAAACTTCTTGTGGTCTTATTCTTGCTGTGTTTGTAGTCAGTCATCTAATCTTGTTTATATGCAATTTTCTTATCAGAATTTTGACGAATCCAAAGGCTCGTACCATACTTGTAAATGGAGCTGTTAGGAAGGGAGAGCGTTTGATTCCACCTCCTTCATTTGAGATCTTGTTGCGGCTTACATTCCCTGCATCATCTGCAAGAGTAAAGGTAAGTCGTATTGCTGGAATTTTGTAAAACGAAACCTTGATTCATTTTGTTGATTCTCACAAGCATGATCTTCGTTGCACACAGGCTACAGAGAGGTTTGAGGCAATATATCCCTTGCTGAAAGAAGTGGCTCTTGCTGGTGCACCAGGAAGCAAGGCGATGAAACAAGTCACACAACAGATATTCACTTTTGCTCTGAAATTAGCTGGAGAAGGTACTATTAACAATCTTGATTCCCTTAGTTTTCTGCTTCCCTCAGCTCCGCTAGATTAGAGTTTTAATGTTATCGTTGTTACAGGAAATCCTGTTTTAGCCAAGGAAGCTACAGCAATTGCTATCTGGTCTGTGACCCAAAACTTTGATTGCTGCAAGCACTGGGACAATCTCTACAAGGAGAATCTGGAAGCTAGTGTTGCTGTTCTTAAAAAGCTTGTTGAAGAATGGAAAGAGCATTCGGTCAAACTATCATCATCACCGAATGATGCTCTCACTCTCAACCGAACTATGAAAAGCTTCAGGCTAAAGGTAAGAGCCTCCACAATTTCTAAGCTTTAATTTCACCCTCCAGTCTCTTGTAAATTTAATCTCCGATATTTCCCTGTGATGTTTTAGAACGAGGAGGTCATCACTGAGGGAGGAGCCAATGCTTCTCTTTACAAAGAAGCTGACAAGTCTTGCAAAACGATCTCGGGGAGACTCTCCCGTGGAAGTGGCTGCCTCAAAGGAACAGCCATTACTTTAGTGTTTCTAGCTGCTGCAGGAGCCGCTGCTGCAGCTGTTCTATCTTCCAACCCGGAGGTTACAAACGAGCTGAAGAACCTGGTGGACTCATTGGAGCTGCATGAATACATCAACAAATACACTGAGGTTATCTCCACAGCTTTGAAGAAGTAAGAGAAAAGAAACAATCAAAAACCTGAGGATGATATAGAGAGGTAACTCTTAATATCATCGGTGTAGAGAATTACTTAAAAGTTAAAGCCTTTTACTCTCCAAGATACAAAATTTTGAACATCTTGACCAGAACTTAGGGGTTATGGAGGTGAAGAGAATAATGAGAGTTTTCGTTTTTATAATCACAGAGTCTGTTCAAAGTTGTTGAAGGTTTTTTTTAGACTGTTTAATTTGTTTCTGAGATAATTTATATTTCTTCTTTTTTCCCTGATGACAATAAAGTTATTTCTGTTTATTACATGTTTGATTTGGATTTCTCTTGAACATAAGTGTATGCACAAGCCATTACATTGTGTTCATGTGAATGCAGAGTATATACATACAGTCTCAAGATATGAAACAGACTTGTGGATCTATCTGTTAATCGAGATCGTAATCTTCTGGCGTCGCATATGGGTATTTGAGGTAAACGTTCTTTATAGAGTCTGGGTCTGTTGGTTTGTCCCAAGGATTCTTCATATTAGGATCTCTTGGGAACTTCCTGAAGTTGAGAAATGGTGCCCATAACAGTAGCCTGCAAAATGATAATCTTGATAAAGACTAGAGAGTAAGAGAGTAAGTAAGCATTGATGCAAATGAGATGGTGTGATCTTGCTTACCCGGGGAAGAACATGAAGACGAACATGAACTGTAAATACATCTCGAAGAACTTCCTTCTGTACCATCTTACTCTTAGCCAGTTCATGATGATTGGCTAACACAAACCATAGTATAATATATAAGCTCCACACTCATAATCATGAATCATCTAAATCTTTGAAAATACAATGTATGTGTCCTCAAACTTACTGGCATTACTAGGAAGTACCAAACGGATATGATCCCGATATCGAGCACAACACTGCTCAATTCCTGCTGGTTGTTAACTCCTGTTATTGCTAAGGCTGGATGGTCAATCTGAAAAACTAACGATTTTCGATTACTGACCACTGTTGTCTCATAGTTTCGATAGTGAATAAAGGTCTCGTATGTTCTTACCGTGGCAAGAACTGCCCCGAGTTGAGCTGCCAAGATTGTCTTCTTTGCTCCAAGTATATCACAGGCCTTTGCTCTCATCTTGTTAACATTCTGCAGTGAACAATAATAAGTCACGGTGAAGAAGCAGAGAGTTTTCTGCAGATTCATGTTGATTGGTTGTACACTTAGCTAAGGTAGAGAAGTCTTACATGAAGAAGAGTGTCGTTGGGTTTGGTGTGAGATGTAATACAGAAAGGAGATTTGACACTGCGTGGCTTCAAGGAGAGAGATGGCAAAGCATTTGGGGCATAGAGCCCAAGAGAGCCGCACCGGCTCATCTCTATGTGTCTGTTGTTCTTGTTTTTGGTTGTGAAGTTTCCTTATCTCTTGAGATTGGTTCTAATGGCAGAGACTTCTAGGATTACTTTTGTCTGAATCACATAAATTCCACGTGTCATAAGGAGGTCCCACGTTTGATTTTGGCATATAGTGTTTTATTTCAAGAAAATGAAATAAAAACGAATAATCTCATTCCAAATTCCACATGTATTCCAAATTTTATAGTTGCATCGCCGTTTCTGTAATTTGGTTCATGTCTTTGAAAGTGAGGCAGTTCAAAGTAAGTAAATTGATGTAAATTAGAGTAGATATAACCAAAGAGAGATCAAGAATGGTGAAATGTGTCAATTGTCATTATCTTGAAGCTGAAATCCTTTGATCCAACAGAGAAATAGCATTTTCGATATTTGATTATTGTTATTCTTCAATAGAAAGCTAGCTAAATAATGACTGAGCAAGTGAGCATAACTAGGATAATGATTTACTTTGTTGTAACTTGTAGATAGAATGAAATTGGCATAAAGATTTGATTCTGTTCAATTAGAAAGAAACTGTTGAAACCTGATACAGATAAAGTTGTTTTTTGTTGTGATTTCACAGTAGCCTATTGTGAGATTTCACTTGCTTGCTTATAAGCTATTTGATTGATCCTCATTCATTACATAAAGAGAAACATTGATGAGTGTGTGGTATTGTTACAATGCAGAACCTGAGAACGAACCAGACAAAAACTACTGTCCCTTAATGTTCTTCACAGTAGAGACACTGACAGAGACATTCCAATGTTTCCTCTTGCATGGATCTTGAAACGGATAAGACATGAGTCTCCCATAACACACTACATGCTTTGTTTCACTGTTAATTTTTTTTTGATAAAGTACTTGTTACATTATTTTGTAACCTTTTTTAGATTTGCATGATACTATTCATCTGTACATAGATTTCTTTTACGTTTGTGTATGAAGCACCCGTAAAGTTAGTCAAAATAACATCTTGTAAAATTTACTCTTAATATTATTCTATTAATTGCAAAATTAATCAGAACTATGTAATGGTTATTTTACTTTTTAATAAGGAATAAAAAGAGGGGCCATTGGACCCCCCACCTCCTCCAACAACTCTCAATTCACCATCATTTCTCTCACCATTTTTACTCATTATAAAAAATAAAAAATAAAATCTCCCATACCATTACCATTTTTCTAACATGTTATTATTATTTAGAAAACTAATAATAACATACTCTAACAATCAAATTCTTTCTCAAAAATAAAATGTTATTCCTCAATTTCAAATTAAGTGTTACCACTACTTTTTTCATGGAAGTGACTAGCGAGTTATTCTTAGTTTTCACATTTTTAGAATCCCAAGTGAGTTTCGAAATAATTTTCTTCTTTTCCGGGATTTTGGAGAGCCATTGGTGTGGAAAGTTAATCACATGTTAAAGGCTTAACCTAAAAGCTTAGACTGCAAACCCCACCACCATTTTTTTTAATTTTTAAAGTCTCTATATTGATTCGGCCGACGAATGTTAATCATTGAGGTCGCTTCTCCTTTCTTGTTTTCAATGATAAAATTAAAATCAAATAAGTACATAGTATAATAAACATGGTAATAGAATAATAATACTTCAATTTTTTTGAATTAATCGATTTCCATTTACTATATATTTGCTTAGGAGCGTTTCTCACGATCACCTGTTTAATTCTAAATCAACAAACGATCAAGAAATGATGTGAAAGTTCAACTGATTGCATGCACCTACCAATATTTATACCTTAGAAATCTTAAAACTACGATGAATATGTAAACTCCAAATCAAACAAAAATTCGGAAAGATTCTATACTATAATTAAGTAGTAAATTATTAGGCAAAACAGTGAGGTGGGAGTGACCTGTCATTAAACTTTGTATGAGCCACGGCCAACACCACATGGCCCTTTTCATTCACAGAAATTATTTTGTTGCTAAAACAAATAATCGAAATCACAAGTTTCCAATATCTCTCTATGGTATAGTGATCGAATATTTGATATGGTTAATACCTTCAATAATATTAATTAATTTTCTGACATAGTATAAGTTTAAGTGGGATATACTGGCCCCTTTGAATATTAATTACTTACATGTTTAACATACATTTGGTGATGATTATCTCTTCGCAAACACGCAAATTATAAGTTGACAAGGCCACGAGGTTCAAAAAACGACATATATTGTAATGTGTCTTCGAAAAAGTCAATATTTGTATGTCCCTATGATGTCAATGTGAACCATTCGGCTAACGAAGAGAATAATAATATTATAACATTCATACACAATGTTGAAATGTCCCGTCAATATTTTATAAAAATGGACACGGTCTAATTAATTAAAATGAATTCGGTTTTGATGTGAAATATAAAAATGAAGTGGCACATAATGTTAGACTGGTCCATTAACTCTTAAAAATTTTTTAATCACAATTTCTTTATTTATTTGCTCATTTCGAATATCGATTACCTTGTCTACACTACACACGTTACATATGTAATTGTTTATGAATGATGCATAGTTAGTTGCATACTTTCAAAATTGGATACCGCCAACTTTTTTATCAACCATGTTTTTTAGTAGAAGTGTTTTTAAACCTCTTTTATTTTTAACTGTGGTCTCCTTTATTTTGGTTGTAAGCTGTAACAAGGTCTTGTCCTCTCTTTATGGTTCTCCTTACGGGCCTAGTTAAACTTGGTCAAAATAATGAAAGAAGTAAAGTGGTGTTCTTAAATAAAAGGAAACTAAAGGAAATTTTGTTACCCACCTTCTTATTAATCGATTTTCAATTCATTGTACGACAGCATAATGAATATGAATTTTTGGGGATTTAAATGAAATATCCTTCACGAATTGGCCAATTTACTTTAAAAACCCTTAGTTAAATTATTAATAGAAAAACCTTTTAAATATAAAAGTTTTAATTATAAAAAAAGTTAGATATTAGTCCATCTATTTAAAAACTCCTAACTAAATTACTAATGAGAAACTCTCGAATACAAAATTCTAGTGAAAAAACTCTTTCATATAACTTCATTTAAATATATTTTGTTTTTAAACCTCACTAACATTGATTTAAACCGTTATTTTACACCGTTTTAAGTTTCTTTCCGCTGAAAAATACTATGGTTTCCGGTTCAAAATGTGTGGGCCCTTTTACGCGCATGTGGGTCAGATGTATGGGCCCATTCTATTTTTTTCCTCCAAAGTTAAAGGCAGAGTGGCGGGGTCATTTAAACCACGTGGCAAGTTTTTTTTTTTTNTCAACTACTGTTTCTTTTGCTGAAAAAGCTAAACAACATAAATAAAATTCAACAGTATGATTGCGTCACGAGCAATGCTTAATCATAAATCACTCGCTTGACGACAAAAAATAAAATCATTAATCAGTAGCTTTCCGCTACACTAATCCACTCTCCTCTTATAAATTTCAAAGGATTCATAGTTTTTATGTTAAGTATTGATAATTTTTTATTTTTTAATATGTTAAAACTAATACATAAAAAATATATAACTCTGTTAAATATAATTTGATAAAATATGTTATTACTTACTATTTATGAAAATACAGACATAAATAATAATCTATATAGACTATAACCTAAAATAGGAAGGTGTGTTGGCAAAAAACCTAAATGGAAGGTTAAAATCTCAAAAAAAAAAAACTGTAATCAGATAAAATCGAATCCAAAACATTGAATAAAAATATTAATAACTCGGTCAACCAGTATAAACAATAATCTTTTTACTAGTACTTAATTTCTTATTTTATATAAACTAAAACTTAATATCAAACAACTATTGTTTCCATTATATATACCTACCCGTAACCTTTAAATAATTTAGTACATACATAAATGTGTTATTATCCTAACCTTTTTTTTTCTCTGACTCTTAGCTTCATTTCCATTTTCATATATATAATGTTGTCAAATTCAAATTAAAATAAAATAAAAAAGTGTCACTAATGGTCGGTCCGATTTCTCCGGCTAACTTACTTAAGCTGACAAGTCTTTCTCCTCCTTCCTAACTTCGTCCCCCACACAAATCTCTCTATCTCTCTCAAGCTTTCTTTATCGTCGTCTATGGCGGCTAACAAATTCGCGACTCTGATTCATCGGAAAACAAACCGAATCACTTTAATCCTCGTATACGCTTTTCTCGAATGGTCACTCATTTTCTTCATTTTGCTCAACTCTCTCTTTTCTTATTTCATACTCAGATTCGCTGATTATTTCGGTCTTAAACGTCCTTGTCTCTTCTGCTCTAGACTCGATCGTTTCTTCGATGCTTCTGGTAAATCTCCTTCTCATCGAGATCTTCTCTGCGATGATCATGCTCTCCAATTACATTCAAAACCTGTTGAAGAATCTAATTGTGGTTTCGGAGAATTTCACAATGATTTGGTTCATCGTGGTTGTTGCGTAGAGAAGATAAGTTCGTCACTATGTGCTCCGATTGAGTCTGACTTTGGGAATTTAGATTATCCAATTGGAGATGAAGGTCAGATTTACAATGGTCTTAAGTTTCCTCGATCGATCTTCGTCTTTGAAGAAGAGAAAGTAGGATCTGTAAATTTGAATGATTCTCAGGAAGAAACAGAGGAGAAGAAAGTTCCCCAATCTCATGAGAAACTTGAAGATGATGATGTTGATGAGGAGTTTTCATGCTATGTATCAAGCTTCGATTGTAAGAACAAAGAAATTGCAACAGAGAAGGAAGAAGAAAACAGAGTGGATCTACCTATAGAGGTGGAAACTGCAGAATCAGCTCCGAAAAACCTCGAGTTCTATATTGATGAAGAAGACTGTCATTTGATTCCAGTTGAATTCTATAAACCGAGTGAAGAAGTTCGAGAGATTTCCGACATTAACGGAGATTTTATCCTCGATTTCGGCGTTGAGCATGATTTCACGGCGGCGGCGGAGACGGAGGAAATCTCCGACTTTGCTTCGCCGGGTGAATCGAAACCGGAGGATGCAGAGACGAATCTAGGTACATCTTCGTGTAGCTTTTACTTGTGCTTTTTTTTTTTTTTGCCTT
>Ga0041059_1003181_pt1 | contig 11471 bp, 8 predicted proteins | sample AraColnosormetaG_FD_56232 | JGI IMG/M metagenome (GOLD analysis project Ga0041059, IMG submission 56232) | Arabidopsis roots microbial communities from North Carolina, USA - Col MF nosort | ecosystem: Host-associated > Plants > Roots > Unclassified | place: USA: North Carolina | collected 2013-09-02 | reverse complement strand
ATGTTTTGTAAAAAAAAAAAAAAATCTAATATTAAAGAGGAACATAGTCACCAAAGAAAAGAAATTGGTGTTTGCTTCATTGTTAAAAACTATTAATTACAAAATAAAAATTTACTATTCTTTCTAAATTTGGAGTCTAGCTTTAAATTTGGCAGACATATTTCCTCTTCATGTAGGCAATATAATTTTACTCTTCATACTAAAGTCTCTTTTTTTTTTAATATCAAAAAACTATCATGTAAGAAATTTCTTAAAAATTTAAATTAACAGGTAGATTATCAATCAAAATGTTTCAATTGATACTATACGTATAATACATTATCATTATCATTACATTATTTTTAATTTTTAACTAAATTAAAATTTTAAAATTTGTTTTCACGCTATTTCTATTGGTAAGTTGATTGTTGAAGAATTTAAAGATTTCAAAAGTTTAGAGATTTTAAAAGTTTTACAGATTCTTCTCAGTGAGTTGTATAAACTCTAGCAATGATTTTCATGGATTTTTTGTTTATGGCTAAACAAAGTGTTACTAGATAATATTTTTCCATGTTTTTGTTTTCTTTATTTGTTTTATTTTACCATTGTTTGGTTTATTACACTAAATAAATTTATAAATCTCATATAATATAAATCGTTGACATATTTTTTGTATTATTATCAGTTTTCATAATCGTTAATGTAAAATTTATTAATGTAAAATATTACTGTTTTTTATGTTAACAAATGAAGAGATACATGAGTTTATCAATTTTGAGAGAGAGTTTGTCAAGAAAGACTTTATTCATCAACAAGCAAACGGAGTTGATATTGCTCATATGCGAATCCTGCTAGTCACTTCCTTGCTTGGACTCCTCAAAAAGCTTTATGTCTTTGAGATATATGAGGTCAAGGTTGAAAAAGAGAAGAGAGATGCTTCTAGAGCAATGGTACTCTTGATTAACAAGAATCCTCACTACAAAAAAAGAAACTCATTTACATCACATAATTTGTTTCAGAAAATTAAATGATACTAATTTAAATCACTTATTTTTAATTGATACTAATTTAAATCTTTATTTTTAATCGATATAAAAAATATTATTTAACATCAGTTACAATAATAGATGTTGTTATTGATATATATGGCATCATTTCATTAAAACTAATACAAATCCAAAACATTTGCATCACTTTCACAAAAAATGATCCAACCCTAAGAATTTGCATCATTTAGAAAATGATACAAAATTTGCACCAATAACAAATGATGGTAATTAAAGATAAAGCATCAGTTGTAAAAAGGGATTTAATTGGTTACTTAATTTGTCAAAGTCCCACATCGCTCCCATGAAAAAAGGCTTCATAATTTTCTTATATATATTGACCTTGGTTTTTGTATTGTCAACAAAGTGTAAACATTAATAAGCAACTGTTTATACGAAACAAATATAATCGTTTGCTTTTATATTAATTAATAAAATTAATAAATTTGTTTACTAAAATATATATTTAATATGATTTTACAAATTTTAACATCAGTTATTTGTAATTGATATAAACACTTAACATCACTTATTATTGTAACAATTATTAACGTCATTGTAACAAATTGATGCAAACACTAATATCATTTATATTAATTGATGCAAAATTAACATCATTTTGCAACTGGTGCATATTAACATCGATTATTGTAATCGCTGCAAATAATTATTTGAAACGATGCAAATAATTTGTATCACCAATTCCTAAGTCATTTATAGAAGTGATGTAAAACTTATTTGCATCAATTATAACTGATGCAAATATACAAAATAAGCGATTCAAAACAGCCTTTTCGTTGTAGTGACAATTGTTGAGTTTTATTTTTTAAGATAAAAATTAAAAATCCCATGGATATAATAGAATTGTAAAATCAATGATAACTAAATTTTTTGAATAAAAAGAGATTGTTGATAGAATTTAAAAGTCATCAAATCAATAATACTAGATTTTACGAAGAATGTAATAATTCATTAACCAATAACTGTTGAATATGAAAATTTTAAAACTCTTTAAAAATCCATCGACCAATAACACATACTACAACAAATGGCATAAAATTGAAAAGTTGGTTCCCAAACTTGACTACAATTTCAAAGGAGGATAGGAGTTCTGGCTCCAATGCCTATAAGCATTCTTTCTCATAATGTGATCATAGTCCCAAATCAAAGACCTTCTCCATGACATTGTTCCCCAATCTCACTTGAACAATGAAAATACAGATACTAAGTCACAGTTTATGAGAAGTTAAGAAAGCACAAAATTATTCAAAATGAAAAAATATTAGCAGAATTTTCTTATGACAAAAATGAGCAAACTATAAACAAAAATAAAAAAATTGGCAAAATTAAGATTACCAAAATGCACTAAAACCAAAAACACCTACCATCACTATGCCTATTGCGCGTGAACACATGCATAAATCATTTGAGATTTAGATAATACTCCATGAAAGAAGAACAACTCAGAGTTATTTCATTAGTAGCAATTTAGTCTGATATTACCACAGATTCATTCAAGATTAAGAGAGATTGATAATTCTCTTCTCTTCTCTTTGTTCATGTTTAAGCTTGAAGATTCGAGTAGATCATTCAAGGTTAACAAAATCAAAATTAAGCTTGAAGATTCACCAAAAACTCAACTTTCAACTACCTCATAGATTAAGAGAGATCATCTATGATTTTAGCTCTACAATTTCATCTACGCTATTTGAAAACAAAACATAAAAATGGTGTTCTACACAAATTTTCTAAATAAGATGGTTATTAGTTAATTTCAAACTTGTCTATATAATATAAAAATATTTGTATACTAAAAGATATTTATTATCTAATAAGACCTCAAATTATTTATTCAATCAGTTGTTTGTAGATTCTATATATGATGTTGAGAATAGTGAACAATAATAAAATAATTTATTTGTACCACTAGAGCACAAATATATTGTTTGCAAATCGGAACGCCCAAGTAGTGTTTAATATAAAGAACATAACATGGATATCTCTCCTAGATCATCATTCCTCAGAGCTATTGCCATCCAATCTAGCTGTTGCATGTTTTTTCAAGGCAAATATATACTTGATCCATTGACACTTAGGTTACCAATATTAGCTAAAGAACATAACATTTACATATATACTATGTATTAGTTTTGTTCTCTTTTTGATATGTTGAGTCTCCGTTTTTCTAAACTAGTGATCTGAGACTGTCCGTTTTGATCCTCCATAAGCTCTACACGAATCAGCGTCTTTCCTTTTTTGGTCTACGCGAGAGATATACCACGCGTCACAGATAAACTTTCATATTCTTGTAAGCTATTACTTTTGGACACCTTGATATATCTCCTCCAAATATTACAGAGCCTGATGGATCGAGCATTCTCTTGCTTTCTAAACTTGCGAGATTGAGAAGTTGTACCTACGCGTCTCCTATGTATGCCAACGTAACCATACAGAAAGTTGGCGAAGAAGCAGAAACACATCTCGCAGTTTACATTGGGAAGGTACATAGAAACTCTTATATATAATACAACATAAAAATATCAGCCCATTAGGTAATTAAGTGCAACTCAAAATAACTCAATATTAAGTCATTATCACATGGACATCGAAGCTTTCATAATATTAACAATCTCCTTTCATATCCATATAAAATCCCATGTCATACGCCAATTCAATCTCTAGAGCAATCGTGAAGATGGATTTTTCTTACTTCCTCTAAAGGTGCACCCACTCAACCTCAGTAGAACAGAGAAGCCCAACAATTTGAGGTAAAAAAGCCCGGGACTTATTCAATCTTCAACATGCAGCCCATCTATAGTCATCTACAAAAAACAAATTAAAAATTTTGTAGGTTAATAATTAAGAAACTAGAGGGACAATGGAAAGAACAATTTTAGTGTTTAGCTATATAAAAAGTAATGAATTATATTATAATAGATAAGGATCACGATGGGCGGGTATGAGATTGATGCATTGTTTATGAATTCGTGTTTGAATAGTACACATATTTCTTTTAGTAAAATTATAATAAAAAATTTGAAATAATTTAATAAATCTAATAATAATAACAATAAGAACACATGTCTTTATAATCACTTCAACGGTCGCGATTTTGATCGTAACTCTTCAAAGTATATTGTATTTTATTTTTCATTATTAAAATATTTAATAAATTTTTATAACTGCTTAATTAAACCATTGCAACATTTGGTTTACTTACGAACCATTGTAATATTTTGTTTATTTTATATATTGTAACCCTTAATTTATTTGAATAATCATTCCAACTATTTAGTTAAACCATTGCAACATTTGATTTATTTGACAAACCATTGCAATTTTTTATTTGTTTTATGAACAGTTGTATCATTTACTTTATTTGGCGAACTATTGCAACTATTAGTATATTTGATATCTACGATAATGTCTCTTGAGTATAACTCCATTTTTATCCGTTTGCGCATTTTCCTTCTAAGGGTTAGTTGAGTCCTAGTTAATATAAAAACATGTTATAAAATAATCAATAACCAAACAATGAAGTTGAAACTATTATTACTTCTATCTAGAAAATTAATTTCAATTTAGTGTATTAGGAAAATAAATATAAAACTAAGATTTAACCCGCGGTTTACTGCGGGCAATCGGTTTATTTGATTCTTATACTAAATATTTGAATGAATTTGATATCCTAAACTTATAAATATAATGTTTTTAATCAAACATAACTAAATAATAATTGGGATTTTTTTGGGTTGTTATTTAGTGATAAGAGGAATGTGTTAAATTGTGTTTAAAAATATGTATTATTAGTTATGTGTATGTAATTTTAGTGAAAGTAAAGTATTTACAAAAATGTAAGATTCACAAAATTGGTGTAATACTTTTTATGATTATATGTGTTTTTTTTAACTATTTGACAGGTTATACACTTTTTTTGCAAAATAAAGACCATATGAATTATGTTATTTATAATTATATGTCTTTAAAGTGAAGATAAAAAATAAATTATTTCACTTATTTTTGTTGAACGGTTTAGATTGAAGATAATTAATTTTATTGAACGGTTTAGATTGAATCGGATCATATAAAGTTTATGAGATTGTTAAGACCAAATTACCCTTAATGTTTTTGAATAGGAAAGAATTAAATCCAAAATTGAAATCAAAATTGAAGCCAAATTAGACAAAATTTCAATTTATACTTTCCTTTTAATAATAAGGGGATTCAGTCCTCAATTCTTGGTTTCAGGCGCTGATCATCGATTCAATTTTGACTTTCATCGCCTTTGCTTCCACAATTAATATCGTCCAAAGTTGTCTAAACACAAACCGTTAATATTCCAAGTTGCATAATATATTGAAGACACCAAACATGAGATATAATTTATATGATATAAACTTTATTTGTTCGATAATCCGTGAAATTATGAAGCTCTTATACGATGAATTAAAATCAAACTCTTTAACTTTAATTTTAATCTCGAATAAAGAAGTATTTTTTACCATTGGTTGCACACATGTAGGAATGCCCTACAATCTTTGTCCGCTACGATTATTTTTTATCTGTGTGAATGATAGAATAATAATCAATTTTAATTCAAGTGAGAGTATATTATTAATTCAACAATAGTAATATATGTGATACTTAGTGCTTACGCTTTCTATAGTTGTTCCTTTGATTTCTTCAGAATCTTTATCAAATATCACAAAAGTTTCCGAGTCACATCCATCATTCACTATATAAATAAAAATGCCAACAGAAAGAAATATAATTAAAAAAGATAGTTTTGAAAGGTTTCTTAGCAATTTTTTTTATGATTTATAATATTATTGGAACTATACTTTTTTTTATAGAAATTTCAAAAAATATTATTATTTTATTATTTTATCGATTTTGTAAAAAAAGAAGTAGCATTAGAAGGAGATTTCTAACAATTTCTCATACTTCAAATACTTTTTTCAAAGATAACAATAATTCAAAATTAAAAAACAAGTTATTCTATCCATTGAAATGTCGTAAAAAAACACAAGATATACAAAACCCAATGAAATTAAATTTGATAACAGTTAAGGTTTACATAAAATTGGTCAAGCGAACTTTTAGAAGGAAAAAAAAGAAAAATAAAAATCCATGTAAAATATACTCATCTAACTATTTAAAAATAATAATGAAATGAAATGGAAAAAGTGTATCTTTAGTACATGCATCAAGAAAAGTGTAGACGTTACTAATAAGATTAGTTTTCCAAAGAATATTCCGTTCTCGATTTCCCTGGTCTTAGGTTTGGCCTACAAGAAAAGGTTTACTTAAGACATAGTGTCACAAAACCCATGAAAGAATTCATCTCTTTCTTTCTTGAAATCCCTATGTAGTCTCCTCAAGTAATCAACAACCCTAATGGCCTAATCCAAACGTTTCGTATTCAAATTCGTTTGTCTCCTTAAATTCTAACTTTACGTTTACATAACTCTAATTGCTAAAGCCGTTTTGAGCCATTCCAAAAAGATCCTCAAAAGAGACATTTCCTCGATCCATTGTGGTTTGCTATTAGTTAATTATCAATACACATTGGTTATTTTTTTCCTTATAATTATTAGTCATCCACTAAAAATAGACATCCACTTTCCACGAAATACAAAAATATTTATTTATAAAATTTGCAGGTGAAATAATGACGGAGCAATTGCTGCTTCATGGAACTCTTGAAGTGAAGATTTATAGGATCGATAAGTTGCATCAACGTTCAAGATTCAATTTATGCGGCAAGGTAATATTTAATTTCAACACTATCTACTAATAAGAGATATTAGACGAAGGTTACTTGTAAAATAAGACTCAAAAATGATTCATAGGGGAACAAGGAGCCAACAGGTAAAAAGACTCAATCTCAAATCAAAAGACTAACGGACTCATGCACAAGTTTGTTTGGAGGACATCTATACGCAACTATTGACCTAGACAGGTCAAGAGTGGCTAGAACCATGATGAGACGTCATCCTAAATGGTTACAATCCTTCCACGTCTACACCGCACATTCAATCTCTAAAATCATATTCACAGTTAAAGAAGATGAACCGGTCAGTGCTAGTTTGATAGGGCGAGCTTATTTACCTGTAACAGAAGTCATCACCGGACAACCTATAGACCGATGGCTCGATATCTTAGACGAGAACAGGAGACCAATCCAAGGAGGTTCCAAACTCCATGTACGTGTGAAGTTCACTCATGTGACACAGGACGTGAATTGGAACAAAGGAATAATATTACCTTCCTTCAATGGAGTTCCTAACGCTTATTTCAACCAAAGAGAAGGTTGCAAAGTTACACTATACCAAGACGCTCACGTTCTTAACGAATACCCTGATGTTACCCTCACGGGAGGACAAGTTATATACAAGCATCATCGGTGTTGGGAAGAGATTTTCGATGCGATATGGGAAGCAAAACATTTGATATACATCGCTGGTTGGTCCGTAAACACCGACGTGACATTAGTTAGAGATCCTAAACGGACGAGACCGGGAGGGGACCTCAAGTTAGGGGAATTGCTGAAGAAGAAAGCAGAAGAAAACGTGACCGTGCTGATGCTTGTGTGGGACGATAGAACGTCTCACGAAGTTTTTAAGAGAGACGGTTTGATGATGACTCATGATCAAGAAACTTACGATTACTTCAAGAACACGAAAGTGCGTTGCGTTCTCTGTCCGCGGAATCCGGATAATGGTGATAGCATTGTGCAAGGGTTCGAGGTCGCTACTATGTTTACTCATCATCAAAAAACGATTGTGGTGGACAGTGAAGTGGACGGGTCATTAACCAAGAGAAGGATAGTGAGTTTTCTTGGAGGTATTGATCTTTGTGATGGGAGATACGACACTGTAGAGCATCCTTTGTTTGGTACTTTGAATAGTGTTCATGCTAATGACTTTCACCAGCCGAACTTTGATGGTGCATCGATTAAAAAGGGCGGTCCACGTGAACCGTGGCACGATATTCACTGCAAGCTGGATGGTCCTGCGGCGTGGGATGTTTTATACAATTTTGAGCAGAGGTGGATGAAACAAGGTATTGAAACAAATTCACAATGCTTCAACGTTTTCTTTTTGCGTTTACATGTTACAATAATTGGTGATTTTTTCGAATACAAATTTTTTTTAATCGTGAAAATGTTAACGAACCAAGTGTCGTTAGCTCTATTGGTAAAGACCGACCCTAAGCGAGACTTAGAAATCACCAGTTCGAGTGACGCTTGGGACGAAACTAATATTGTAATTTGTGTTTTCGGGTCTAAAGGGATTAAGAATTTTTTTTGTTTGAATTACGGGCTTTTGCATTAACATTATTAAAACACACATAAATTTGTGTGTCAAACAACGGTAGCCCTAAACAAAAGTGAAATGTCATTCTAGAAACTCACAGAATTCAATCATTAATTCGTTAGAAATTTATTTTATGTTTTTAGGTAGTGGTAGAAGGTACCTTATATCGATGGCACAGCTCGCAGAGATCACGGTCCCGCCACTTCCGATTGTACAACCAGACAATGAAGAAGGTTGGACAGTTCAAGTCTTCCGGTCGATAGATGATGGTGCAGTTGAAGGGTTCCCAGAGGATCCACGTGAAGCTGCAAGCATAGGACTTATAAGCGGAAAAGATAACGTGATCGAAAGAAGCATTCAAGACGCTTACGTTAATGCCATAAGGAGAGCCAAAAACTTCATCTACATTGAGAACCAATATTTTCTAGGAAGCTCCTTTGGATGGAACTCTAGAGACATAAATTTAAATGAGATCAATGCACTACAACTCATTCCTAAAGAGATTTCTCTAAAAATCGTGAGTAAAATCGAGGCAGGCGAGCGGTTTTCGGTGTATATAGTGATTCCGTTATGGCCTGAAGGTAAACCTGGTTCCGCATCGGTTCAAGCAATACTAGACTGGCAAAGGAGAACAATGGAGATGATGTATACTGATATAATCATTGCACTACGTAAAAAAGGTTTAGATGCAAACCCTAGAGACTACCTAACGTTTTTCTGCCTCGGGAACCGGGAAAAGGGCAAGGTGGGTGAATACTTGCCTCCGGAAAAACCGGAGGCTAATTCTGATTACGCAAGAGCTCAAGAATCTCGTCGGTTCATGATCTATGTCCACTCTAAAATGATGATTGGTAAGTCCAAATTTACCTTTCATAACTCATCATTTTTATTTGGCTTTAAGGAATGTGGCGTTTATAAGAGACAACAACTAGGATTAGTGGTGGGTCATGTCGGGCTGAAGACCGAATGAGTCTAGTTAATCTCGTTAGGCCCATTTTTTCCGAATATAGTGTTAAATTATAATAAAAGATAAAAAAAGTAGCGGTTTTACAATAAGTGCATCGTTTGTTTGATAAAAAAATTTAAACGTAAAAAGTTTATAAAAATTTAACTTACTGATTTAAACCAAAATTTTTAAATTTTGTTTGGCCAATTGCTACAAACGTATTAAGAACAATCAAAAAGCTCTTAACATGGTTCATATATCTATGCAGTTGATGATGAGTACATAATAATAGGATCAGCCAATATAAACCAAAGGTCAATGGATGGAGGTCGAGACACAGAGATCGCCATGGGAGCATATCAACCTAGCCATCTCCTATCTACTAATAATATGAGGCCGGTTGGCCAAATATTTAGCTTCAGGATATCACTATGGCTTGAACACCTACGAGTAACAACCAATGCATTTCAGTGCCCCGAAAGCGAAGAGTGTATAAGAATGGTTAATGCAACGGCAGACGAGCTATGGGGACTATACTCAGCACAAGAGTATCCTCGAAATGACGATTTACCGGGGCATTTGCTTAGTTATCCGATTAGCATTGGTAGCAATGGGGAAGTAACAAATCTTGCTGGGACTGAATTCTTTCCTGATACTAACGCAAAGGTTGTAGGCGAAAAATCTAATTATCTTCCTCCAATCCTTACTTCTTAGGTGATGTAACACTCTCATATCATAATCTTGAAATGTGTAATTTCGGTGTATAGTTATGCTATTCATACTCATAATTAGTAAGGAGTTCTTAATTAATCTTCTTTGTTAACCTATTTTAACAGAATAATAAAAAATTCAAATTAACAAAAAAATAAGAAACTTAGTAGTGTTAAAAACCCTACTAAAACAACCAAATCACTTCCTAATTTCTATGTGTTACTTATTCAAAGTTTTCATTTTCAAAACTTAAATATGGAAACTGAGTAGACGAATTTCATTTACGTGAAGTTGATCTTTCAGGACCTTTCCAGCTGTACGTGTTAAGAAACATTCAATCCACTTTATAGCAACTTAAAGCATCTATATAGTAGTGATTATATCCAAATTGGCTTTGGTTTAAATCTAGTTGGCTATAGTAATTTACCTCTAGACTTTTCACTAACTTTTATTGATCAAAACATAAGGATAACAACACCTAACGAAAAACTCTCCACACTTTTCATATTATCAATAATTGAGATGGCGACACATTTCAACATATCTATTTACATTGCCGACACAAAATATCCATAGACCATATTCACTCATTAATGTTTATTGTTCATTGTAAAGGATTCTAAAATTTGGCCATACCATAATAAGTCCACCTTGGCTCTAGTCAAATTGATCGAGGGAAATCAATGATTTCTCTAGTCTAAACAGCTGATTAATTTTCTTAATAATGTTTTGTCATTTCATTAATTGTTATAGAAACAAGTTTACTAGAATACAAAATATCTAATTAGTTGGGTAGATGCTAAATCTTAATCTGATTAACGTCTAAGGAATTTTAGATATCTATAACTCTCAATTTGTTTTACTATCCAATCCACCAACCAACCAAAAAGGGAACAATACAAAATAAACGTCCTCTCTCCCACTCGAGAGGATTACTTAGCTTTAAAAATCGTGAGAGTAACAAAAGGAAACAAAAATGTGCGTTGACAGAAACAAAAGTGTGTGTGCCTAATCACAATGGCTGCCACATGAGCGAATATCTTTCTTTTCTGTATTATTAAAGAAATAGTAAAAAGAAGAAACTTTTGGAATCAATTAAAGTCACAATGCTTTAATCTTAAAAAATATTTTCAATAACGAAATTTAATATTTGGATATTTATTTTTTCAATATTATTATTTACCGAATGATCGATATTTATTGTGTATATTTGAAAGAGTTTCATAACAACAAGAAAGAATTTACAAATTTCTATTAATTTTTAATTTTTTGTACTGCAAATATTAAAACGGATAAATTAGTACGAAAAGTTCGTACTGAACTGCATCATGTTACATATGTAAAAATCTTTCAAAATTAGCTTTACTGATTTTTAATTATTTTTGGTTGAAAACAAAATATTATAAAAAAGAAATCAGATTATTAATTTTTTTAAAAATTCCTAAAATGGTCCTAACTTATATTTATTTA
>Ga0041059_1003180_pt1 | contig 11475 bp, 9 predicted proteins | sample AraColnosormetaG_FD_56232 | JGI IMG/M metagenome (GOLD analysis project Ga0041059, IMG submission 56232) | Arabidopsis roots microbial communities from North Carolina, USA - Col MF nosort | ecosystem: Host-associated > Plants > Roots > Unclassified | place: USA: North Carolina | collected 2013-09-02 | reverse complement strand
AAATTAAAAAAAAAAAAAAACCAGAATACGTAGAAATGGGATATTAAATGAAAAGACCAATAAAAAAAAGAATTTGGGGTCCAAGCTTGTCTGCCACTGAGTTGTTTTCCTTTTATGTATATTTGTTGTTGTATGCATATTGTTGATCAATTTTATAGGTTGTTTAGAATTTATCACCATGATTATCTATCGGATTCTCTACACCATAAGTGTTCTACGTACAGAGCCAAAAGCTTATAATAAGCAGATAATAACCTCTTTCATCTCATACAATAAAACCCGAGCTTATATGTAGACCACCACGATGGAAAATGCCATCGTATAATTAGATTTGTATCATCCATTTGATGGTGTTTGGTCGTGACTCGTGATGGTGATGGTAGTTTAGGTAAAGTATGCAAGTTGTCACATATTCGAGTAGCTTGCAACTATTGTATTTACTCTTGTGGATTTAATCCAAAAGGTTCCCATATTTTACGGTTTATAATTAGATCATTCTTTATTTGCAAACTCTCCATTGCTAGCTAGAAATGTAGTCATGTATCACCATCCTAAATAAATATGTTTTTGGCCGAGATTTGCAGAGTCTCTCCATGTAATACCGACTTCGCAACACTCTTGAGAGGAAATGATTCGGATTATGGAGGAATTGTGTAGGTCCCTAAATCCCCAACCCTTTCCGTTTCTGGATCCGACCGATGTTTCCATCTAAGCCACATAATTTCAGTTTTGCTTTTAGTTTGAACCCACAAGATTAAAAACGAGGACAAGATTCCATATATAACAAGTGGTCGTAGCAATTTGAATTATGGCATAATATAGACCGACATAGTCAAAGAAGCGAAACAACATAACCATAGCCACAAACAAATAATATTTTCTTTATTTATTATATATGGCTTTTTCGTCAAAAGAATCAAAACCACGAAATTAATAAGCTATAGAACTTATATATAAGCCAACAAAAATTATATCACCTTCTTAAAAACAATTTACGCTAAAATATTTGATAAAATAGATCACTTAAATGGACTAGTTTTGCTTTGATGAAAATTTGCTGTGTTGGCCAAAGCCAAAGAACAAATCTTCTAAATATTTAGAAAATTAGTTTAGATTTTGGTTAGGTGCACAAAAAAGAAAATGTTTAGATTTTGGTTTAGGATAATCTCAATTGAAAAAATAACTTCCAAAATGTGTATATATATATGTTAAAAAAATTAACATTTTTTTCTTTTCAAAATAGAATAACAAAAAAACGAATATGAACACATTGAGAGGAAAAAGTTTTTTTAGGCTTATGTTGACACATTGAAAAGTCTCAATGAATTCATTTTATTAGTAATAGATTTAATTTTAAACAAAAAATAGCACAAATCTAGTGTGTAACCCTTAGTAATAGTTAAAAAACAGTAAATGTAATGCAATGCAATAAAAAGGGTTCTAAGTAATCATCAATATAAGCTAAGCAAGCAAATGATCTGTTCTTATATTCACCAATGTCAATTTCACCAACTTCCATTACAATTTTCAAACATTAGATTATATCTAGGACCTATAAACATCAAAGGGTGCTAAGTGTAGCGTAGCGGTTTTTTAAAAATAAATGTAATATCAATTCGATTTTTTTTTTTTCAAACAGAGTGCAACGTTTTAGTAAATGTTTTTATGATATTATGCAAATCAAAACTACTCTGCCGATTTCTTTGTCTCCAAGCAAACCAAGCTTCCATACATCTATTATATCTTCTATCTCCATGTTCCCATATAGAAGAGATGTGATTTCGAACCTGTTTGTCCAGATTTCGAAGCAATTGCGCTGGTGGAGTTGGTTCTTCTCCATGCTTCTATGTGAGCATCGAACCCTCAAGAACACTAACGAAATCGATCGGACACTCGTGTGAGATTGAACACAAAGAACTTTTAAAAGAGACACATATGATTTTACGAGTTCAGGCTCCGATAAGGAACCCTACGTCTCGCCGGAGATGTCTCCGGAATTCACTAAAAGCACTTAGCTCAAAACGAGCTTTCTCTCTCTACAATCGTTCTGTTTTCTCTCTCTCACTTCTCTTGATTCAACAAACTTCTGAATCAATTGAATCTACAAAGAAACAAAATACTTAAAGGAAACAGAAGAAGACGAGTAAAGGATAAGAAAATGCCGTTGAGAGTAAACGGATTGGATCGCTCCACATGTCACGATCTCCTTAGCTCGTCAACCAGTTGACCCTGAAACCTTCTGAAACACTTAGAGAGTCTCTGATACTTAGCGTATAGATCAATACTTCTTCAAATCTCCACCTTGATCTTTATGCTCTGCTGCCTTTAGCTTTTGAATTCCTCTCCGGTACCTGAACTAACTTGTTCAGCTTCTTTTTCCTGAGTAAACCCACTCAGCTTCTTCTCCCTGAGTAAACCCACTCAGCTTCTTCTCCCTGAGTAAACCCACTCAGCTTAAAACCCGGAGCAAAGCTCCACCTTAACTTTGAGATACTCTGAGCAAGTCAAGAGCGTCTTGAAACTTGCTCACTGGTAGCACTTTGGTGAATATATCTGCTGGATTGTCTTCAGTGTCAATCTTCAATATCTGCACCACACCATCGTTCACCAATTCTCTGATGAAGTGATATTTAACATCAATATGTTTGGTCCTTTCGTGGTAGACTGCGTTCTTAGTCAAGGCAATAGCACTCTGTGAGTCACAATGGATGTTTACTGATCCTTGTGCAAAACCTAACTCACTTACAAGACCTTTCAGCCAAACTGCTTCATTTGCTGCATCAGTTAGAGCCATATACTCAGCTTCAGTGCTTGATAGAGCTACTACTTTCTGTAAGCTTGACTTCCAGCTTATCGTGTTTCCACCAAAGGTAAACACCACTCCTGAAGTGGATCTCCTTGTTTCCTTATCTGCAGCATAGTCCGAGTCACAATAACCTTCTAAGACTAGCTCTCCTTCATTCTTATAGCACAGCTTTCGGTCTAAAGTACCACCAATGTATCTTAATATCCACTTTACTGCCTGCCAGTGTTCCTTCAATGGTTTACTCATGAATCTGCATACTACACCAACTGAATGAGCTAGGTCTGGCCTTGTACCAATCATTGAGTACATCAAGCTCCCAACTGCACTTTGATAAGGGATTGTTCTCATGACTTCTGACTGTTTCTGAATCTCTTCATCAGTTGCAGGTTTCAGTTTAAAATGGATCCCCAGGGTGTGTTGACTGTCTTGGCTCGATCCATGCCAAAATCTCCAAGAACTTTCAGGAGATAGCCCTCTTGAGAAATGGAGAGAGTTCCAGCTTGTCTATCTCTGACGATCTCCATACCTAAGATTTTCTTAGCATCCCCCAAGTCTTTCATTTCGAATTCAGAGTTTAGAAGAACCTTTAACTCACATACCTCCTTTTTATCCTTAGATGCTATTAGTATATCATCAACGTATAGAAGCAAGTAGATGTACTCTCCACTCTGCAACATCTTGAAGTAAACACAGCTATCATACTTGTTTCTTTCATATCCAATCTTCTGCATAAACTCATTGAACCTGTTGTTCCATTGTCTAGGAGACTGCTTCAGTCCATACAGCGACTTCTTCAGTAAGCAAACTTTGTCTGGATATCTTTCATGAGTATATCACTCTGGTTGCTCCATATAGATCGTCTCATCCAGGTAGCCGTGTAAAAAGGCTGTCTTTACATCCATCTGTTGTAACTCCATGTCTAGGTGAGCAACGATTGATAGCAGGAGGCGAATAGAGACATGTTTCACCACTGGTGAAAATATTTCTTGAAAGTCTATTCCCTCTTTCTGTGAGTATCCCTTAGCTACAAGCCTAGCCTTAAACCTTGGTTTCTCCACTCCTGCAATTCCAGCTTTCCTTTTGAATATCCACTTACATCCAATAGGCTTCTGTAGACTGTTTCTCTCTACAAGAACCCATGTCTTATTCTTTATCAGAGATTCTATCTCCTCATCAGCTGCTTCTAACCATTTCTCACTATCAGGGTCTTGAACTGCTTCCTGATAGCACTCAGGTTCAGAATTTCCCCCATCCTCTGTTATGAGGTAAGCATAGCCTGCAATCTCATCTAATACTTCCTCATCCATCTCATAATCCTTGAGTCTTGATGGGATAATCACTTGTCTTTTAGGTCGATCTCGAGCTATCTGTCTTGTTCTCTGATTTCCTTCTGGTGTAGTGTCTACCTGATCAATGTCAATGATTTCTGTAGTCTCATCAGAAATACTCTCTGTAGCTCCACCATGATCTGAACTGTCTCTGGTTTTACTGGCACCTGCACATTCGAAGATGGGAACTTTATTAGTAGTCAAAGGGAGTTCAAGACTTATACATGAGGTTGTGGCGTTCATGATGTCCTTGTACATCACATCTTCTCTGAACACAACGTTTCGACTTATGGTGCACTTCTCTTCCTCAATCATCCAGACTCTAAAACCCTTAACTCCACTTGGATAACCCACAAACACTCCTTTCTTGGCTCTAGGATCCAGTTTTCCTTCTTGAGAATGAACGTATACAATGCAGCCAAATCTTCTTAGTCTTGACAGATTGGAAATCACTGAGGTCCACAGTTCTTCAGGGATTTTATTCTCCATTGTAGATGATGGTGATTTGTTAATCAAGTATACTGAGGTTGAAACTGCTTCAGCCCAAAATTTCTTGTCTAAGCCACTTTCACTCAGCATACTTCTAACCTTGTTCATGATTGTTCTATTTAATCTTTCTGCAACTCCGTTTTGCTGTGGAGTGTAAGTACATGTTCTATGTCTTACTCTCCCTTCCTTCTTGCAGAAACAATCAAACTTTTGATTACAGAATTCTAACCCGTTGTCTGTTCTTAATTTCTTGAGTTTTCTGTCACTTTGAGTCTCCACCATCTTTTTCCATTCAGTGAATGAAGCAAAGGCTTCATCTTTAGACTTGAGAAAGTACACCCAAACCTTTCTTGACCAGTCATCTGTAAATGATATGAAGTACTGATATTTTCCAAGACTGTGCGGTACGTTAGGAGATCCCCATAGATCAGAATGAACATAGTCAAGTTTCTCATTAGTTACATGTTGTGCTGATCCGAAACTAGCTCTGTGAGTCTTCCCTATTATGAGTCTTCACAAAACTTTATCTCTGATATCTTGTCATTACCAAAGCAACCTTTCTTACTCAAAACTTCCATAGCCTGCTGTCCTATATGTCCCATTCTGCTATGCCATAACTGAGTCTGATCTGATTCACCTGAGACTGTTGTAAGAGAGTCTGCATCTGACTTTCTCGCTTCCGCTTGTAAAATGTATAACGAGGCTCTTCTGACTCCTTTCATGAACACTTATGATCCCTGAATTACCTTTAAGACACCGTTACCTCCTCTAAACTCATATCCCTCTGACTCAAGAGTTCCCATAGAGATCAGATTTCTAGATATCTCTGGGATGTACCTCACTCCATGAAGGATGATCTGTCTTCCATCCTCATTTGTGAACTTAACCTTTCCAATTCCTTTTACTTCAGAGAATGAATTATTAGCCATTCTAACCTTTCCTGCTTTGCCTTCTACAAAGTCTACAAGATAGTCTCTCCTAGGTGTCATGTGGAAAGAGCACCCAGTGTCCATTATCCATTCTTCTTGATCTCTCTTATCCTCACTTAGGTTAGCTTCTGATGCTACTAGCCCGACCAAGTCTTGAGCATCGTCCTTTACCAATGTTGTTTCCCCTGCACCATTTCCCTTATTCTTCTCAAGCCACTTGTAACATTGTCTCTTGAAGTGACCTTCCTTTTCACATATCCAACAGACTTTCTTTCCTTCTGTTGAGTTATTCCCTTTGTTGTTATCACTTCCTTTGGCCTGAAACTTTCCCTTTACATAGAGACCTTCACCAACCGGTCTTGATCCTCCTAAACCATCTCTTAGTTCTAGTTCCTTTGATTTTGCAGCACTCACAACGTCATCAAGTTTTATGCCTTCTCTTCCATATTTCAAGGTTTCCTTAAGCATATCATAGCCTTCTGGTAAAGCACTTAGAATCAAGATTGCTTGGACTTCTTCTGGAACTTGAATCTAAAGATTACTTAGATCTGATATCATCTTTAGAAACTCATCTATGTTCTCTTCAAGAGTTTTTGAATCTTGCATTCTATAGTTGTAAACCTTGAGTTGAAGGTAAACACGGTTTGGTAGAGTCTTTACCAAATACAATTTATCAAGAGTTGCCCATGCTTCTGCGGCTGTCTTTGAATGTTCTATGTTTCTCAGAACTTTATCTCCGACATTTATGAAGATCATATCCATCGCTTTCTCATCTCGATCAATTCTTGCTTTTTCCTCTTCGAGAATCTTTTTTTTCTTTGCTGGATCGTCTTCTTCTTCATCTGTCAATGAAGATGACTTAGTTTGTTCCACCAGCGCATCTTTTAATCCCATCTTCCATAGTGAGAAGTCGCCTGATCCGTCGAACTGAGAAATCTTCAGTTTCGTGTTCGACATCCTTGAATCGATCTGAAATTCTTGAGCTCAGAACCTGGGCTCTGATACCAATTTGTGATCCTCGAACCCTCAAGAACACTAACGAAATCGATCGGACACTCGTGTGAGATTGAACACAAAGAACCTTTAAAAGAGACACACAAGATTTTACGAGTTCAGGCTCCGATGAGGAACCCTACGTCTCACCGGAGATGTCTCCGGAATTCACTAAAAGCACTTAGCTCAAAACGAGCTTTCTCTCTCTACAATCGTTCTGTTTTCTCTCTCTCACTTCTCTTATTCAACAAATTTCTAAATCAATCAAATCTACAGAGAAACAACAATACTGAAAGGAAACAGAATAAGACGAGTAAAGGATAAGAAAATGCCGTTGAGAGTAAACGGATTGGATCGCTCCACGTGTCACGATCTCCTTAGCTCGTCAACCAGTTGACCCTGAAACCTTCTGAAACACTTAGAGAGTCTCTTATACTTAGCATATAGATCAATACTTCTTCACTCTAACTGTTTCGTTCTCTCCAAATTGAATAGAGCTGAAAGTTGTACCATGTTAAGAATAGGCAATGCATCCCCAAAGACATGTCTATGAGGACTGTTTGAATATCATTCCATCTTGTTGAGAATTTAATTATGACCCATAACCTTCTTGCTTAGCCCTAACCAAATCTCGTTAGCATATCCACATGTAAAGAATAGGTGTTCTCGGTCTTCTACCTGCTCACTACAGAAAATACAAGATATGTCTACTCCAACTTGTCATTTGATCATTCTGTTCCCCGTCGTTAACCGGTTTCGTGTCGTTAACCATGTCAAAAATGAGTATTTAAAATTTAAGAGTGGTCGTGTGATAACCATATGCCCTAATCCCATTCGGCGGTATCGGTATGTATTAATGTTTCCGCAGGGACTTGAAGCAGTTTCACTGACAGTTACAGCGGTTTTACCTCCTTAATTTTTATGTTTTAGACTTTGTTCATGTGGTAGTTGTGTCGTAGAAAGTTAATAATAGAAATATAGAGCAGGTTTTGATCCAAAATAAAAAACTAAATACAGAAAGAGAATACTTTCACATACGGAATTTCCATTAGTGAGGAAACATGTCCTTTTTATTTTTTTGTATATTTAACATTTCCCGAAGATTAGAAACCGCATATTATTTATCTTAGTGAAAGTTATTAAAAAGGGCCCGACACTTGTTTACGTTAATTACTACCAAAAAAAATAAAATAATAACTTGTAGAAACCTATATTAATAATCGTAGAAAAGAGTGGGCTAGCTAAAGAGTTGAAAACCCTAATTTCTACATACTAAGAAAATAATGACGATGATGTTCGATCTTACGCAGGATTTGGTGAAAGAGATATTGTCTAGGGTTCCGATAACTTCCCTAGGAGCAGTGAGATCCACTTGCAAAGGATGGAACGCTTTATCCAAAGATCGGATTCTATGTAAAGCAAAACCAAAACAGCAGTTTCATCAAGGGTTCATGCTGTCTGATTATAGGCTTCGTTCAATGAGGTTCAATATCTCTGGAACCTTCAAGGAAAATGGTGAAGAATTCGTTAACTTATCAGTAAAGGAGATTGGTAATTTTCTTAATAAAGTTGAGATATCTCATATGTATTACTGCGGCGGTATATTGTTATGTGTCACCACGGATACTAGGCTCGTGATTTGGAACCCGTATTTGGGGCAAATCAGGTGGATCCAACTCAAAACAGAAACTATGTATTCCACGTTTTGTCTCAGATATGACAACAACAAAAACCACAAGATATTGAGGTTTCTCGATAATAAACAGGGCTCATACGAAATTTACGATTTGAAGTCTTATTCATGGAGGGCTTTTGATGTCATTCCCAAGTGGGATATAGATGATGATGGGCAGAGTGCATCGGTAAAGGGAAATACTTACTTTAGGACGATAGATGAAACCCCAAATTTACTAATCTGTTTTGATTTTACGGCAGAAAGATTTGGAAAGCTTCTTGATCCACCTTTTCAGCATGGTTGGATGAGTCTATCCTGGGTTAGAGAAGAGAAACTCGTAGCCTTATATCAGCACTTGGATACATCTATGATAGAGATTTGGATTACTACTAAGATAGAGCCCAATGCACTATCGTGGACCTCCTTCTTAAAATGTTATATTGAGCAACTCATTGCTCTTGATTTTTGGTTTGATATAGATTACAACAATTTCTTCATTGACGAGGAGAAGAAACTCGCGGTGGTTATTGATAAAGTCGAATCTGAAGACTGCAAAAGATCTAATTCTCACATCAATTCTTACATCATTGGAGATGATGGCTACTTGAAAAAAATGAATAGTCTTGGAAACACTGCAAGATCTTATACCGCAATTATGTTATCTAGCTGTTACGTTTCAAGTTTAGTGCAAATTGATGATCCCATTGCAAGACGCAGAAGAAGAGAGAGGAACAGCAAACGAAAAGAGAAGAAGAGGAAGGGAACCACCAACAACAAGGTGTAATCATCACTACCACTCAAAAGGAAACAAGAAGACTATCGCTTCTCATTCGTTTTTTCTTAGAGTACTATCTACTTGATTATTATTTGACACTTTTTGTTGAAACAAACATTTTTAGCAGGTCAGCAATTTTATTAGAATACTTCTTTGCTCTTTAGCTTCAATTTCACCGCAAAAGTCAACATATTTTGAGACTAATGGTGTTCTCTGATTTCAGCAAATAAACAAATTGATGATTGAAGATCAAACATATATATCATATAAAGTGATGTCGAAGATGCATATTACTTTTAGACTTCCTTCATTTCATTAATTTAGGCATGATTTACAAAAAGTTCTTCTCCAGCTGCATAAATTTCTTCTTTATCCCAATAAAAATAAATTTCTCAAAACAAAACAACATCTTCTTCTTCTCGATTAAGTAAATATCCAGTTTATTTAAGTATTTTACTAAGGGAAAAATGTCATTTAATTCCCCAATTTTCAAAAAATGGTCATTGTATACATCAACTTCGTATGTGGCTGTTTAAAACATGAACTAAACGTTGACTAACTTTTAAAACATGATCATTCGTTGACCAGACCAAAATAGACATGCCGTTATCAGTCATTAACGGAACTTCTAACGTCTGTTATCATCTGTTAACTTTATTAGTCAAGTTTCAAATTGTAGCCATTTTAAACATCAACTTCATATGTGGCCATTTAAAACATGAACTAAACGTTGATTACCATTTAAGACATGAAAAATCCGTTGACGAGGCCAAAATAGACATGTCTTTATCAGTAGAACCTAGAAACCCGTTATTACCCGTTAATGACTGTTAATCTGTTCAAAACGACGTCGTTTGAGAATAATCTAAAGAACAGAAAGATTTTTTCCATATGAAATCTTCATATCAAAAAGTTTTAAGCAGAACCCAAGAACATAGTTTGATATAGAGATAATCGTAGTACCAGTAATCGGAAGCAAATAAAGGTGTTTTCGTTTATATATTTGTTTTAAATTTTAAAAGGAATCATGGAAGCAAATTGAAAACCCATTATAAGATTGTTCGTCTTGTTTGGGCGGTTGTAGAAATAGATTTGGAGAACTGGAGTTTTCATTTAGAAAACAATCCTGATTTTCTTTTGATTATTCTCAAAACAAAGTCGTTTTAGGAATACTAATAGAGTCGTTAACAAGTGATAACGAATGTTATAAGTTCTTTTAATGAATGATGACAACATGTTTATTTTGGCTTGGTCAACGAATTTCTCATGTTTTAAATGGTAGTCAACGCTTAATTCATGTTTAAAATGGCCACATATAAAGTCGATGTTTAAAATGACCATAATTTAAAACTTGACTAATAAAGTCGTTAACAGATGATAACGGACGTTAGAAGTTCCGTTAATGACTGATAACGGCATGTCTATTTTGGCCTGGTCAACGAATGATCATGTTGTAAAAGTTAGTCAACGTTTAGTTTATGTTTTAGACGGCCGCATACGAAGTTGATGTATAAAATGGCCATTTTTTGAAAGTTGGGAGATTAATTGACATTTTTCCCATTTTACTAATCACACGTTTCCGTTTCATACAGTATTCATTTGTGTAAAAGTTTGTATGAACGGTTAGTTCCTTCTTCTATTTAAGAAACCAAAAGAAAAACGAAGACTATCTTTGCCTATTGGAAATGATTTTGTCATTTTAAGCTTAGTGTGGAACTTAGCAGAAGGTGAGTTGAACACAATAATGTGATATATTCAAGGGAAATTTGGAAAACTAACCTACAAAAAAACTATAATTAAGAAAGTAACACTAACAAAAAAATGAGATGATATTCTTTATATTTTATATATTAATCACAACTTTACCCTCTTTCCTTCTCTCTCTCTCCTTCTCTCTCCCTTCTCCGCTTGTCTCCCTACTTCTTTTTTTTCTCTCTCCTTCTCTCCCTCTCTCCTTCTCTCTCTTCTTCTCTCTCTCCTCTCCGCCTTTCTCCTTACTTCTTTTTCTCTTTCTCTCCAAATGACCTCTTTGCTTTTTTTTGTTTTTAGTTACAGTTCATTAATTACCTTTTTGTGAGATTTATTTAGGTTCTAAGCTTTGTTTTTTCTTTTTTGTCTTTTTTGAAACATAATTTTAACATCAAAATGCATTTATGGTCTGAAACTAATTTATCACTTAATTTTTTTGTTCTTCATAGTTACAGGCTCACCACATATCTACAATAAATTATGGATCATTCTTAAATATTGATAAATTAGGGATCATTCTTAGATCTAGAAGCGATGAAGGGTTTACGATGGTAGAAATTCTAAAGGGAAATAGCCAATAAATCGATTTTGATTTTGAAAGATTTTTGACAGATAATATTCTATTTTGTAAATATACTATTTACGTATACCTTGTACTATATACGTTTTAAAATGAATTGTTTGTTTTGATTAAGGATGTTAAGTGATTTGATTAGTGTTTTATATTAAAA